>Ga0180009_10003525_pt1 | contig 17731 bp, 18 predicted proteins | sample OS_PC_MetaG_FD_123537 | JGI IMG/M metagenome (GOLD analysis project Ga0180009, IMG submission 123537) | Groundwater microbial communities from the Aspo Hard Rock Laboratory (HRL) deep subsurface site, Sweden - OS_PC_MetaG | ecosystem: Environmental > Aquatic > Deep subsurface > Groundwater... | reverse complement strand
GCCCACGAAGATGGCCGCCCAGAAGCCGGCGGCCATCAGGCCCATGAACAGGAGTCTGAACCCGGAGCCTTCCTCTCCGCGCCGAACCCGGTTGAGCAGGGAAAGGACCCGGGGGGAAAGCAAAAGCCAGTAGGTCTTCATGTCGCCCTCAGCCCGTTTCCCGCAGAAATTCGGCCAGGACCTGTTCTTCATGGCCGCCGGTCAGCTTGAGGAAAGCGTCTTCGAGCTGGCTGCTTTCTCCGGCCATGGTCTGAAGGTCGCCCACCGTGCCCTCGGCCAGCAGCCGGCCGTGAAAGATGATGCCGATCCGGTCGCAAAGCTCGGCCGCGATGCCCAGGGTGTGGGTCGAGACAAAGATGGAAACCCCGTTCAGACGAAGCTGGCGAAAGATGTTGCTGACCAGCCGGGCGCCCCGCGGGTCCAGGCCGACCATGGGTTCGTCCACCACCAGGACCTGGGGACGGTGAATCAGGGCCGATGACATGATCAGCCGTTGTTTCATGCCGTGGGAATAGCTTTCCACCAGTTCGTGCCGCCATTCGGACAGCTCGAAGAGTTCCAGCAGGGAATCGGCCCGCGTCCGGAAAGCCCGGCTGTTGACCCCGTACAGTCCGGCCATGAACTGAAGGAACTCGTAGCCGCTCAGCTTTTCATACAGAAACGGCCGATCCGGGATGAAGCCGACCACCTGTTTGGCCCCTTCCGGGTCTTTCGCCAGGTTGCGGCCGGCAATGGTGATACGGCCGGAGGTGGGGCGGAGCGTCCCGGCGATCATTTTGATGGTCGTGGTTTTTCCCGCTCCGTTGGGGCCCAGAAAACCGTAAATCTCACCCGGCCGGACCGTGAGGGAAAGCCCGTCGACCGCCAGGACCTGCTTGAACCGCTTGGTCAGGTTCTCAATTTCGATCATTTGACGTCCAGTATCTCCACTTCCAGTCGCCCGATGACGCGGACCATGTCCGTCTGGCGGGACAGGTCCCCGGTCAGAAAGCGAATGTGCGTGGCATCGGCCGGAATCTGACCCAGGAGGGGGTCCACGGCCATCCAGCGGCCCCAGTAGGCTTCCAGCCAGGCATGATAGTAAAACCGGCCCTCGAAATACAGCACGCCCACGGCCATGCGGGTCGGCACGCCCGCGGCCCGGAGCAGTCCGGCGGCCAGCACGGCATGTTCGTTGCAATCGCCGACCTTGGTCTCGAGCACGTCCAGCGCGCTGGGCACGGACATGGTCGGCCGCTTGTCCAGTTCCTCGTAAACCCAGCCCACGATCCGGTCGATGATTTCCAGGGGCGAGGTCAGACCGGCGACCAGGACCCGGGCCTGGCGGATGACCTTGGGATGACGGCTTTGGATGAAAGGCGTGGGCTCCAGGTCCGGTTGCAGGTTCGGGTCCCGCAGGGGCAGGTGCTTTTCGTTCTTAAAGTCGATGGGCTGCCGGGTCACTTCCACCACGCCGTCCTTGAAGCGCTGGCGGCCGCCGTCCAGTTCGAAGCCCGAAAAGTCGAGTCCCTTGAGCCGGGCCTTGAGGTAGCGGACCTGGCGGGGCGCCTCGAGGACGCGATTGGTCGGGGCCGACGTCGAGGCCACCAGGTCGGAGAGTTCGGCCCGGCCGGCGATGCCCTCGGTGGCCTTGGACTCCGTGGTCCGTTCGAGCGTCATCCCCAGCAGGCCGGTCTCCTTGATCGTCCGGCCCTGGGTGTCCACCCAGGCGTAGGTCTGGATGTCGGCGTAGTCCATGCGCACCCGGAAGGTATCCACGGGCTGGCCGTCGATGACCAGCTTTTCCGAGTCCTCGACCACGACCTGGACCTGGCGCGTGGACAGGGTCGAGGGGTCGAAGATGGGCACCCGGAAACGCTGGCCTTTTTCCAGGCCTTTCTGGACCAGGTAGTGCATCAGGCCGGAGGCCAGACGGGGCACGGATTCAAGCCGGAGAGACATCTTGTTGCGATAAGCGCCCGTCATTCCGGCCAGTTCGAGAGTCAGGCCGTTGAGGGTTCCGCCGAGCTGATAGCGGATCGGTCCGGCGGACATGAAAAAGTTGAAAGAGGTCAGGCCCAGGGCCTTGTTCAGCAGGGCGGAAGTCAGGGTCCGCAGCTCCTGGACCTGGCCCATGAGGTTCAAGCGCATGAAGGTCTTCTGGTCCAAGGCGTACCCGGACTGGATCGGCGTCAGGGCCTGATAGGTGTACCCCACCTTCTGGCCCTTGAAATAGATCGACATCCAGGACTGGGTTTCCGCCAGGCGGGTGGATTCCACGTCGATCATGTCGGGTATCATATGAACCCGCTCGACCAGAAAATAGACCATGACCAGCCAGAAAACAACGATGAGCGCCTTGATGGTGCCGCCCAGACGCAGGCGGGTCAGCATGACCAACCCCCCGGTGTCGGAAACGGTTCGATCCGATCCGGTCGGTCTTTGGACGAAAAACGGCGCACGATCGGCGGGAGGTCGAGCCGGATGGCCGGATTGCGGCCGGGGCGGGAGGGGACGGTCACGTCGGTCAAGGCGGGGAACGCCACCCGGTTCAGGCCAAACCCCGGCCCTGGATCAGGTCCATGGCCCTGGCTTGCATGCGTTCGAACGCGTCCGGGTCCAGTCCGGCGCCCCGGGCGACCAGGATGGCGAAATCGATATCCACCAGGTCTCCCGGTTCGTGGGCATCCGTATTCAGAACCAATCCGGCGCCCGTTTCCAGGGCCAGTCTGGCCACGTGGCCGTTGGTCAGACTGTGGCCCTTGCGGGTCGTGATCTCCAGCAACACGCCTTTGGACGCCGCCAGCGCGGCTTCTTCCCGGGTGATCAGGCCGGGGTGGGCCAGGATGTCCACGCCGGCTTCGATGGCGGCCCGGTTGGTGCCCGGGGCCACGGGCTCCACCGGGCTCTCCCCGTGGGCCACGACCACGGCCGCTCCCAGATCGCGAGCCCGCCGGGTCAGACCGTCGAACAAGGCCGGCGGGACATGGGTCAGCTCGGCGCAGGGTACGATCTGGACCCGCGTGACCGGATTGTTCGCGGCGGCCGCGGCCGCGATGCGGGGGACGACCCAGTCGATATTCGAGGCGTCCACGTGGTCGGCCAGCCCGATGAACCGATAGCCCTTGACCTCGGCCCGGCGGGCCAGTTCGGAAGGCAGCAACACGCCGTCACTGAACAACGTATGGGTGTGAAGGTCAATCATCTCGGTCTTTCTCGTCGCTCAGGCCGAAAACAAGGGCCGGTCCACGTACGGGGTTCGGACCGGCCTGAAACGCCCCTGTTTCCGACCATTTTATTGCTTACATCTTGTATTTGCCAAAATCCTCGGGCGAAAGACCTTCGAGAATCTCGGTCCATTTTTTGGCCTCGTCGTCCTGAACCGCTTCCTGGTGCGACATGTCCATCCGGGAGGACTTCTCGAAGACCTGTTCGTGAACGAAGATGGGAGAACCCGTTCGCAGGGCCAGGGCGATCGCGTCGCTGGGACGGGCGTCAATGGTCAGCCGCTGTTTTTCCCCAACCATGTGAATCAAAGCGAAAAAGGTGTTGTCCTTCAGATCGCAAACCTCGACCCGTTCCACCTGCGCGCCCAGCTCGCCGATGATGTTGCGCAGGAGATCGTGGGTCATGGGCCTGGAAAACTTGATCTTTTCCAGTTCGCTGGCGATGGCCGTGGCTTCGAGCAGACCGATCCAGATAGGAATCGACCTCTCACCGTCCTCCTCCTTCAGAATCATGATCGGACTATTCGTATACGGGTCGATCGTCAAGCCCGAAACAGTCATTTTGACTGTCATAACACTACCTCCCCGGAAGGTGGGACGTTGTTGCGACACGCGACCTTCTATCGCATCGATGGGCCGTGCGCGGACGACTCAATCCGTCGACCCCGCGGGCCGCCGCCTCCAACCTACAATTTAAATGTATCATACCGGGCCGGTCAACGCAAAGATCGTTTGAACCAGTAAGGATTCAGTGATTGGTGGCAACTTGGGACCGCCCTGTCGCGGCCTTTAACCTCAGGACTCCGACTGCCGCCTTTTCGATAATAGTCCTAGGGACTCGGCGGCAGAGTCGTCCTTCGGCCAGAGGCCGCGCGGACGGTTTAAACACGATCCGCCCCGGTTCATTGAATTGGTTGCTTTGAACCAGTAAGGATTCAGTGATTGGTGGCAATGTGGGGAGAGAGTATCGGGACCGCCGAGGATCACCAGATGTAGGGTGCGCAATGCGCACCCTACAAGCTTGGGGGATTTGAATTATGCGTCGCGAATACGCCTGTGAATTAAGTTCGTAGGTTGGGTTAGAGAAGCGTACCCCAACAAAATCAGGTGGTTTGATCCTCCTTTGAAAGGTATATCTCCTTTCGATCGGGGTATAAGTTCGCCGTCACCAGGGCACCTCTCCTTCATTGAAGAAGAAGCCGCCTGTCGGTCCGTCTGGACCGAGCGTTGCGAGCCGGACGATAACCTCGGCGGCCTGCTCGACTGTTTGATAACCCCGGTGCGAGTTGAGGTCAGTCGCTGTGTATCCGGGGTTCGCCGCGTTCACCTTGAACGGGGTCCCAGCCAGATGTTTGGCCAACTGGACTGTCGCCATATTGAGTGCGGCTTTCGAGGCCGGGTAAGCCACTAACTCAAGATTGTAGAATTCGTAGTCCGGGTCCGTGGCACGCGTGAGCGACCCGAGATCACTCGACACGTTGACGATCCTGGGCGCCCCTGATTTCCGGAGAAGCGGCAGGAACGCATAAGTAACCGCAATCGCGCCGAATACGTTAACATCGAACACAGCACGGAGCGGTCCACGTGGATCATTTGGGGCGTCGGGTTGCACAATCCCGGCGTTATTGACAAGGACATCCAAACCACCTGCCTTCCCAACTGTCTGGGCTGCCTCGCGAATAGACGCATCGTCGGTTACGTCGAGTTGGACGAACCGGGCGTTCTGACCGAGTTTCGCGGCGGCCTCCCTGCCCCGTTCAGCGTCCCGGGCACCAACCCAAACAGAGTGGCCGGCTTCGACGAGTCGCCGGGCGACTTCGTGCCCGATTCCTTTATTCGCGCCGGTCACGAGAACCGTCGCTGTAGCGTTTTCTGCTTTCATCATTGCTGCTCCTGTTTTGATATCCCCCTGCCGGTGTATGTGAAGGCCTCCGACAGGAAACCTGGGATGGCTCAAGCGGAAAGAGTAGCGCGGCCGCTCTTATCGCTCCATCGACTCATCAGGTGAACAAAGGTTCCATGCCCTGTGACTCGGCCAGCTCCCGCATGGCTGCGTCCGGCGGCGGACCGTCGAGCCGGGCGGCCGCGGACAGGATGTGCGGCAGGACATCCATGTCACCGGTGGTGACCAGAAAGACATCCGGAATGCCCAACACCCAGTTGACGGCCGAGCCAATGGCCTCCGGATCGGTCAAAGGCTGGTACCAGGTTGCGTTCGACCAGCGCCGGTCGGGATACTTGCGCCGGGCCGCGGATTTGATCGTCTGTAAGGGCAGCCCCTTATGTTTGCAGTAATCCAGAAGCCTGCCGAAAGAACCCGCGTATTCGTCCGATTGCATGAGCAGGTAATTACAGGGAACCAACACGGAATCGAAAGGAAATCGCCGCAGGGTTTCGAGATGTCGTTGAGGCGCCGTGAAGCCATGGCCCGTAATGCCAATGAAGCGTGTCAGGCCCTTTTCCTTGGCCTCGATCAGGTAGTCGAGCGCGCCGCCTTCCCCCATCACGAATTCCCGCCTGACTTCGTCGGTCAGGTTATGGAGCTGCAGGAGGTCGACGTGGTCGACCTGCAGACGCTCCAAGGATCGCTGCAACTGGCGTTCGGCCTGACGGTAGGTTCCAACGTCGATCTTGGTGGCCAGGAAAAAATCCGAGCGGTGGGCAGACATCCACTGCCCCACCTTGAGTTCGGCGTCGCCATAGCTGGGCGCGGTATCGATGTGATTGATACCATAATGGTAAAGCAGTTCCAGGACGCGAGCCGCCTGGTCCTCATCGGCGTCCTTGATGGCAAAAGAACCGAAAATCGTCCGGGTGCTGTTGTGGCCGGTGCGGCCAAAGGGCATGGTGCTCACTCGGGGCATGGTCGTGTCTCCCGACAGCCGTTTCTCATCCGACCCGGATCGACGGTCGACGTGAGAATCCGGCTTCCGATAAAAAAATCAGGATCATGTTTCCGGCCATGGTAGTCCATGGATATTCTCCGGGTCAACCCGAAAGCCACCATTCGTTACGCCCGGCACGGACGGTTCGCGATCGGAAAACCGCCGACAACCTTGAGCGCTCCGCTTCTTATTTCCCGCTTCCGGGCATCAGGAATTCATGGCATTTTTTCAGCCACTCCGTAATGGGTATGCCCTGAGGACATTTTTCTTCACATTCAAGGCACTCGATACAATTGTCAGCCCGGTTTTCCGCCGACATGATCATCCCGTACCGAAAACGCGAGGTGGCCGGATCGTCGTACATCATGGCATCGTTATACTGGTTGAATGCATAAGGGATGTCCACACCATTGGGACACGGTACGCAATATCCGCAGCCAGTGCAGGGAATCGGACACAGTTTTCGGTATTCCTCGGACCCCGCCTTGATGATCGAAAGTTCCTTGTCCGTCAGGGTGCTGATACCGGAACGGTTTGCGCTCTCCACATTTTCAATGACATGCTGCATGGAGGTCATACCGCTCAGGACAACCGAAACCTCCGGCTGGTTCCAGTTCCACTGCAGGGCCCAGTCCGCGGGAGACCGCTTGACCGGCGCGCTCTCCCATATGGCCTTCACCGAACCAGGCGGTTCCTTGGCCAACTGGCCTCCGCGGATCGGTTCCATGATCACCACGGCGAGCCCTTTCCCGGCTGCATATCTCAGCCCTTCCGTGCCGGCCTGGAATTCCGTATCCATAAAATTGTACTGGATCTGGCCAAGGGCCCAGTTGTCATAGTCATCCACAATGCCTTTGAATGTGTTCAAATCATCATGAAAGGAGAATCCAAGATGGGAAAATCGCCCGCCCGCCATTTTCTCTTCCGCCCATTTCAAAACCCCAAGGTCCCGGACAAAAGGCCACCGGGTTTTGTTCAGGGCGTGCAACAGATAGAAGTCGAGGTGATCCGTTTGCAGGCGTTCCAACTGCTCATTCAAAAAGCGATCGAAATCCTCATAGCCACTGACCATCCATGTCGGCATTTTCGTGGCCAGTTTTAGTTTCTCCCGATAGCCGTCTTTCAAGGCCCGCCCGATAACGGCCTCACTCTTGCCCGCATGGTACGGATAGGCCGTATCCAGATAGTTGACCCCGTGGTCGACGGCATACCGGACCATCCGCAAGGTTTCCTGCTCATCTACGTTCGAATTGAAAAGATGAGGCAGAGAGGTGTCTCCCTTAACCGGCAGGCGCATGGCGCCAAACCCCAAGGCCGATACTTCCCAGTCCAGTTTCCCGAATTTTCGATATTGCATGACGCTCTCCTTTTTCAGCACAAAAAAGACCGTGACGGGTACGGTTTTTCGGAATGCTTCATCAGCAGCGAAAGAAAGATATGAACCCCTAAAAAGGGGCGGGCAGCGGTGACCGCCAGGTCGAAGGCGGTGCTGGTGGTTTTAATAAAGCGGGTAAATGGCAGCACCCACGAAGTCAGGATGACGGCCATGGCGATATACCGAGGCCAGGCGCGGGAACCCCCCAGCAGCCTGGAAATGCGAGAAGGCACATACCAGATCGAGTCGATGGTCAAACCCAGGACGAATACCGTCAGGGCAATAATAATTATTTTGTGCACAGGCGTATCTCCCTGTTTTCCAGGATCGGGCTTTCATGCCCTTCATACCCGTGCAGGCCGATATGGACCATCGCTCGGGCCAGGTCCTCGGATGAGACGCCGATGTTGGGATAGACGCGCCGTAGCACCGGGTAGAGCATGCGGGTGATCCTGTAAACAAGGTTCGGCTCCGCCCTTGGCGTGACGGGATATATGTACCCCGGCCGGAAAATATGGACCCGGGAAAAGCCGATCTCCAAAAGCCCTTTCTCGGCAGCGCCTTTGTATCGGGCGAAAGCCATGCGGCTCTGTCCGGTCTGGTCGGCCCCCTGCCCGCTGAGAAAGCAAAACGCGGTCCGTGGACTTTCCTGATAAAGGGCTGTCGCAAAGGCCAACGTGTAATCCACGGTAATTCGCCGAAATTCATCATCCGGAACCGCGCCGGTGTAGGCCCCCAGACAATACAAGGCCACGTCATGACTTCCTAATGAGCTGGCAATCCCGCTGTAGTCCATAAAGTTGTCGTGGGGAATTTCGTGCAGTCTGTTGTGTTCAATCCCGGTCCCGCGACGCCCGACGATCGTTACTCTTGAAACATCAGGGTCTTCAAGGCAGATGTTCAGGGCACACCCGCCGACCATGCCGGTCGCGCCGATTATTAATACCCGTTTTTCACTCATTCGAGATTCCCTGTCTCAGCCGGGTTGCCGGCCCGGATGACACGACCGGGTGCTCTTCGGCCGTTTGCCAAGGTATTTCCGGCCACCAGCGCACCAACGGCCGGGGGCTGGAAGGCTCCACGCTCTGACCGGGTTTGGGGATGGCCAGGGGGATGTTTCGTTTGGCCGCGGCGGTGATCAATCTTTCAGCGGGCTCCACCCAACTATGCAAGGCCAGGTCAAAGGTGGCCCAATGCGTGGGAATCAGCATCCCGCCTCGAACGTCCTTCACCGCCTGCACCGCCTGTTCCGGCCCCAGATGGAGGTCCGCCCAAAGCTGATGGTAGGCGCCGATCTCGACCAATGAAGCATCAAAGGGGCCCAGACGCTTTCCGATTTCAATAATGCCCGGGAACATGCCCGTATCTCCACTGTAATACACCCGATGCTCGGGGCCCGCCATGGCGAAGCCGGACCACAGGGTTTTGTCGCGGTCCATCATCAAAAGGGAGCGGCCGGAAAAATGGCGGGCCGGTGTGGCCGTCACCGTGACTTCTTTCACTTCGGCGGCCTCCCACCAATCCAGTTCCTCAATTCGGCCGGCGGGGATACCCCAGTTCATCAGGCGGGCGCCTACGCCCAGGGGGACCAGGAAACGAAAACCTTTTCGGGCCAGGCCTATGACCGTGTCCATGTCCAGATGATCGTAATGATCGTGCGAGATCAGCACGGCATCGATCGGGGGCAGGTCGTCGAGCGATACAGGCGGTTCATAAAACCGTTTGGGACCGGTCCAGGAAAACGGTGAACTGCGCGTCGACCAGATCGGGTCAAGCAACAACCGCACCCCATCGATTTCCACCAGGGTTGTCGAGTGGCCGATCCATGTGATGCGAAGACCGCTTGGGGGCAGGGTCGCCAAGTCCGTCTTGCCGAGTTTGACAACAGGAACCGGCTTTTCCGGCACGGTATGCTCACCGCCCTTGACCCACTCCTTCAAGGTCTGGAAAAGAGGTGGGTCTCCAACCGGAATCCCGTTTACGAAGCGACCATCCCTATAGTTCGCCGACTGCTTCATCATCTCAAGACCGCGACCCGAAGGGGGCCCGCCCATGGATGCACATGCCGGGGCCATCATGGCGGCTCCCCCGGCTATCAGGCCGGCCAGGCCCGCATACAGCCAGGGCCGCCGATTGTGTTTTTCGTGCAAAATTAATAACCTTTCCCGTATGCAATTTTGTCCTTGCCATTCAGCGAGAGTAAATTTACACTAAACGGTACAGTGTAATTAATCCTATGTCAATGATTTATTTGCACTACACCGTGCAGTATTTTATAAGGGTGCGAAATGGTTGCAGGAAAACGAGACACCAGCAAGAAACGGGAGTCAATCCTGGAAGCGGCGCGGCAAGCGTTCATTAACGAGGGATATGATAACGCCAGCATGGACCGTATTGCGGAGATCGCCGGAGCCTCCAAGCGGACGGTGTACAACCACTTTCCGAGCAAGGAAGATCTTTTTCGGGAGGCGCTGAACCGGTTGATCGGGGAAGCGGTCGCGCTCAAACAGATCAAATATGATCCGAAGCGCAGCCTGGAGGCGCAACTCGGAGACTTTGCGAATGCCAAGATGGAGATTATGAAAAACCCCTCCTGGCTGGGTATGATGAAAGTGACCACCGGGGTTTTTATCAGCAATCCGAATCTGGTGAAAGAGACCATGATGCGGGCTGAAGATGAGGAGGATACGCTTGCGGCCTGGCTAAGGGAAGCGCATGAGGATGGCCGTTTGAACGTGCCGAATCCCGGGCTGGCCGCCGATGCGTTTTGGGCCATGGTAGGGGGTGCGTTTTTCTGGCCGGCCATTTTCCTGGGACCGATGAAGGCCGGGGAAGCCAAAACACTGAAGAAGGAACTCATTGAGATGTTTTTGTGCCGTTATGGCAAGTGATTCGCTTGGACCCAGGTTAAAGGATCAAAAAATGGGCGGCCGGGACCGGGAAAACCCCGGCGGGCTCAAGAGGAGGGCCGGCCGGCCTTTCGGGGAGCCGGGTCGGATTCGGCGTCCGGCAGGAGGCCCACCAGGGAGTTGGGCCAGGCCTGCACGATCAAGGGGTAGGCCAGACAGCCGATCAGTTCGTCCGGGCCGTTGAAGTTGACGACCTTGTTGCCTCGGGTCCGGCTCGTCAGTTGGTCCGGATACCGTTTGCCGCGGCCCTCGACCAGCACCTGGACCCGTTGGCCGATCAGGGCCTGGTTGAGTTCCAGGGTGATGGATTTCTGCAAGGCCTGGAGTTCGGCCAGCCGCCGGCTCTTGACCGTCTCGTCCACCTTGGGCTCGAACCGGGCGGCCCGGGTGATGGGCCGGTCGGAATACTTGAAGGAAAACATGCCGTCGAACCGGACCCGGCTCACCAGGTCCAGACTTTCCTGAAAATCCGCCTCGGTTTCCCCGGGGAAGCCCACGATGATGTCCGTGGTCAGGGCCACGTCCGGGCAGGCTCGGCGGAGGGCTTCGACCCGGTCCAGGTAGTCCGCCCGGGTGTAGCCCCGGCTCATGGCCTTGAGGATGCGGGAAGACCCGGACTGGACCGGCAGATGAACGTGTTCGCAAACCGGGCCGAGTTCGGCCATGGCCGAAATCAGGCCGGGCGAGAGGTCCTTGGGGTGGGAGGTCGTAAAACGAATACGCTTCAGACCGGGCAGGTCGGCCGCCCGGGTCAGCAGGTCGGCGAAGGTGACCGGTGGTTCGAGGCCCCGGCCGTACGAATTGACGTTCTGGCCCAGCAGAATGATCTCCCGGACCCCGTGAGCGACCAGGTCCCGGGCCTCGGTCAGAATCTCCTCCGGCGGCCGGCTGATCTCACGGCCGCGAACATACGGCACCACGCAGTAGGCGCAGAAGTTGTCGCAGCCCTGCATCACGGTCAGGTAGGCCCTGACGCGTACGTCGCCTGAAGTCAGAGGGGGCGGGGGGGGCAGGTGATATTCGAAGTCCGTGTGGCAGACGGGCCGTCGGTCCGTCATGATCCAGTCCAGGAGTTCGGGCAGGCGGTGCAGGGCGTGGGTGCCCAGAACCAGGTCCAGGTACGGCGCCTGCTTGAGCAGCTTTTCCCCCTCCTGCTGAGCCACGCATCCGGTCACGACGATGATCAGGGATGGGCGGTCTTCCTTGAGCGGACGCAACCGGCCCAGAAAACTCATCACCTTCTGGACGGCCTTTTCCCGGATGCTGCACGTGTTCAGCACGATCAGGTCCGCCCGCTTCAGGTCCCGGGTCGATTCGAATCCGCGTTCGGCCAATATCCGGGCCATGCGGTCCGAGTCGTACTCGTTCATCTGACAGCCGAAGGTAAAAATGAAAGCCCGCGGAGGCGTCTGACGGTCTGAATTCATGGCCTGGTCGGCCTCGACTCCCTTGAACATGCCGGCGGACGCATTCCCCGTAGCTTGCCGCGGGGTTAGCCCGACAACTAATATGGATTTTTTTCCCTTACATGTCGAAGATTCCCCGCGGCTTGCCGCGGGGAGCTTCAATAAAAAACAAGGCCGGGAGAAGGCGCTACGGTCGATTGACCCGCTCCCCCCGGCGTCAGGACAGTGGAACCCGGTGCTACTTCGCGGCCGGCTGCGGCTCTACCAGGCCCTCGATGATCAGGGTCCGGACGTCGCCCAGTTGGATCTTGTAGTTGCCGTACTTCGTCTTGCCGAAACAGTCCGTCTTGCGCTCGGCGACCAGGGTCACGACATGGTCGTCCTTCAGCCGCAGCACCACCTCGAGGTCCTGGTCCTTGAGGCGGAAGTCGGCCTGCTTCAACTGGGAAAAAGGCACGGCCAGGGTGCCTTTGCCCTGCCGGCCCAGCAAAACCGTGTATCCATTGATGGAAAACATGGTCACCTGGGTCCGCACATCGGCCTGGTCCACGACAGTGACCCGATAATTCATATCCGGCGTCGGAATGCGCCGGGTCACATCCTCGGTCCCCATGCCGCTCATGCCGAGAAGAAACAGCGCGCAGGCCGGGAACAGGAGAATCAGGAGATGCCTCGACTTGCCAATCTTGTCCTTCATCCTCAAACCGCCTTCCGCCTTTCAGAAAGGACCGTACGGGATTTCGTCGCTCAACCCTTCCACCAGTCCCAATCCCCCCTTGATCGAATGCAAAAGACCGGCCGTCTCTTCTTCGGCGCCCGGGCCGATATACAATTCCACCCGACCCGCCTCAGGGTCCAGCGTCCGGAGCAAAGCCAGGCCTTCATAGCTATCCAAAAGAAATTTCAGCCAGGCGATCCGTCTCGGATTGATGGTCAGCTTGATTCGCGTCGATTCCATTGACGGCTCCGCGTCCAAATCCTATATGAATTTAGCATGCTTCACGCCGCTTCTCAACAGAAAACATCCCCGAAAAGTCAGGCTTCAGTGAATCGGGGCCCAGAGAATTCCCGCCGCCCGCGCGGCCTTCGGCCTAAAGGCGACTCTGCCTTAACGCTGGCATGGCGAAAACGGCAGCCGGAGCCCTGAGGCCGAAGACCGCAACAGGGCGGTCCTTCAATGCCACCAACCCCTGTAAGCCTACCCCCATAACCGTTCGGGTTCACGGCGGGACGTTCCCGGTCGGCCAACGGGCGAGGTGTGAATTATTTTCTTGACTGGGAGAAAAAAAAGAATAATCTGAAATATCAGAAAAGGCTGAAAATGATCCACCGAGGAGGGGACCACATGAAAAACCAACCACCCGAATCCCCATGCCCGGCCGGGCCAAACCACCTGTTTTCCGGCTGCCGGGTCGAGTCCGTGGTCACGGTCGATGACCGGGGGCAGATGGTTTTGCCCAAGGAGGTCCGGGAAAAGGCCGGTATCGGTCCGGGCGACAAACTGGCTCTTATCGCCTGGGAGCAGGCCGGGCGAACCTGCTGCATCACCCTGATCAAGACCGAGGAGTTGACGGGAATGGTAAAGGCCGTGTTGGGTCCCATGATGCGGGACCTGATGACCGACTGACCGAGGGCAGATACGTATCGACGGGGGGGACGACATGAAGGACGAAATTTTGATTCGCGTGGCCGGGCTGGCCGAACAGGGACTCAACTGCAGTCAGATTCTGATTCAACTGGGCCTGGACGAGCAGGGCCGGGACAATCCGGACCTGGTCCGGGCGATTTACGCTCTGGCCCACGGGGCCGGGTTTTACGGCGGCACCTGTGGCGCCTTGACCGGCGCTGCCTGCTTTCTGGCCCTGCTTGCCGGCGACGGTTCCCAGGGCCCGGACGATCCGGAGCGTTTGAACCTCATGCTTTCGGAACTGGGGGACTGGTTCGACCGGACCTACGGGACGAAATACGGCGGCCTTTCCTGCCAGGCCATCGCCGGTGACGAGGTGGGCACGCCGGAAATCAAGCAGCGTTGCGGGATGATCGTCATCAAGACTTACGACCGGACCATGGAAATCCTGGCCGAAAACTCCTGAAAAGGTCCGCTTTTCATGGAAGTTGGCTTTCAAGGATAGAGTGTTGAAACGGGTCTTTGCAAGCGGAGCGAATCAATCTGCTTGAAATCAAAATAGATTGAGTCGTCGCTTTGCTTCTCCCCTATGTACGGTGAACCGGGCGCAAACGTAGGATGAAAGTGTCTTGGTCGGCCAAACCACGTAAGATTCTCACCCGGCCAGAGGCGGGCAAGCCTGAGGGAGAGGGTTGGGCATGTCCGCCGAAGCCTTGGCGAAGGCGGAGTGGGGGGGTAACTAGACCAAAAGGCACTATATCTCACCCCGCCGAAGACGGGCGCGCAGCAGCAATACCCAAAGGGCCGGACCCATTTTCGGATGAACAATCAGAAAGCAGGAGGCTGATGATAAAAGGCTCAATCATCCTTCAGGCTGGAATGCCTGTCGAGCAGCCAAGCGGCGCCGCCGACCAGAAAAACCAGCCCGGCCGCAATGAGCCAATTCAGGGGCTTGGGATTGGTTATGGCCGCGTAGAAGCGGTCCGCCAGGGCGGTAATGGCCAGAATGCCCGGCAGCATGCCCACGAGAGTCCCCAGCATGAAATCGGTAAAACGGATATGGGAGACCCCGGCGGCCATGTTGATGACGGTAAAAGGGGCCAGGGGCATCATCCGGACCAGAACGATGTTCAGAAGTCCATGGCGGGCCAGGCGTCTGCTGATCCGGTTGATTCTGGCCCCCAGCATTCGCCGGATGTTTTCGGGTCCCAGCCACCTGGCGACCAGGAAACCCGCCGCGGCGCTGATCAGGGAGGCGACCAGCGCATAGGCGGACCCGGTCAGTGTGTCGAATATCAGGCCCGTGGCCGTGAGGAGAACCGTAATGGGCATGACCAGGGCGCTGCCGACCAGATAAGCGCCGATTACGAACAGAACGGCCGCTCGGCTATGGGCGATGGACCTGGCCCAGCCCGCGATCCGTTCCGCGTCCAGCCATTCGGCGGACGGTCCCCACTGCCAGAGCCCGGCCAGGACCAGGAGAAGCACCAGCCCGGCGATCAGCCTGATCTGTTTTGAACGGGACGGTGAGGGCTCTTCCTCAGGGTTGAACGGTGTCATGATTTCCTTAAACTCGTAGGCAAACGCACTTCCGGGTCGGCTCAACTCAAGGACCGAAGCGTCTTCGACCGGCTTAGGGCGCTATGGGGCGCGGGCCTTTGCTTATTGCGCCCGGCTCGCTATGCCGGACATCCTTTCGACCGTCGGTCCCGATCCATAATTGGACGTTATAAGTTTCGACTCGTATCAGGACGGTCAAACCGCCGACTGCCTTTTCCCGGGCGCGCCCGTGATGGGGCTCGATTGAGCCGGGCGCCGGGACCGTCGGGTCCCGAGGCCGTCCGGAGGGCGAACTGACGCGCATCATCTTCGATCATGGGGAAAATATCAAGTGGTTTGGCCATGGACGTATTCAGAAAGGAACTGTCATTCCCGGTGGATATCAGGAATTTTTATCCCGGATTTAATAAGCGGCCTCGCTCCAGGCCCGGATACATGTAATGAATCGATACCCAGTCATGCCGGGTGAACCCACTGCCAGCCCTTTTTACATATCGTCAGGCCGTCTGACGGTTCGGCCGGCCCGGCCAGGGCCCGGGGCCGGGGACCGGCCTCGATGGCTTTGAAAACAGGGCCTTTTCCTCCGCCGGCCGGTTGGGATGGTTGGCCGGGGTTTTGCTTGCTTGGTTATTAAGAAGGCCGAGGTCGGCCGGCTGAACTCCTAACTTTTTCCCGGATCGACCGTCATGACCGAAAGGCAGTACCAGAAAATCAGAAACCGGGTCCTGCTCGAGATGCTGGCGGTCTCCTTTCTGCCGTTTTGCCTGATTCTGGCCGTGGGCCATTATTATTTCTCCAACTCCCTGGAAAAGGAAGTCAAATCCAAGCTGGCCATGGCCGTCGAGCACCACGGCGGCGCGATCCGGACCTTTCTGACGGAGCGCCGGAGGGACCTGCGTTTCGTGGCCGAGTCATACCCTCTGGAGGAACTGACCGGAGCGGGAAGGCTGGAAATGATTTTCGAGCGGCTCAACCAGGCCGGGGCCGGGTTCGTCGATCTGGGCGTCATCGACCGGGACGGAGCGCATCGGGTCTATGTGGGGCCGTACCGGCTGGCCGACAAAATCTACAAGGACGAAACCTGGTTCAAAGAGACCATGGCCCGCCGGGAGTACGTGAGCGACGTTTTCATGGGCTTTCGCCGGGTGCCTCATTTCATCATCGCCGTGGTCGAGCAGGAAGGGGACCGACCCTGGATTCTCCGGGCCACGGTGGACGGCAACCTTTTCGACCGGACCGTGGGAAACGTCAAGATCGGCCAGACCGGCGAAGCCTATATCGTGGACGCCAAGGGGCGCTTTCAGACCCGGCCGCGTTCCGGACCCGGCCTGATGGCGGCCGACCCCGAGGCCTCGGTCTACCTCAGTCCCCATCCGGGCATCCGGACCTTTGCCGCGCGGGGCCCCGGCGGCGAGGCCTACCTGTACGCCACGACCTGGCTGGAGGCGGGGCGCTGGCTGCTGGTCGTCCGGCAAACGCAGCGGGAGGCATTCCGGGGGCTTCGGACGGCCAGCGGACTGACCGTGGCGATCGGTCTGACCGCGGTCCTGGCCATCCTGGCCACGGCATTTTTCGCCACCCAACGGACCATTCGGCGGATGCAGACCCTGGAAGCGGAGAAAAGCCAGTTGTCCCAGCAGCTCATCCTGGCCGAGCGCCTGGCGGTCATTGGCGAGATGTCGGCCGGGTTCGCCCATGAAATCAACAATCCCCTCCAGATCGTCAAACAGGAACGGGACATGATCAGCGAGACGGTGGACCTGGTCGAGTCCCGGGGCGGGCCGCCGGACCCCGAGGACCTGGCCCACGTCAAGGACTGTCTGCGGCAGATCGGGCTTCAGGTCGAGCGGTGCGCCGAGATCACCCACGGACTGCTCAAGTTCGTCCGGAAGCGAAACGACGAGGCCGGTCCGGTGGACGTCAACGCCTTTATCGAGGAGGTCATGGGGCTGGTCAGGGGCCGGGCCACGTCCAAGGGCATAGCGGTTTACGAAGACCTCTGGCCCGACCTGCCCCGGGTCAGGGTCGATCCGACCCAGCTTCAGCAGGTCATCCTCAACCTTGTCAACAATGCCTTGGACGCGGTGGTGGAAAAATATGGCAGCCAGGGCGGGCTGATCAGCGTGCGCACCCGGAAGGACTGTTCCTGGGTCATCGTTTCGGTTTCCGACAATGGGTCGGGCATTGCCGACGAGAACCTGGAACGGATTTTTTCCGCCTTTTTCACGACCAAACCGGTGGGCAAAGGCACGGGGCTGGGCCTGTCCGTCTGCAAGGGCATCGTGGAGAAGATGGGCGGGACGATCGATGTCTCCAGCGGTTCCGAACAGGGCTCGACCTTCACGGTCAAACTGCCCCTGCCTGCTCCGGAAACGCCGGACCGGGAGTGAATACGGGACAGGTTCATTCCTTAAAAAACAAATTTTGGGTTTCTGCCTGGGGTTAGCCCGACTTTCGCTATTCGGGGGGGATTGTTTTTGTAACTTCCTGAAAAACAAAGAAGCCGTTCAAAAGGTCTTCACCACAGTCCCGAAATTGCCTGCTGAGATTTCCGGTGGAGACTGGGGCGGTAACGAGAACTTGAGCTTCGACAACAGGAGTTGCTGAGCCTTCTCGGGTTTCGTATACCGGGACATCTTCAGTTCCCGGCCATCGGTCGTGGGCACGTGCACATCAATCATCTGGATCGTCTTCATCTGTTCCAGGATCGAGCGTGGGGTCAGGCCCGGTGCGTGAGCCCGGGCCATTTGCCGCAGGGTCACG
>Ga0180009_10003524_pt1 | contig 17733 bp, 23 predicted proteins | sample OS_PC_MetaG_FD_123537 | JGI IMG/M metagenome (GOLD analysis project Ga0180009, IMG submission 123537) | Groundwater microbial communities from the Aspo Hard Rock Laboratory (HRL) deep subsurface site, Sweden - OS_PC_MetaG | ecosystem: Environmental > Aquatic > Deep subsurface > Groundwater... | reverse complement strand
CCAACTTTCAAAAGATTGGACCATAAATAATAGCCGCCGAGCAGGACAATGCCAGGTTTAATAATGGGTCTTGCTAAGACTGCCCCGGGTCGAAAGACCTTTGGAAGTCCGATAGTATTTCTTATTATCATTCCGCCTAATAAAAGAATGGCTACATATGTAAGCTGGAACTGTATCATCCTTTCGCCAAACCTGAATTTGGAAGGAATTTCTTTCGTAGCTATAAGAGTCTCATAATCTTTTTCCTTAAGGAGATACGGTTTCTTAGGCTTTTCTTTTATTTCACCACGCTCAAATGCAACAAACTTCTCTTTATATTTTTCCTCACTTTTTGCCCTGTATTCATCAAAAGGTAAAACGGATTTACCCTCTTTTATATATGCCTTTAGAATCTTTTCGCTCTCCTGGTAGTCCTTCTTCCATTTATGTATGGATTGATCCCATTGAAGGGCTAACCATCCCAATATTACACAGAGAATGAGACCTGGAATATATTTTACAATACCACTATTTGTATCTGTCATTTATCCACCCCCATTTAGAAAAACAATGACGGAAATGTTTTAGGTGTGATGACTCCTGTCAGTCCGAGGATTACAGTTATTGCTGCCAATATTAGCACCCAGATATCCTCTTTTCTCTCAGCGGAAAAGACCTTTTTAGCCTTCTCCTCAAATTCCTTGGTTTCTGCCATTTAGTCCCTCCTTTAATAATTAAAATAACAGTGTTCTTAAATAAAAAACCCAAATCTCACTTCATCACCAGAACTGGCACGGGTGAATGTTCAATAAGTCTTGCTGTAACACTTCCAAAGGCAAATTTCTTTGCACCATGCCTTCCATGGGATGTAGCTATTATCATATCTGCACCTTCCCTTTTTGCAACCTCAATAATCATTTCCGCAGGACTACCTATCTCTATTATCACCCTTGCATTAACACCTGCCTTTTTAAATTTCTCTACGGCAGCTGCGATGATAGTATTCGCCTCTTTCATCTGGAGTTCCCGCACTATATTGCAGTCAATCTCTGTAAGCCCTATCGGACAGAAATCTTCAATTACATTTACACAGATGATCTCGCTTTCCTCTTTATTTGCAAGTTCCACTGCCTTGTCTATTGCCTTTTGGGCAAAAGCAGAGCCATCATCTGCTACTATTATCTTTTGCACCTTTTCACCCTCCCCTCACTTTTATTTTTGGTGGAATATTTTACCTATCAACCTCCTTAATAAGTTAAAGCCTTAATACAAAAATTTCAAGAAATATTTTTGTATTGAAATATCCTGGCATAATTAAGATTTAATTAATTTCAGCGCTATTACAACTACTACTAAGGCTATAATACCTATTCCCTCGGCAATAATAATTATTATAGTTATCCTTCTCTGAGATGGCGTCATCTTGAGCCAGAACCTATCAAGAAGCCACTTTATAATTCTACTTTGTTTTGCCTCAAGTTGAATATAGTTCTTTAAACCCTTGAGCCAGTATGGAATATCCGCTTCATTCAAAAAATCACCGCTGATAGATAGTCTAACTTTTGAAGGCTTTATTTCATCTATTAAAAAATCTATCCTGTTTGAATTAATTTTATAACCGATTGACCTTTCAGACACTTCAATATTTACAATAATTGAGCAGGTTTCATCTGTTCTGTCATCATAAAGCGTAAAGGCATATGAATCCTTATCGGTAGCCTCTATCTCCTTTACATACCATGATGGATTAAGCCTTAAAACAATATCTGGTCTAAGGAAAATATCTCTTACAATATCTAATGGTGCTTTGATATTAACACTGTTCATCTTACAAAAAGCGCAGGAATACGTATATTTTTAAATATCTTCATAGGCAGGTTAAAAGACCCAATCCTTTCTTTTAAAGTATTGAGCGGCTTAGCACCGAGAATAAGTAAATCATATGAATTTTCGGAAACTTCTTTTATTATCTCTTCTTCAGGTGGGCCGTATCTTACTATGACATTATATGATAATCCTATTGAATCTGCCATTGCTTTGAATCCAGTTATTATATCCTCTGCTTCTTTCCTGAGTTCTTTGTCTATATGGTTACTGTATTCAATCCTTCCAACAGCATATATCTCATCTGCAAATTTTTTAAGATACGGATTTATCACATGAAGGGCAGTAAGCCTCCCATTGAATGCTCTGGTTATTTCTACCGCATAATTGATGGCTTTTTCAGTCCACTTCTCACCATCAATACAAAGAATAATATTTTTAATTATTGCCCGCGCATTAACTTCCATACATAATAAATCCTCTGGATGATAGTAAAATGTGTAAGGATGAGCATTACCCATAGAACCGGCACAAGCCATCCGGTTAAGGTTGCAAATATCAACAGTATAATCCTCTCCGGTCTTTCCATGATGCCGGTGCTGCATGATTCGCCAAGGCCCTCTGCCCTTGCCCTCGCATAGCTGATTAAAAGAGCGCCAACCAATGTGCCAAGGCTCAGGAAGGCTCCGGTATGCTCGCCTTTTGAAGCAAGATACCATGCAACAGAAAGAAAGAGAAACGCATCAGAATATCTGTCAAGCAGAGAATCAAGAAAAGCTCCAAACCGTGTAGCCCTGTTATTGACTCTTGCTATAATACCGTCAAGCATATCAAATAAACCTCCAGCGAGAATAAGCAGACCGCCAAGCTTTACATTATATGGAAGGACAAAAGCCGCAGTTATGGTTACAACAAAGCCGGCCACTGTAAGCACATTAGGATTTAACGAAATCTTTTTTACGAAAGGAGTTAAAGGCTTGTCAAGGAAATGGCCGAACTTAGCGCCAATCATCTATCCCTTTTTCCGGCAATAAATTCTTCCAGCATATCACGCGCCTTTTCATCTGAAAACTGCTTGATGGGATGTTTCATAAAATATGCTGAGGAAGAAACAAGCACACCACCTGTCTTTCTGTCACGCGCAATCCTGCAGCATCTTATTGCATCTATCACAACCCCAGCGCTGTTTGGCGAATCCTCCACAGACAGCCTGAGTTCAAAGTTAACAGGGATATTTCCAAAACCCCTCCCTTCCATCCTTAAAAAACAGACCTTGTTGTCTTTAAGCCATGGAATATAGTCCGAGGGACCAATGTGTATATTGTCAGCGTCAAGCGGATTCTCAAGCTGTGACTGGACAGCCTCTGTCTTTGAAATCTTCTTGGATTTCAGCCTTGTATGATTAAGCATATTCAGAAAATCGGTATTGCCTCCGACATTCAACTGATATGTATTGTCAATCTTTACACCCCTGTCAATAAATAACTTTGTAAGCATCCTGTGAATTATTGTCGCTCCCATCTGACTCTTGATGTCATCTCCTATTATTGGTATGTTCCTTTCCTCAAAGCGCCTTGCCCACGACCTGCTGGATGCTATAAAGACAGGCACGCAGTTAATTAAACTCACGCCGATTTTCAGACATGCCTCTGCATAAAAGGCAGTTGCCTTCTCAGAGCCTACAGGCAGATAGCTTAAGAGTATCTCTGCTCCGCTTTGTTTTAAAACTTTTACGACATCACACGGTTTTTTGTCAGCAGCAATAAATCTGCGTTTCTCAGGATAATCTTTCATGTGCTGTGATATGCCGTCCAGTATTTCTCCCATCTTAACGGTAACAGAATAATCATGGAGTTTCTTGTTGAATACTTTTGTACAGTTTGGCTCTGCAAACACAGCTTCTCTCAGCGGTCTGCCCACTTTTCTCCTGTCAATATCAAATGCGGCAACTATGTCTATATCCGCAGGCTTATATCCTCCGAGGTTATAATGCATCAGACCCAACGACTTGTCTGGATGCCTGTCTCCCAATCCTTTATAATATTCAATCCCCTGTATCAGAGAGCTTGCACAGTTTCCGATTCCGGCAATCGCAATGCGTACCTTACCTTTCATCTTTTTCAAGAACCTCCATTCATTTCGCTATGTACTGGCTTTTATATTCCTGCTGTAAAGCAATGTTATAAGGTCTTCAAGTTTTATGTTGAACTCTTTAAGAAGGACATCCATTGACTCTTCGCAGTATAAAACAAATTTCTTCCATATCCTCTGGACAGTATCCTTGTCGATCTCCGCTGCTTCAGCTGCCTCCCTGAAACTCCTGCCTTCAAGGAGATAACGTATGACCTCCCTTATCTTTCCCTCTTCCGTGTGAAGGCCAAAAAAGAATGTGCTCCGCCTCTCTGAGAACTTGGAATTGCATGTCCTGCATTTAAGGAGCTTACGCCTGTCTTTTCCGTATCTGTCATATACGATTATATTGCCGAGTCCCCTATTCCCGTAATTGCCGCAGGATTCGTTAGGACAGAAAAAATCCCACAACTTTAGTGAAGTTTCCATACAGATAGATTTTATAAACTAAACCGATTTTTATGTCAAGGATAATCTTCAATAAAATGGGGACAGGGGATTTTTTGGTCGGGGCGACCCGATTTGAACGGGCGACCACTCGCACCCCAAGCGAGTGCGCTACCAGGCTGCGCCACGCCCCGATTTACTGAATCTTACTCAGGATTTCTTTGAGCCTTTTCCTTACATGCTCCAAGATTTTATCCGGCGGTGGGGTATCAACCGCTTTAGACTCTGCGGTATGCCTAACATAGCCCCGCTGTATCTGCGGGGCAAACCTTTTCCTGACGCCTTCAATCGTGTATCTCTCCTGATAAAGAAGTCTTTTTATCTCCAGAATAAGTTCAAGGTCTTTTTTAACATATACTCTCTGACCGGACTTATTCTTTCTCGGTTTTAAAAACGGAAATTCGGTCTCCCAGTATCTGAGCACATAAGGCTCAATATCTGCAATCCTGCTAACCTCTCCTATCTTATAAAAGAGCTTATCAGGAATAGGATTCCGCATATCAACAGTTTTAGCAGAAGGTTTATGCATATCTTTACTCTATGATCATCTTTAATTTGTTGCTTGCCCTGAATGTAATTACCTTGCGCGGCGATATCTCAAGGTCTTCGCCGGTTTTGGGATTTCTCCCCCTCCTTGCAGCCTTTTTCCTAACATGGAAGGTTCCAAAACCGGAAACCTTAACAGACTCTCCTTCTTTAAACGTCTGTTTGAGCGTATCAAATATTATTTCAATTATGTCCTGCGCCTCTTTTTTAGAGAGGCCTACCTTTTCAAATATTGAATCTGCAATGTCAGCCTTTGTCATATTTACTCCTTAAATCATATGTTATTTAGAACACTAATTTTCTTAATTATATTAAGGAGATAGCTCCTTGTCAAGAAGAAATTAGTTTAAATCTTAAAATAGCCAACCATCCGGCCTCTGTGCTATTATAACAAGGAGGAATTTTATGGCATACAGAGATCTCAGGGATTTTATAACTCTGCTTGAAAATAGAGGACTTTTGCATCGCATAAAGGCAGAGGTTGACCCCTTGCTTGAGATATCCGAGATTACAGACAGGATGTCAAAGAGTCCGAACGGCGGAAAGGCATTGCTGTTTGAAAATGTAAAAGGCTCTTCTTTCCCTGTTGCCGCAAACCTCTTTGGCTCACTTGAAAGGATGTGCATTGCGCTTGAAGTAAGCAAGCTTGATGACGTAGCAAAGCGTATAGAGGACTTACTGAATCAAGCGCCTCCGAAGACATTCCTTGAAAAGATTGCAATGCTTCCAAAACTGATTGAGCTTTCGAAGTATCTTCCTAAATATGTTAAAAGCGCGTCATGTCAGGAGGTCATAGAAAAAGACAACCCTGACCTTTCAAAATTTCCAATAATAAAATGCTGGCCTCATGACGGACAGGCAGAAGACGAAGGAAGATTCATTACACTTCCAATGGTCTTTACAAAAGACCCTGAGACAGGAAGGCCCAACTGCGGGATGTACCGCATCCATATATACGATAAGAAAACAACAGGGATGCATTGGCATATACATAAGGACGGAGCACGACATTATGAAAAATATAAAAAGCTTGGGCAGAGAATGCCTGCCGCAATTGCCGTTGGAGGCGACCCTGCTGTAATTTATTCTGCAAGCGCACCGTTGCCTGAGGCAATAGATGAGATGCTCTTTGCAGGCTTTTTGAGAAAGGCTCCGGTAGAAATGGTGAAATGCATAACAAATGATATCCAAGTCCCTGCAAACAGCGAGCTTGTCATTGAGGGTTATCTTGAACCCGGAGAGACACGCATCGAGGGGCCATTCGGAGACCACACAGGTTTTTACTCTCTTGCAGAACCCTACCCTGTCTTTCATGTGACATGCATCACGCACAGGAAAGACATGATATACCCTGCAACACTTGTAGGGAAACCTCCGATGGAAGACTGCTATATGGGAAAGGCAACCGAACGGATATTTCTTCCACTGCTAAGGCTTGATTTCCCTGAGATAAAGGGCATAAATCTTCCGATGGAAGGCGTATTCCATAACTTTGCCCTTATCTCCATAAAAAAGAGCTACCCGGGCCATGCAAGAAAGATAATACACGGGTTATGGGGAAAGGGTCAGATGACGTTTGCCAAGCTGCTCATCGTTGTTGATGATGATGTTGACGTTCAGAACCTTTCATACACTGCATGGAGAGTGCTTAATAATGTTGACTGGAAGAGGGATGTTGTGATTTCAGAGGGCCCCCTTGATGCGCTTGACCATGCTGCAAACTGGCCAAGATACGGGGCAAAGATGGGGATAGATGCAACAAGGAAGATGCGTGAAGAGGGGATGATGCGCGACTGGCCTGAGGAGATTTATATGACGGATGAGATTAAGAAACTTGTTGATAGAAGATGGAGGGAGTATGGATTTTAAATTAAAAGAGACAGGATATGGCGTTTTCGCTCATTCTCGGGCTATTGCCCTCCGAGGCTTTTGCCTCATTTTTATTAAAATCTATCTGGGAATATCGGCAAAAAAAACCGCTCAAATGCCATATCCTGTCTCTTGAGTTAATACCATGACACGCATTTTCATAACATGGCTTATAAACACAATAGCAATAATGCTTGCTATTAAATTCGTTCCTGGGATTACCTTCTCGGGCGAATGGTGGGGTATTCTGCTCACAGGCGTCGTCTTCGGCCTTGTGAATACATTCATACGCCCGCTCATAAAGTTCTTTACCCTGCCGCTTCTCATATTCTCACTTGGACTCTTTACATTTGTGATAAATGCCGCAATGCTCGGCATCACTTCCTGGGTATCGGAAAGAATAAATCTGGGTTTTCACGTTGAAGGTTTTAAATCTGCCTTCATAGGAGCGTTTCTCATCAGCATCGTAAGCCTGGCGCTCTCCTGCCTCGTGAACAGAGGAGACAGAAAACGGCACCCGGAAAGCTGAGAGTTTTTCATGTGTTTTTCTCTTGTTTACTCTTTAAGACAGGTATAAAATATAAAACTTAGAGAGGCAACAAAGACAATCACAATGGAAAAACAATCACAGACAAAAGGCATAATCAGGTCGCTGGGTCTCGTCTTCGGAGACATCGGCACAAGCCCGATATACACACTTACAGTCGTATTTCTCCTTCTGAAACCTACGCATGACAATGTTATCGGCGTCCTGTCTTTGATCGTCTGGACACTTGTAACCCTTGTAACCGTGCAATATGCCTGGCTTGCTATGAGCCTGAGCAGACGGGGAGAGGGAGGCGACATCGTTCTCAGAGAGATTTTCCTTTCGCTTTCCGGCTCAAGAAAAAAAATGCTGTTTATAGCAGTTTTGCCAATCATAAGCGTTTCATTGCTTATCGGTGATGGAGTAATCACGCCTGCCATCAGTATATTGAGTGCTGTAGAAGGTTCCCGTTTAATCCCAGGACTCAAAAATCTTCCCAATCTATCTATTGTCTTTATTGCCGGGATAATTGCCATTATACTATTCTCATTTCAGCGCAAAGGAACAGAAAAAGTCGCAGGCGCATTCGGGCCTATCATGTTTGTATGGTTTTCTTCCCTTGCGCTTGTAGGCGTCACTTCAATATTAGAGTCGCCTGAAATTCTCAAGGCTCTGAATCCATACTACGGGCTGAAATTTCTGGCAGACAACGGCTTTATGGGGTTTATTGCCCTCGGTGAGATAATTCTATGCGCAACAGGAGGCGAGGCTCTCTACGCAGACATGGGGCACCTCGGAGGAAAACCGATAAGGCAGGCATGGTCAGGGGTCTTTGTTGCGCTTGTGCTTAATTACTTAGGACAGGGGGCATTTTTATTAAGATATCCCGAGACAAAAACCATACTCTTCGAAATGGCATTCCATTATGCAGAAATCCTGTATATACCGTTCCTGTTATTGAGCATTACTGCCACTGTTATCGCATCACAGGCAATGATAAGCGCCATGTTCTCAATAGTCTATCAGGGGATAAACACGAGAATCATGCCCATGTTCAAAGTGGATTACACCTCCATTGAGAGAAGGTCACAGATATACTTAGGTTCTGTAAACTGGTTTCTTCTTATTTCAGTGCTTTTCATAATGTTTGAGTTTAAGCAGTCAAGCAGCCTTGCCGCAGCCTATGGCCTTGCAGTTACAGGCACTATGTCCATTACAGGCATAATGATGGCTCTTATCTTTTATCTTAAAAAGAAACCTCTGCTCTCAGCTATTTCCGTTCTTGTAACATGCATTGATGTTGCATATTTCACTTCAAATTTCTATAAGATACCTCACGGTGGTTACTGGTCTCTGATACTTGCCTCTATTCCGCTTGCGATGATAATACTTTACACAAAAGGGCAGAAAAGGCTTTACAGGAATATGAACTTCATGCCGTTAGAAGAATTCCTCCACAAATTTACCAGAGTATACCAGACAACAGAGAGGATTGAGGGGACAGCGCTGTTTCTTATAAGGGATGCAAAAGAGATTCCCTTCTATATAACACAAACAATGTTCTATCACGGCATCATGTATGAAGATAATATATTTGTATCCATAATCAAGAGAGACGACCCTTTCGGCGTTACAGGCTTCTTTAAAGAAGACCTCGCAAAAGGCCTCAGGGTATTTGAGATACAGATGGGATATATGGAAGTGGTTGACATAGAGGAGATATTAAGAGAGGCAGGCGTAGAGGAGAGGTCTGTCTTTTACGGCGTTGAAGAAATAACAACAAATAATCCAATCTGGAAGGCATTCTATTTCATAAAGAGAAATACCTCAACATTTATCCGTTTCTACCAGTTCCCGCCCAAAAAGCTTCACGGCGTCATTACAAAGGTGGAGTTATAGTATGCGCGATAAATGCGGCGGCGCAGCAAATCTGAGAACCCCTATCCTTAAGGTAAAGCGGTGTCCCGAATGTGATGCCGATGTGGAGATATTTTCAACTGATGTAGAGACAAGATGCGGCAAATGCGGATTTATCATATACAATGAGCTTGAGTCATGCATTCAGTGGTGCAAATACGCAAAGGAATGTGTTGGAGAAGAACTCTACACGAAATTGAAGAAACAATAAAAGCACTTTAATCACTTTTACGACAGGCATGTGGGTTGAAAAAGCACACATTACGTAAGAAGGCTGTGGCTGGATTGAGGCAAGATTCACGGGTCTGTCAGAATAGGGGCTGAAGTCGCAACGAAGTGGAGCGGATAGCCCCGCATGAGAACTTGTAAGAGCAAAATATATTGTACTAACATGCCACTTTTGCAACGATAGTTTAATATTGCCGAAAAACAGTCGCAGCCTTCTGAGCAAAATCTCGCTGCGTCGTAAACCCCGTTTAGAAAAGATAGGGCATCCCTGACGTTAAATGGCAGAGCTTTCTAACGGGGTAAAGGTTTTGAGGCACATATGCCTGTCGTACATTTTCCCAACTGCATTCTTCGGTTTTAACTACCTCTTTGCCGTTTATACTCTTCCGCCTTTTTTATCATCCCATCTGTCCACTCTGGCGTTCCGAGTGCGTGAGTATGCGTATAAGTTGCAAGAACATTCTTATAGCACAGACCGTCCAGTTTATCTGTAATCCCCTCTCCCCTCTTCATTCCAAATGCGAAATAGATATTCCTTGCATTGAATTCTGAGACTGCTTCCGGATTAATGACGCGGGAATAATGGAACTCATGCCCTTTAAGCACAGTGCCCTCCTGATAATAGGGATTGGCTTTCTGTACCTCTGCTATTGAATAGCCGTGAGCCTGCGGCTTCTTCTCAAGAGAAAAACTGAATGGGAAAATTCCGGTCATTGGATATGTCCTGCCATCTATAACAAGAGATTCGCCTAAATACATCAGCCCTCCGCACTCAGCATAGACAGGAAGTCCCCTTTCAACGGCTTTTCGCAGGGAATCCCTGAAATCACTGTTTTCAGCAAGGGCTATCGCATGTGTCTCAGGAAACCCTCCTCCTATATAAAGCGCATCAATATCAGGAAGCGACCTTTCTTTCAATGCGCTTATCTCAACGATAGCAGCGCCTCTGCTCTCAAGCTCTTCAAAATTTTCGGGATAATAAAACTGAAAAGCAGAATCCCGTATAACACCAATCCGTAATCCCCCCATTCCCCCTTTAGCAAAGGGGGGCAAGGGGGGATTTTTTAATTGCTGATTGCTGATTGCTGATTGCTGACCGCTGACTTCAAGCTGACTTGCCTTATCCGCAATCTTTAAAACTGCATCAACATCAATGTATTTCTCAGTTATCTCAAGCGCCTTATTAATTGCCTTCTGCGCCCCTATATGCTCCTGAAAAGGCACAAGCCCCATATGTCTCTCAGGAAAATTTTCTTCCTTCATTCTGGGAAATGCTCCCAGGACAGGTATCTTGCAGTATTTCTCTATAGAGTTTCTGATTATAGATTCATGCCTGCTTCCTGCGATATAGTTCAGGACAACTCCCTTTATATCTACTTTCTTATCAAATTTCTGCATGCCGAGCAGGATAGCAGCAGCTGTCCTCGTCACCTTCGTACAGTCAAGCACGAGAAGAACAGGGGCTTTAAGCGTCTTTGCAAGTTCTGCCGTACTGTGAGTGCCTTGCTCGTCCATCCCGTCATAAAATCCCCTGTTGCCCTCTATCACAACAATGTCAGCAGATTTCGCATGATTCACAAACGAAGGGATAATCCGCGATTCGCTGATTAAAAATGTATCAAGGTTATAGCACGGGTTTTCTGCTGCCGTTGAAAGCCATCCGCCATCAATATAATCAGGGCCCTTTTTGAAAGGGATAACTTTCATGCCTTTCTTCCTGAACGCTGCTATTAGCCCAAGCGAAAGAGTTGTCTTGCCTGAGCCGCCCTTCAAACCTGCGACAATAATTCTCGGATATTTTGATTTCATGCGCTCATCCCTTTGAATATGATATATTGCCTTAAATTTTGGTGATAATCAACCTTTGCCATAATATTGCCTTCTTCCCCATACACGCTAAAATCTAATCTTTACAAAACCTTCAAGAAAGTTTATATTTCAGTCAGCAATCTATGGGCGGGATAACCGAAATAAGTTTGGATATAATCCTAAAATGGATAAAAAGCGAAACAGTTCGCTTGTGAACAAGTTATTTGAAATGCCCAGTTTTAAAATTTTAAAAGGATTCTTATGGCAAAGATTGTTTTAATCTCATGTACGAAAACTAAAAGGTCTTATAGATGTAAAGCTAAAAAGATGTATGACCTAAGTGTTCTATTTAGAAGGAGTTGGGAGTATGCGGATTTACAAAAACCAAAACCGGATAAAATTTACATCCTTTCAGCAAAGTATTATCTTTTAGAACCAGAAAAAATAATTGACCCTTATGATGTAACTCTATGTTATGTTTCGAAAAAAGAAAGGTTCAAAAATCCAACTTTAAAAATCTTAAATAATGTGGAGAGAAGGAATTGGTATACTGAGGTAATAAACCAACTAAAACTTGTAAGCGATTTAGAAAAGGACGATTTTGTTTTTTTAGCAGGAAAATGTTATACGCAGGGACTAATCACTCATATTTTAAATAATAATGCAAAAGAACCTCTTGAAGGAAAAAATTACGGTAAAAGAACGGCTTGGCTTAAAAAAGAAATTGAAAAATTAAAGGGTAAACAATGAGCGAGAATTGCAATACAATACATCAATGGTTTAATAGTCTGCCTAAATTGAAGTTTCCTTTCAATGGAAAAGATATTTCACTAAATGGAATTTATATCTTGTTTGAAAAAGGAGAATTTGCCCACTCAACAAATAGAATTGTCAGAATCGGAGCGCACACAGGCAATAACCAACTTCGTTCTCGCTTGTTTTAGCATTTTTTGAACGAAAACAAAGACAGAAGTATTTTTAGAAAAAATATAGGCAGGGCTTTATTAAATAAATATAAAGACCCATTGCTTCAACAATGGGAATTAGATTTAACCACAAAAAATGCCAAAGAAAAGCATTCCGATTCTGTTGATTTCATTAAGCAGAAAGAAATTGAAAAAAGAGTTACAAAGTATATTCAAGATAATTTTTCTTTTGTCGTATTTCAAATTGATAATAAAGAAAAAAGACTTGGAATAGAATCCAAAATTATTTCTACTGTTTCTCTCTGTGAAGAATGTAAACCCTCTGAAAACTGGTTAGGTTCTTTTTCACCAAAAGAAAAAATAAGGAAAAGTGGGCTTTGGTTAGTTAATGAACTTTGGAAAATCCCGTTATCTGATAAAGATATAATAGAATTAAAACATATGCTTAAGAAAGCTGGGCACAGCACATAACAGCGAATATGAGGCTCGGCTCTTGCAAAGCCTCGACCCAAATTGCCTTCGGCAACTTCTCATATCCGCAAACGTTAGCCCTCCCCACAACCCAAAAAAGGCAGTGGAAGCATACTGTTCCACTGCCTTTTAAAAATCAGTTAATTAAACCGCTGAATTTACTTTATAAGCTCTTTTCAATCACCCCCTCCACCGCCTTTGCCCACACCTCATATCCCTTACCACTCAAATGCGCTCCATCATCAAGTAAATACTCCCTTATCACCCTGCCCTTTTCGTCAAGAAAAAGATTGTAAATATCCAGAAATTCAACATTGGTTTCTCCGGCGAGCTCTTTTAAAGATTTATTCACATTCTGTATTGTTTCATTGGATATAAAATCCATAATCACCGGAAGGATGCTGTTCATGAAGATTTTAGCTGAAGGATAGGCAGAGGATAATTTTTCGAGAATCTTTTTGTATGAGTCAAAGAAATTAAAATCATCCATAGCAATGTTGTTCAAGCCTGTCATGATGAAGATAAGGTCGGATGAGGGATACTCTTTTGTTATCCTGCCAATCCTTGATAAAAGCCCTTCGACTATCTCTCCTGCCACGCCAAGATTCACAGCTTTATGGATAGGAAATATTTTCTGCCAGTCATAAAACTCAATCAATGAATGACCAAGAAATAGTATGTTCATCTTCCTTAACTGTCTGGATTCCCGCTTATCCCGAAAGCTTTCGGGACGGGAATGACAAACTGTGAGGTTTTACTTATGAACTCCTTAGTATTTATAAGATACAACACTATATTCAAAACAAATCATTTTACATGATACTCCACAATATCCCTGTCATGGAGCACATAGTCTTTCTGCACTCTCTGGCCATCAAACTTCGCAGAACCCCATATGCACGCATACTTGAAATTCTTCGTAAAATCCTTGTGAATCATCTCTGCAAGGTCAATAACAGCAGAACCGGCAGGCAGGACAAAAGGCGTATCCATTTCAGGATTTTTACCGGGCTCTTTCGAATATACCCTGATAATATGAGAGTTCTCAAAGACAGCTCTTCTTAATTCCTCGATGCCTTCTTTTCGCGCAGTGGAGATACCAATTACAGGATACAGGGAGCCATATTTCTCCTTTATCTTCCTCAGCCCTTCTTCTGAATCAGGCAGGTCTGATTTATTACCGGCAATGATAATTGGTTTGAATGCGGGAATTTCATTATTTAGTATGTCCTGACCTTTTTTCAAAAGCGCTGTCTTCCACTTTGAGAGCTGCTCAATCAGAAGTTCGGTCTGTACTTCTGGGTCTTCAGAGAGGTCTATTACCGGCATTAAGACATTTGCATTTCTGATTATGCCGGAAACCCAGCCGTCCGTGGATTCATTTCCTATCGGAGGAAGGTCAACTATCTGAAACTGAATATCCTCAAAGGGCATCATGCCTGACAATGGCGTTACAGTTGACATCGGATAATCTGCGATAACAGGATTCGCATTAGTCAGTGTCTTAAGTATGGATGATTTTCCTGAATTTGCAAATCCTGCAAGAGCAATCTGTGCAGCGCCCTGCTTTTCAACTGTATAAAGGTCTCCCTTGCCGGATTTCTTTTTCCTTATCGCATCCTCACGAAGCTGTGAGAGTTTTTTCCTCAGGTCAGCCCTGAGTTTGTCAGTGCCTTTGTGTTTCGGGACAGTGGAGATTAGTTCTTCAAGGGCAGCAACTTTCTCATGCGGCGCAGATGCCTGCTTATATTTCTTTTCAGCCTCAAAATATTCAGGCGGCAGATTTGTCGGCATATAACAATATACCATAAGGGAATTAATCAAAACATCCCTGCCTGTGCTACGGCAGACAGGAGCTATTGCAGCATGGACCAATGGCATCTGGCCTGTATTAAAATGTTAAAATAACCTGTCATGATTTATACAGATACGATAGACCTTACAACCAAAGGCTTTTCAGGTCATCGGTGAATAAGACCGAAAATATAACAGCCTGCATAAGATGCGGCACATGCTGCCGGAAAGGTGGCCCTGCCCTCCATAAGGAAGACAAAAAAATACTCCTCGAAGGGCATATCTCATACCATCACCTGATAACAATCAGGAAAGGCGAGCTGGCATTCACTCCACTGAGCAGCAAGCCCGAACCAGTCAAACAGGAACTGGTTAAGATAGCAGGCAAAGGCAAATCATGGGCATGCTTATTTTATGAAAAAAAACAGTCCTCCTGCGCTGTTTACGAAAAACGTCCGCTGGAATGCCGTCTTCTTAAATGCTGGGACACTGCACAGCTTTTGGCTATTGTAGGGAAAGACACTCTTACCCGCGCTGACATTATCAGCGCGGATGACCCAATTATGAGGTTTATCAGGACACATGAAAAGGAATGTTCTATCGAGATGGCAGAAGACATTATTTCAGTACTGCTGAAGAAAAATGACGATGCACAATCAGTTGCTAAACTCACAGCTCTCGCACATCAGGACCTTGCCATACGCTCAAGAGCCATTACTGAGTTCGGACTTTCTCTTGAGGCTGAGCTTTTCATCTTTGGCCGTCCGCTCTTTAAAATCCTGAGCGCCAGGGGATTTCGGTTCATGTAATCAATGGCAGGCATTAAAAACAAAGCAGAGGGGATTAACCCCTCTGTTTAAATTACATTTGAAGACTGGACTTTTCTTACTTTATAAGACCTTTTTCCCTGAGATACTCTTCGCTCGGGATCTCCACTGAGCTTGCGCCGCCGTCGTAGGAATACATGAGCTTGCCTACATCAATCATACCCCTGAGCGCCTTTTTTACTTCATCTGCAGGCGCTCCCTCAGCCTCTGATTATGCCATTGAAGCGCTTCAACTGCATCCTTTTCCTGTTCATCCCAATTCGTCGCTACTACATGATGAAAATATTTCCCTATCTCAAAAAAGTTCTCCTGCCTACGCAACTCTCTCTTGATTACCAGACGAAATGCGTTCTTCGTTTGATTCATCGTATATGCAAAGTTTCAGTTCATAGAGAAAACCCAGCATTGGCATATATCCTTTGTCGCCCTTATAGGTATAAAAAGCGTCAGCTTTCTCCGCTGCTATTCCCATCGCATCGGCGTCTAAGGTGTATGCCTCCGTCTTGTCCCTCTTCATCATCCTGTGATTGAGCTTATCTTCTACTCCCCCTAATCCCTTTAATCCCGATTGTCCCGTTTGTAAATTGCCCATCCTCCGGAACCAGTCCCCAGCGCTGTCAGGATTTGGTTTTATTTAACCCATTGAGTGATATTTTATATCTTCCCAATACCTTTAACCAGAAGAGGTTTTGCTTTTTTGTCTATCTCTAAATCTGTTTTGGGGCGCATCTCTGCTAAAGAATCTTATGGCTTCCTTCACCTTCTCTAAGTCAACCTGAGTATTGAGGCAGGGGCCAAAAGGCCGCTCGTTTGGAATGCCAAGCACAGGCAGCGGATAGGTATCAACAATCCCGCTGCTAAGGTCTGTTTCGCAGGCAACAGCAACTATTGCCTCGGGCATTAAATCCTTTACAATCCTTCTTGCAAGAGTGCCGCCTGTAGCAACAGAAAGGTTAAGCTTATTCTCATCAGCAATCTGAATGAGGTCTTTTATCTCGCACTTACCGCATCCTTCACAGTTATAAATGTTATGCGTAAGCCTGATTGTGCATTCATCTATCTGAAGGCAGTGCGGCAAGAGGAGCAGTATCTTCTTTGTCTTCGGATTTTCAGCCCTGACAAGTTTATTATTAAGGTTTATGATAAACCACTGAAGCTGTTCCTTTTTATCCTTTCTAAAAGAGCCGATAACCATAAACATGGGATACAAAAATCTCAATACCAATCCCCTTATCCACCTACGCTTCATCGAAATACGTCCCTTCCTTTATGCTCCTGCCCTGAAGAAAGGCGCTTGCCGGCATCACTTTTTTGTTCTGTGGCTGAAGTTCAACAATAGAAAGCAGACCGCTGCCTGTGCCTGCAATAAACTCACTGTTATGCGCTTTTTCTATACGCCCGGCCATTCCCGAACCGGCAGTTGCCTTAACTCTCACAAGTTTAATCATTTCCCTGTTCAAATAACAATACGCCCCGGGCCATGGGTGCATTCCCCTCACAAAATTGGACAGTTCTGCTGCTGTCTTTGACCAGTTGACCAGACCATCCTCTTTTTTGATAATAGGCGCATAAGTAGCCTCACCTGACTGCCGCTGTGGTTTCAATGAGCCGTCCCTTATTCTGCTTATCGTCTTAAGCAGCAGCGATGCTCCAAGTTCAGACAATCTGATGCTTAGGGTTTCAGTTGTATCCTCATCGCTAATCTCAAGCTCTTCCTGAAGCAGAATATCGCCTGTGTCAAGCCCTTTATCCATAAGCATTGTCGTAATGCCTGTCTTTTTCTCGCCGTTTATTATCGCCCATGCAATCGGTGCAGCGCCCCTGTATTTTGGGAGAAGCGATGCATGGACATTTATGCAGCCCAGCGCAGGAAGCCTGAGGATCTCCTCTATAAGAATCTTTCCGTAAGCCACAACCACTATAAGTTCAGGCTTGATTGACGAAAGTTCATTCAGAAAAGCAGCATCATTCATTTTCTCCGTCTGAAATACGTTTATCCCGTTTTTTACTGAGAGTTCTTTTACAGGTGACTGCGAAAGCAGATGCCCCCTTCCCTTTTTTCTGTCAGGTTGCGTTACAACTGCAGAGATTTCTTCTCCAGCCTGAATTAGCGCTTTAAGTGACGGGACTGCAAATAAAGGGGTACCAAAAAAGACTATACGCATTTATCTCCGAGTTTAAAATTAAAAGTTAACCCAAAAAATGCATTTAAATGATGTCCCGATACACATCGGGATTGTGAGAAAATTTATTTTTCGATACCTTAGCATACCTTTCTCTGATGGTTTCTGGAATATTTCAGTGAATATAACAAATGAAGATATTTTAATAAAATCATCGAGTTAAAGTCCCGATACACATCGGGATTGAGCAATGTCTGCATTATTCGGGTTAAGAGTTAAAAGTTATGATTTCTTAGATTTTTCACTTAAAGTTTTTT
>Ga0180009_10003523_pt1 | contig 17735 bp, 17 predicted proteins | sample OS_PC_MetaG_FD_123537 | JGI IMG/M metagenome (GOLD analysis project Ga0180009, IMG submission 123537) | Groundwater microbial communities from the Aspo Hard Rock Laboratory (HRL) deep subsurface site, Sweden - OS_PC_MetaG | ecosystem: Environmental > Aquatic > Deep subsurface > Groundwater... | reverse complement strand
TCAAAATCAAACTTTAAAAATTCTTTTGCATATTTACAATTTCCATTAACAATAGTAGTTTTCTCAATAGATTTTAGATTTATCAGAGAATACTGATGCCCTGTGGGTATGATTTTAGATTTTTGACTTGAGGCGTAGCTGAATATTCCCAACTTCGCTGCTTTATAGTTTTCAAAACCACCGTGGGATTCAATATGCTCAGGATAAAGCCCAGTCAAAATCATCATGTCGTAATTTATATAGCGATGACGATATTGCAAATATCCTTCTGATGTTGTTTCAACAATTGCAATATCACAACCGGCATCTGCCATCTGACGCAAATATTCTTGGATTTTCATCTTGCCCAGCATTGTCATTTTTTGATCATTTAATTTTTCTTCACCAGCAACATAAAAATCAACAGTTGAAAGCGATCCAACCCTATAACCTTGGTCTTCTAGCATTTGTCGTAAAAAATGAATAGTACTGGACTTACCAGTTGTCCCAGTAATACCGATAACGAGCATTTCTTCTGAGGGATTCCCGTATTTAACCGCCCCATACCAAGCATAGAATAGATGGATAAGGTTTTTTAATTTTTTTGGTAAAAATTTTTTAAGCGCTTTTTTCATAAAATGTCTTATAGATACACGGATTAAACGAATTTAACTGATATTAACGGATTTTTTATACTTGTTTTCAAAAATTTTTCTTTTGAACTGAGGCTTCATTCCAAAATTAAAGAGGAGGCCTAGTTCTATATCTGTTGCACGTAAATAATTCATAAGTTGTAATTCATGTTCTTCACACAAACTTTCTGCAGCTTTTAATTCTATAATAATTTTATCCTCAACAATTATATCAGCAAAATAATTTCCAACTTGAAACTTTCTAAAATGAACCTTTATTGGAACTTGTTTTCTCCCAGAAATCCCATAGCTTTTTAAAACCATTACAAATGCATTCTCATAAACCTTTTCCAAAAAACCATATCCTAACTCATTATAAACCTCATAATAAGCCTTTATTATTTTATCAGACAACTCTTCATGTAACATAAAATATTAGTTCTAATTCGTTTGATCCGTTTAATCCGTGTATCTATAAACAAAATACGCTTAATCCTTTCTCAAACTCAACTCATAGACAACAATCTCCAATCTCTGAACAGCGCCTTTGGCTTGATCAAACTTAGTTCGTAAATAACTAGTCAAATTAAATTCAATCAATTCCCCGATTATCTCTTGCGCCATTTCAGCGCATTTTTTTGTCATAGCAATATCTTTATTTGTGGCGGATTTAATTGCATAACGATACAACTCACCCGGCACATCGCATAATCCTGCCAAATAAATTTCTTCAGCAATTGGCAAGGTTTTTATTTCACCAATTTTTCCAGTTTGTAGAAAATCAAAAAAACATTTGGCTTCTACATATTCTTCCAAAGCTGCCTTGTATGAACCCTCGTTAAATATTTTAGGAGTGCTTTTGTATTTTGTATTTATACTTTTTAAAATCTTCTCAACTAAATCAATTTTTTCCGTTGCCTCTTTTACATTGTTCCTGTGTAAGGCAAAAATCGCCCTTTTAGCGTGATGTAATGCATTGTTTGACTCACCAATGACTTCTCCGCGTTTGGTGTGGTATGAATGAAGATTCTTCTTGATTTTTCCAAGATACTTTTTTTGTAGCATAGTGTTTAAATTAAAGATACTAATAAACTAATTTTACTAATGATACGAATAAATACTAATTCTTGTTTTGGTAATTATTTTTAAAATTAACCTTTGGTAATATATATGGTAAATATTATTTAAATCCTATTTTACTTAAGTACACATTAGTATACCATTAGCCTTCGGCCGTGAGCTCAGGCCGAATCGGTATAACCTGCCTGCCGGTAGGTAGGTTAGTAAAATTTGTATATTAGTATGTTAATCTCGTATATTGGTATATTTTATTTATATATGGTTACGATTTTTAATTAAAAATATTCCTTTTATTATTTCTATTAGCACTAGATTTAATAAGCCAAACAAAATCATCACTATCCAATAATGTAATGAAAGTGGTACTGTTCTTAATAATATTTGTAAAGGTTTTAAATAAATTGATCCAATGAGCAAAGCCCAACTAACAATTAAAGCGTACACTAAATAATGATTGCTAACCAAACTTATCTGCCAAACCATTTTTCTCATACTACGAATTGAAAAAATGTAAAAAAGTGCACCTATCCCTATTCCAACAAACATCAAAGTGCGCACAAGTGCAATGTCGCCAGTTGTCTTCATATAATATAGGAATAGACCAAATAAAACAATATTAGGGACGATAGTGACTATAAGAATAGTTACCTTCATCTCCTTATCAATAATTGAAGTATTACGTTTACGTGGCTTATCAGTCATATTTTCTTTATCACCCTTATCAAATCCTAATGACATAACAACAATCCCCTCTTGAACCAAATTCATCCATAAAACTTGGGCGGGTAAAAGTGCGAGTGGTAGCCCTGCAATTATACTACCAGCAATAAGAAAAACTTCGCTCAAACTTCCCGCCAGTAAATAGACAATAACTTTTTTAATATTTTGATAAATACCTCTCCCCTCTTCTACAGCCGAAACAATTGTGGCAAAATGATTATCAAGCAAAACCATATCGGAAATTTCCTTAGCAACATCCGTACCAGCGACCATGGCAACGCCGATGTCGGCGCCTTTTAGGGCTGGTGCATCATTAACTCCATCTCCAGTCATAGCGACTACCTCTCCATTTGCCTGAAAAGCTCTCACAATCCTTATCTTGTGTCTAGGATCAACTCTGGCAAAAATATAAATATCTCTCACAGCCATTTGCAAATCTTCGTCGCTTAGAGATTCTAATTTTTGTCCATCAAAAATTTGATCATCATCATGAGGAATACCAACTTCGCCTGCAATTGATTGAGCAGTGCGAATATGATCACCTGTTATCATTACAGTTCTGATACCAGCTTGTTTAGTTAATTGAATTGAATCTTTGACATCAGCACGTAAAGGATCAGATAAAGCAACTAAACCAACTAAAACTAAATTTTTTAAATCTTTTTTCTCTAATTTATTTATTAATTCATTTTTTTGTTGATAAGCCAAAGCCAAAACTCTCAGGCCTTTTTTGGTCAATTCTTCTTCTTGTGCCTTGAACCAAGCAATCTTAGATTTGCTCAACTTTTTTTCTTTTCCATTTTCTATGTAATAAGAACATTTGGAATAAAGCATCTCAGCAGCACCTTTTACATAAAGCAATGATTCATGATCAATATGATGAAGTGTTGCCATGAATTTATTATCGCTCTCAAAAGGAATCTCAGCCACTCGTCTTAACACTGGATCCAAATGATGTTTTTCCAAACCAACTTTCATGCCAGCATATATAAATCCAATATCAGTTGTGTCACCAACAAACTTCCATTCTGTCTCTAATGCCTCAGGATTTTGTAAAATTCCATCATTACATAAAATTCCAATTCTTAAACCCAAAAATGCATCTGGGTGTCTTTCTTCTTCATCAATACTAATTGCTTTTAATTCAGAAAAATTCAAATCATCATTTGAAGTAATTAACCGAGTAATTCGCATCTTGCCTTCGGTTAAAGTTCCTGTCTTGTCAGTACAAATTACACTAACAGATCCCAAGGTTTCGGCTGAGACTAATTTTCTAACCAATGCTTTTCGTTTTAAAATATGTTGCATGCCAACTGCCAAAATCACAGTCATTGAAATTACCAACCCCTCTGGAATAGCTGCAACCGCAACAGCCACCGCCGTTTCAAACATTTCTACAAAAGTATGATGCTCAGATTTGCTAAAAACTCCCAAAAGAAATATAGCCAAAGAAATAAATAAAACAACAATACCAATAACTTTACCCATTTTTGAAAGTTGAATTTGCAGTGGCGTCTTTTCATCTTCTGTTTTCTTTACCATTGAAGAGATCCGACCAATCTCAGTTTCCCCACCAATCGCTGTCACAATAATTTTTGCACGACCACTACTAACTACTGTGCTACGAAAAGCCATATTATCACGATCAGCTATACCAACTTCTTTTTTTATTATATTAGAATTTTTCTCTACTGGTTCTGATTCACCTGTTAATGCTGATTCATCTACATTAAAATTAATATTTTCAATTATTCGGCCATCGGCTTGAATTTTATCACCTGCCTCTAAAACTAGAATATCTCCAGGTACAATTTCTGTACTATTTATCTGCTGTCGCCTACCACTTCTAATTACAATCGCGCTATACTCCACCATTTCACGTAATTTTTTCAAAGACTGATTAGCTTTATCTTCCTGAATAAATCCAACAATAGCATTAACAAAAACTGTAATAAAAATCACACTCGTATCAATATATTCACCTAAAAATCCACTGATAATACCAGCTACTATTAAAATAATAATCAGAGGGCTTTTCCATTGATTCAAAAAAATCTTAAACCTAGACACCTTCTCTCCCGAACGTGGCAATTTATTGAAACCATATTTCTTTTGCTTTTCTTTTACCTCAGTGGTACTCAAACCATCCTGATGAGTATTGAAAAACTTCAAAATTTGTGGTATACTTTGTAAATAAAAATTATCCATAGTTAAAAACTTGACTTTTTATCATGCATAGTATATCATATTAACGAGTTAATTTGAAATTGCTTTCTGCCACTGCTGAGTTTACTCGGCGTAACGCAGTGAAGCCGAGGTCCGATAGCTCAGTTGGTAGAGCAGCAGCCTTTTAAGCTGACGGTCCTGGGTTCGAGCCCCAGTCGGATCACATCAAAAAAATTCCTCTTATTTTAGGGGGATTTTTAGTTGTGTTAATTTGACTTTACTTATTTAAAAAAAATGCTATAATATCTTTAATAAATATAATTTTTAATCACTTATACTATGAGTAATCAAGAAATACCAAGAAATGAATCAGTTTATAAAGGAACTCAATACTACATAAAAAAGATGGAGGAGTCTGGTTTAATAGATAGGTTACCGTTTTTTAACGATGTTCTAACTGGTAGAGAAGCCGTTGACCCAGACAGTTGGGATGGTACTATATTGAGAGATGTAGTAATTGATGGTAAAACTTGTGATGTATATCACACTGATAAATTTATAAGAAATAAAAGGACAGATAAACAAAAAACGGAAGGTAGTGGCTGTCGAGTATATATTCACATAAAAGATTAAGTCATTAAATCATACATCCTAAACACTTCTAGCCACTTCTCCACCATATTCTCCAAAGTGTTCCATCCTAAACCCAAGTGGCTCACGAATTGGGATTCTTCTTTTGAGGAGACCTCTTTTATTTATAAAAAAAGAACTTCCATAAAAAGTTCTTTTTTAAATATAAAAATATAAATTTTATCCAAAGTCTTCTAATAAAGAATGGATGTCTACAACCCCAGCTTTTGATGTTGGCTTTTTTGCTTTCGGTGAGGCTAAATTAGCAGCGACTATTCTTAACATCTCACTCACATCTTTGTTAGTGTTTACAAAATTAATTCGCTTATTAAAAAATTTATTATTAAAATCATTTTGGATTTTTAATAATTCATGAGCAGTCGAACGAGAAATAAATTCAACTTTAGAAAAATCTAAATTAACTACTTTATTTCTTATAGACTTAATAATTCTAACTAAAACCACCAAAGAATCCCTTGAAGAAATACTTTTGGCTAATTCATCAGCAACATTAATTGTATTTTTATTTTTTTCCATATGTCTATATTATAATAGAATCCGGGTAAATTAACAAATTTTTCTTTATTTCCTTTAGCAATAAAAGCCGAAGATCCAGATAGAATTATAAAAGTTCCTTTCATTGCTTTACACACGACATCTCTTGATGTCCAAACACCATAACCCCTCTCTTTATAATAATCCTGAAAGTAAATTTTGGGTACGTCCGATTGAATTATTTACTGATGAAGTGGAATGGGATGGGAAGATGGTTCCACGCTTCACTGTCATTCCGACCGAATCCGCCGATTAGGCGGAGTAGTGGAGCCTGCCTGCCGGTAGGCAGGGAATCCCTTTTCAGTGCCACATAAAGGGATCCCTCGATTCACCCTCGCGCGAGCTCGGGCTCACTCGGGATGACAACGCCAAACAAAAAACACCCGTTAACCTCCCACTTCAGCGCTAAATATTTTTAGCCCTAAAGCGGATTCGGGTGTTTTTTGTAACCTCCTTTTTCCCAGTCCGCAATTGCAGTGGTGACAAAAAAATGTCTGTCCACCGATCATCTTCTTCATTTCAGGGAATGGTGTCATCCAACTCACTTGATTGAGGATCCTTCAGAACACGATTTGCCTTGGCTCGACGCCGCATGGATTCCTCTCAGTAGCGGGTCGCTTCGGCCTCCTGCTTGCGTCGCTGTCTACCTGTGAGTGGACCGATGTTTGATTGGTCCAATCTGCGATTCAGAAGAAAATCCATCACAGAGGACTTCTGCACCTTCTCCATCTTCTTGAGATCGTGACGACGAAACGCCTTGTCGCGACGCTTTTGGGCCTCGCCTGACCGTCGATCAACCGTAGCCTTCCGTTTGCGATCCAACTCCTTCTGCCGGCGACGGTTCTTGCGAGCCAGCGCCTTGAGACGCGAATCACCAGTACTGCGAATACGGCGAAGCCCCCACCTTCCTCTTACAACCACTGTTGGTCGACTCATTCTTCACCTCCTTCCCTTTTCAGGATCTATTGTTTACTCTATTTAAACATAAAAAATAATTTTTGTCAATAGAGTTCTACTAATACCGAAGTTTCACGAATTTCACTGATACAAAAAATATTCTAAACATTATAAAAATATATTAAATAATGAAAAAGGACCTTGACTTTTTGTCTATTATTAGTTAGAATCATATTGTCTAATGATAGAAAAACAAACAACCTTGGAGGGAGGATAGTGATGAAAGGAATGAAGTATCTGTTGATTGCACTCGTAGTCGTTCTTTGTACAACCTTCAATCTGCCGGCTCTAGGAGAAGAAGCTGGAACACAGAAGTACAAACTGGCTGTCAGTATCCCGAGTGAAACCATGCTCTGGGGCAACGGCCTGCCAGCACCTGAAGATGTCTGGCTCGACATGATCTACAGAGCTCGTGACCACATTTATCTCGGGCATTTCTACGTGACAGAAAAGCCGGGAAGTCGACTGACAAAAGTACTGAAGGCGCTCGATTATGTCGGACGACAGGGTGTTCCCATCTCACTGCTCATTGACAAAATCATGCTGGCAAGGGTAGACGACGAGGGTGGTCTGGAATTTCTCAAGCAAATCCCCAACCTCAAATGGCTCGTAATTGACTACGACACCATCGCCAGCGGGGTTCACCATACCAAATACATGGTAGTGGACAAAAGAGAGGCCTACGTAGGAAGCCAGAACTTTGACTGGCGCTCCCTAGAGCACAACCACGAACTAGGTGTCTGGACAAATGACCTAAACATGGTTGACGACCTCGAGGCCATCTTCCTGCAAGACTGGCAGACTCAACAACGCCTGGACAAAGGTGGAAGCGTCCAAATCTTTAACGACAAACCGCAAAAAAACTGTCGCGCGGAAAGCCATCTCGCTTCCAGTCCATTTCAACAGAATCCGCTCGGTGTGGCAAACTCTGAAAATGAACTCGTCTGCCTGATTGATTCAGCTGAATACGACATCAGCATCCAAGTCATGCAGTACGGCTCCCACTTTCGCGATGATACGCCATACTGCACCATTGACCAAGCCATTCGACGAGCGGCTGAACGTGGTGTATTGGTACGGTTGATGGTGGCTGACTGGAGTACCAGAGAACCATCCAACTACGGGCTCTACGACCTATCCACACTACCGAACGTGTGGGTAATGGTCGTAACCATTCCACAGGCCAGTACCGGCTTTGTGCCGTTTTCCAGAGTCATCCACTCCAAGTACATGGTGGTGGACGGCAAGACTCTATGGGTTGAAACCGGCAACTGGACCGGCAACTACTTTGTCAAATGTCGCAACGTCGCACTGTGGCTTGAAGAATCAAAGTTGACCGAACAAGCCCAAGAACTCTTCAACGACTTGTGGTACTCGGCATACGCCGAACCAGTACAGCCCATGTGCTACCCGCCTGTCAAACGAAATTAGATCCGCTCTTTCCCACATCCCAGCACTTCTGCTGGAAAATCCAAAGGGGGACGCTCGGTTTTTTTCAAACCGAGCAAACTCTAAAGACTACCAATTAATGGTAGTTTTTTGATCTAACAAAAATTATTATTCTATCACAATTTTTCCTATTACTATTGACAAAAAAAAATATTTCTAGTAACATAGCATCATAACAACATGAGGTGATGTGATGAAACAAAATCGGATGTTAGTTATCCTAGTCAGATGGTTCGTATTTACTCTGACCCTTCTCGTTCCTTTCACAGCTTTCGCCTCAGGAGGTGGCGATACAAAACCGTGGTACACCGGGTTCGCACCAATTGTACTACTCTTAGTGGCCGTAGGCATCGTGATGTCGCGACTGAAACGACCGGAAGGACTCCCTCATCTCGAGAACAAGACCTACCGTCTTCGACGCGTTCTCAACTGGGTCCCTCTGGGACTCACGTACGCGTTCCTCTACTGGGGACGCTACAACCTGCAACCAATCATCGAAGCTGTCGGCGGAAAATCCATGGTCGCCGACTTTGGCTGGGTCTTTGGAGCAGGTACTGCTATCTATGGAATCTCGTTCATCGTCAATGGTCCGTTGACTGATCGGAAAGGTGGGCGTTTTTCCATTCTTGTTGGTGCGATCGGTGCATCCATTGCAAACCTGCTGATGGGTTGCTCCTGCTACCTCGCACTCAACGAGTTCTGTTCGATTGACGTGTTTTTCTGGTCACTGATGATCCTCTACCCGATCAACATGTATTTTCAGTCGTTCGGTGCCGTCGCAATCGTCAAGTGCAATGCCCCATGGTTCCATGTCAAAGAACGTGGTGTATTTGGTGCCGTGTTCGGCATCATGATCTCCCTAGGGATCTACTTTGCCTTTGACTGGAGCTATGCGATCGTTAAGGTTGCACCTGCCAACTGGGCATTCTGGATACCTGCAATTGCACTGGCCATCATGTTTGTCGTCGACAAATTGGTGGTGAGAAACACTCCTGAAGATGCGGGATTTAAAAAAGTAATAACCGACGATGCATCGGAGGGTGTCAATGAGCCACAGCGTGGTGCCAAGGAAATGTTCAAACTGATGTTGAACAACAAAGTGATCCTCATCATTGCTTGCATAGAATTCTGCAGTGGATTCCTCCGTCAAGCCATCATGCAGATGTACAGGTTCTTCGCGAATCAGACCGACGCCATACTCCACCTCAAGACGGACTTCGTCTACGAGAACTGGGGTCTCTGCCTATGCGTAGCCGGCATCCTTGGTGGAGTGTTTGCAGGTACCATTTCCGACAGGGTATTCGGATCTCGCCGTGCACCTGTCGTAGCTGTCCTTTACTTCTTCATGCTACTGGGTTCGGTGGCGATGATATTCTTGATGCAATCGCCGACATTCGGATGGCTAATGGTTTTCATGTCAATGTGTATCATTGGTGTACATGGAATGCTCTCTGGTACGGCTAGCATGGACTTCGGAGGTACCAAAAACGTGGGCGTAGCTGTCGGACTGATTGATGGTTTCGTTTACGCAGGCACCGCCACGCAAGCTGTCCTCTACGCCATAACTCTTCCCAAGGGCGACATCATAGTCGGAGCGGATCCCGCCAACTGGTCCTTCTGGCCCCTACCCATGATCGTCATTGCAGTCATCGGCCTGTACTTGGCCATCAAGATCTGGTTTGCGAAGCCGAAAGTTGAGAACCCGAGAATTCTTCGTCCCGGAACCCAGATGCTCATCTGGAAAATCCGGATGTGGATACGCTCCTACTACTGGCTGAATGACATAACTAAGGAAGCTCTCTCAAAAGAAAACCAGAGATGCATGCCCAAGGCTGAAGAAGGCAACAACGACGACAAACCGATCCCCAAATAACTCCGCTCTTTCCCACATCCCAGCACTTCTGTTGGAAACAACCAAAAGGAGGACAAAGCCCGAGATGCGTACAGTGTGTGTTTTCACCACTAGCATCCGGGCCTTGTCTTTTTATAAATAATTTTTGTCAACCCCATACCACAAGGGGTACGGGGCAAGCACTAATCCTAACACTAATAAAAACACCAATAATATAAATCTTGGTGTTTTTAAAAATTGATTAATTTAAAATTGTTTTTTAATTTAAAATTGAAAATTTAAAATTACTTAATAAGCCACTCCACAATCCCCAACACATCTTCATCTTTTGCCAATGGCAACATTTTCCGAATTTGTTTTGACATTTGTTTTTGCTTTAAATCATCAGCCAATAAATCCTTTATCGTCATGGCCAATGAATTGCCATCTGCGATATTTTCATTAACTAACAATACTGCGCCGGCATCAGCCAAAAATTTTACATTTTCTTCTTGGTGACCTGGTTTTGGAACAAGAATTGCTGGTTTACCTAATACAGCCATTTCAGTAAGAGAACCAAAGCCACCACGAGAAATCACTAAATCAGCAACTGCATAAGCATCTGCCATTTCATGTGTAAAAAACTGATGAATTTGATAATAATCAAAATGTTTAACAGCGCGCTCAACCAATTCTTGCGGACGTTCTTTGCCTGATAGATGAATTACTTGACAATGGCCTTTTAGATGCTGAACCGCTTGAACTATCAACTGATTAACACGCAATGAGCCTGTTCCACCACCTGTTGCAAATACAACTGGCAATCCTTTTTGAAGATTAAATTTTTTAAATGCGTTTTGTTTATTACCCTGTAAGATTTCTTCTCTAACCGGGTTTCCAATCCAATGGGTTTTCTTTTTGGAAAAATCTTTTACATTTCTTTCTAATGCTGTGGTAATTATTTTTGCAAAAGGCGCCATTAATTTATTTGCTAAACCAACTTGCACATCCTGTTGATGAACCCATGTTGAAATTCCAAACAACCATGCTGCCCAATGCACCGGTACAGAAATAAAACCGCCAGCTGAGATGCATAAATCTGGATTTTCTTGCCACATAATCTTCATTGACTGAAACCAGCCAATAATTATTTTAAAAATATCAATTATGTTCCAAGGTGATAAATAACGACGTAGCTTACCTGATGTAATAGTTATAAATTTCACACCTTGTTCTTCAACTAACTTCCGCTCCGGACCCTTTTTTGTACCAATCCAAACAAACTCAGCATCTGGATATTGCTTTTTTATTTTTTCTCTAATTGCAAGTAGAGGTGTTACTGGTCCAAGGGTGTAACCGCCGGAGAATAGTATTTTCATAAATTTATATTAATCCTGAGCAAAGCGAAGGATCTTTCGAAGAGACAGTATAGTGAACCACAAAAATATATTGTAATTCTCAAAATTTTCGCTTCGAAAGATCCTTCACTACATTCAGGATTTTTGTGCACTTTTACTTACTCTCACAACAATCCCCACCGCCCCCATCGCAATCGCGAGTGCAGTTCCACCGTGACTAATAAAAGGTAATGGGACACCAGTTAGGGGCATAGTTCCTACCATAGCGCTAATATTCATAAAGCTTTGCACCACGAACCAGATTATTATACCAGAAACCAACAATCTGCCAAATTCATCACCAGAATTTTTGGCTATTACAAAACCGCGCTTAGCTATCAAAATTAATAAAATTATTAAACCAACCACAAAGATAAAACCCATCTCTTCCGCAATAATAGCAAAAATGCTATCAGCTGCTACTTCTGGCAAGTATTGAAATTTTTGCAAAGAGTGACCCATCCCCCTTCCCAAAATTCCACCTGATCCTATTGCCAAAAAGGCTTGATTAATATGATAACCCACTCCTTGAGGGTCTAATTCTGGATGTAAAAAAGTCATAAAACGAGCGGCTCTGTATGGTGCAGCCATAATCATAATTACAAGTGCTGTAATTCCTGCACCAGCCAATCCAATTATATGAGATAGTTTAGCCCGACCAACAAAAAGCAGAGCAAATAAGATCGCAAACAAAATAGAAACCGTACCAATGTCTGGCTGTAAAACAACTAAAGCTATGGGTATTATACCGATTCCTAGCACAGGCAAAAAACCTTCTTTTAAATCCAATAATTGCTTACTTTTTTTTGAGATAAGGGTTGAGATAAAAATTATCATGGCTAACTTTGCAATTTCAGCCGGCTGAAATGAATGACCAAACAAAACTAACCAACTCTTGGCATTGGTGCCATAAGCTGAACCCATATTAGGAACAAAGACTAATAAAAGTAAAATAATTGATAAAACATAAATAATTGTACTCCAACGCTTCAAAACTCTATAATCTAACTTACTAAAAAAGAAAAATAAAAATAGGCCAGGCAAAACTCCAAACAATAGTTGGCGCTTGATAAAAAAATAACTATCACCAAACTTTTCATACCCCACAGCTGACCCAGCTGATGTAAGCATAATCAAACCAAAAACCAGAAGTATTGCAAAATACCCTAACAATTTATAATCTGCTTTTTCAGTCTTAGGCATAAAGAAATGCGATGCAAATATACGAATTCATACTAATAATACTAATCACGATTGATTATTTTGAAATTTTTTTCTAGCATCAGTATCAATCCTGACAACTCTGATTGGTTTTAGATACTTATCTCTAAAATTAACTAACAAACCCAATTTTATACCTGTCGCCTGTAGGTATCTCTGTAATTGATAATAATCTTCTTTTGTCACCCTATCTTTAGCCTTCGCTTCTATTACGATCTTATCTTCAAAAATAAAATCTGTAATATTACCTGTATTTTCAACTCTATATTCTCTTTTGTACTTTTTATTCTTTAACTTTAGTTTATTTTCTATCAAATCACAATATTGTTTTTCTCTACAATACCTACCTAACTCATTGTGAGTTTCAAATAAAATTCCAGTGACTTCGTACGATTCTTCTTTGTATATAATTTTTCCCTCCATATTCTTATTTTATTCGTATTATTAGTATGAATTCGTATATTAGCATCGCACCCTATACATTAAGGAATATAAGTAATGAACTAGCTAACAATAAAAATACTTGACAAAATACTGCAACAAAATTTAAAATATAAGCAAAAAATTTATCCTTGCCAAACAACGTCCAACCCAAAAAAATATTAATTAAAATTATTAACAAACCAACAATTGGTAAATAGAGTACCTTCCACCACGGTCCAATTAGATCTACGCCAAATAAAATATTATAATGAAGAAAAATCAACTCATCTTGAGGTCTAATTTCCCACAATAACCAAATCCAATTAGTGATATTTAAAATTAAGGCTAACGGAATCATTATTATGTTTGGTAAGTTTTTGATGTAGAGTTTTAGAGGATACATGGAAAAAATAATTAAGTAATTAGTAATTATGATACATTCTAAGATAATTTATCTATACATGTATAATAATTACCATTTACCAATTACTATTTACTCACTCTTCAAAACAAAATTATACTAACAGCACATCTTTTAAACCCTCTACTTCACCCAACAAGACCTCCTTTATCATCCCATCAAACGTCATATCTCCCATTGGACAACCAATGCAAGCGCCTAAAAATTTTACCTTAACTAGACCTTTTTTTTCATCAACTTCTATAATCTCAACTCCGCCACCATGACCACCGAGCATTGGGGATAATTTTTCTTCAATAACTTGCTGTATTTTAGATCTCAAATTGGTCATATATAAAAAATAAAAATGTAACTCAGGCCTTTAGGCCTGACTCACGCTTGAGTGTGCCAAAGTCAAACCTAAAGGTTTGAGTTACATTTATGGAGAAATTATACCTCAAAAATCCCCTCTTGACAAGTCAAAACAAATAAGCTATAATATTGCCATTAATAAATTTACTTACCAAATAGGTAATGATTAGCGATCCCGATTTAATCGGGAGACAGCTCCTCAATCCACCACTGGAATGAGGGTGAAAAGAATTTATGTGTTATGTCACATAAAAAAGCTGGTGGTTCTACCCGGTTGGGACGTGATTCCAATCCACAGTACCTCGGCACCAAAATTGGTGACGGTCAGTCTGTAAAAAACGGCGGGGTCATCGTTAGACAACGTGGAACAAAAATCCACCCAGGGAAAAACGTAAAAAAGGGCAAAGATGATACTTTGTTCTCAGTAGTAAACGGCATAGTCAAATTTACTCAAAAGAAAATGATGAAATTTGATGGCAGTCTGAAAAAGACCAGGTTTGCTAACGTAATTCCACATAAATAAACTAGATTCCCCGCTAAACCGGGGAATTTAAATTTTCAATTTGAAATTTAAAATTTGAAAACAATTTTTAATGTTTTAGTTTTAAATATTTCAAATTAATTTATTTAAAATTGTTTTTAAATTGAAAATTGTAAATTTCAAATTCTATATTTTATGCAAAAAACCCTAAAATTTTATAACAAACAATTAATAATCACCTATCGCGACGACTCAGACTTAAGTGTCATTGATGAATTTTTTGTTGACAAAATGTATCGCACGGCTGACTCGCTGATTGCTGATTGCCGAACGCCGATTCTAGATATTGGTGCCCATATCGGCATGTTTTCTATATATGCATCAATACTTAATCCTAGTGTAAAAATTATTGCCTTAGAACCAGAACCAGATAATTTCAAACTATTAAAACAAAATCTAAAGAAAAATCATTGTAAAAATATTATTACCAAACAAGTAGCTCTGGTATCACCACCACAATGTCATCCCGACTGTAGTCCTGACGAAGTACAGGACGAAATGGAGGGATCCCTTTCTACAAAAAATAGAGACACAACAAGACTCTACCTCTCACCAGACACGCACACCCATTCAACTATTAAACCAGTAAACCAATCAACTAATATCGAAGTACCAGCGACTAATCTAGAAAAATTGATCACACAAAATAAACTTAAAAAAATCGGATTACTTAAAATAGATATAGAGGGGGCAGAATACGATATAGCACGAAATATGCAACACGAGACATGGAATAAAATACAAGCCATTGTTGTTGAATATCATGAATCAGAAGAACGAAAACGAGTTGATTTAGAAAATATAATAAGAAGCCATGGTTTTTCAATAGAACATTTTCCGAATCATTTTGATAAGAGGTTTGGATTGCTGGTTTGTCGGAATAAAAAGATATGACTCCGAACCTAACTCCGGGAGCCATTTGTACCAAATATAATTTTAAATCAAAAAATATTTTCTTCGTAGCCTCCATCAGAAAAATCAAAGGCTCCCGGAGTAATCTAGAGTAATGTAAACAAAAACATCCCGACAAAATCAAGATGTTTTTGAATACCCTCCTTTTTTCATCAAGTCCTGTACAACGACACTGATGTCGTTGTACAGGACTATTTCCCCCTCATGGTTCATCGCCATGGCTGGTCAGTTTACGCAAGAAGTTCTCCTCCATCGCCTTAGCGACGACTACTGGATCATCAAAGACAATCTCCTCCACTGACATGATGCGTGTACCCTCATGTGGGCCGATGACAAGAGATACCTCTGCCTCTAGCTCGTGGACCGAAGAAAGTAGCACCCTGACCTTTTTTCCTTCCCAAGTACCAGTGGTGACTCGGCCATAGGCGTACTTCAAATTCGCAGCAGCCCAACTCATTTTTTCTGATGACATAGATCTCCTCCTCTTCTTGGTTGCTTAATCAGACAAAATTCATATTAATTTAACCATAAAATAAACAATTTGTCAAGGTCTATAGTTAAAAAAAATTTAAAATGGTATAATAATGAGTGAATTATGGAGTATGAATTATGAATTATTATTATTTCAACAATATGAGACTCATAATTCATAATTCGTAATTCATAACTCACACAAAATGCAAGCATATCTTCTAAATCTAGCAACCGCTATTTCCCTCCAACTCCTTGGCCTTTTCGGTATATTTTTCGCCTTTGGTTTTGTTTTGGCAAAATTGCAAGAATGGACGCAGAAAAATTATTATAGATCGGTTGGTTGGAAAGGAATTTTACTAACAGCTTGGTTTGGTACGCCAATTCACGAACTGGGTCATATTTTCTTTGCCAAGTTATTTCATCATAAAATTAATGACATTAGTTTTTTTCAGCCAAATAAAATCAATGGCAATCTAGGTCATGTTGATCATAGTTATAATAAAAAAAGCCCATATCAAAATATTGGCAATTTTTTTATTGGCGCCGCGCCTATGATCTGGGGATCTATAATTTTAGTCACAATGTTATATTTTCTAGTCCCAAATGGCAAAGAAATTTTTGCCCCGCTGGCAAATACATCTGACTCAGCAACAACTTTTCTTTTTTCTCTAAAAAACACGTTCTTAAATCTATTTTCTCTAGAAAATTTACAAAACTGGAATTTTTGGGTGTTTCTTTATTTATCTTTTTGTCTTTCTGCTCACATTGCACCAAGTAAACAAGACAGGCACGGCATGTGGAAAGGATTTGTCTGGATTGTAGCTTTAATTTTACTAATTAATATAATAACCTTAAGTTTTAAATTTGATATTACCAATTATATTTTGAGTCTTACTAAATACTTGGGAATCTTCACTGCCATTTATACTTATACACTAATAATTTCATTGATTCATTTTGTTTTGAGTGGCATTATCTTACTACCACTAAAGAAAATGTAACTCAAAACTTTAGTTTTGACTCGTATGGTAAGTACGCTGAACTTGTCAAACCTAAAGGTTTGAGTTACATATCTTATTAGTATTATGGCTGTGATAAAAATAAACTGGATTGGTTCCATTTACTCCGGGAGTCACACACACCAAAGCATAATTTTAAATTAAAAAACATTTTCTTCGAAGCTTCTGTCAGATAAATCAGAGACTCCCGGAGTTTTTTTAAAAAACAAAAAAACCCTCTTTACGGGTTTTTATTATCCTATTTATCCACCTTATAAAAGATAAAAATTTGCTCAACCAAGCTAATTTTGTGTCGTGTTATGTGGGTCGAGTATCGTGTATTACATAGCCAAATTCTCAACAACCCTACCAATCACATACCCAACAACAGTCGCTATACTAGCCAAAAGCAAAAATTCAGCACCAGCTCGCCACCAGACGCGCTTGGAAAATCTAGTTGTGCCAACACCCAAAGAAAATAGTCCGACCAGAGTAATGCAAATAGAGAATGGTAAGGCTGTTTTTATATTAGAAAAAATAAAATATGGTGCAAGTGCAATTGAACCACCTATTATATAAGAAAAAAACATCGCTACTCCCCTGCCGACATTAGATATAATCTTGTCAGGAATAATTCCTAATTCATGATGAGCCATTTCGTGTAATAATAGTTTTTCATTTTTAGAAGCAACCTCTGCCATCTCACCTGCAAACTCAGATGGCCAACCATCTTTTATATAAATATCTGTAAGTTCTTTTTTTTCTTCTTCTAAAAAACGTTTTATTTCTACACCTTCTTCTTTTAATTTTCTTTTTTCTACATCGGACTCTGATTTATTAGAAACATAAGAACCAATTCCCATGGAAATTGATTCAACTGCAATTATAACGCAACCGGACAAAATAACAGTGTAATGACTTCCTGAACCTACTGCAATACCAGTAATAGCTCCAAGAGTGGAAACCATACCATCCTCCATACCAAAAACTATTTCACG
>Ga0180009_10003522_pt1 | contig 17740 bp, 8 predicted proteins | sample OS_PC_MetaG_FD_123537 | JGI IMG/M metagenome (GOLD analysis project Ga0180009, IMG submission 123537) | Groundwater microbial communities from the Aspo Hard Rock Laboratory (HRL) deep subsurface site, Sweden - OS_PC_MetaG | ecosystem: Environmental > Aquatic > Deep subsurface > Groundwater... | reverse complement strand
CCCCGGGTTGATTTTCTGCCACTCTTCGGCGAGCTCCGCGATGGGGGCGGCAAGGACCCACTCCACGTCTACCGCCGCGGTCAGGCCGCCGCTCACCTTGTGCAGGGCTTCCTGTAGGGGCAGATGGGGCGGGAGGGCCGCGCGGACGAGCTCCTCCAGCACGGTATAAAGCAGCCGACGTCCGGCGCCGCCGCTGCCGCTTAACAGTCGCTGCAGGTACGCGACGCTCACCGAGCTTCCGCGCCTCGCGAGCTCGGACCGGAGTTGCACCGCGAGCTGGCGACGGGAGGCACCGTGATGTCGCCATTGCCACACGCGAGCGAGTCGTTGAAACAGCGCGCCGCCCATGAGCTCTCGTCCGGCGAGGGACCGGTCAATCTGCTGCTTGAGGTGGTTCGCGACCTCCTGGGCCGCCTTGTCCGAAACGATGCCGTGGGGCTCGAGGTAGACGAGCAGCTGCTCCAAGACCTCCCGGGGGGCGGAGAGGCTTTTGCCGCCAAGCACGGCCTCGAGATACCCTCCGCTGAAATGCACGCCTTTCTCGGCGAGGTCGTCGCTGACCGCGTGAGAGAGCGCGCGTTTGGTGGACTCGGGGTGGAAGTGCAGCCAGAGCCGCACCAGCGGAATCACGCGGTCGATGGGGATCCGCTCAGCGGTGCGCTCCCCGGGAGAGACCCAGAGCCCCGCCGCCGCGAGGGCGGATTGCAGATGCGCGTCCTCGAGCAGCCCCGTTTCCTCAAAAACCAGCCCTCGCAGCTCCTCCTCGAGGACACGGGGCACCGTGGAAACCAGACCCCGGAGCTGTCGCCGGATGGTGCGGTCGTGGTAGCCCACGCCTCGCTTCCCGAGCCGGTCACGCAGAAGCCTGGCCAGCGCCCCGCGGGTTTGCAAGGGATTCTGCTGGAGCAGCAGCGCCCCCAGGGAACGAAAGAGAGCCCCGGGCACCCGCTCGGTTCCACGATGGTGTGATGCCTGTTCGGACGCCACGCTGCTTGTTCCTCCTTTCGCGGACTGCGGACAATGCCGCTATGATTTATCCTAAATCCCTCTTGGGGTCAGTCAAGCGGTGCGCCGCCGTCGGCTGTGGACAGGGTTCAGGCTAAAGCCTTGCCACTGACCTTCGTCAAACCCGCTCCCGGCCAATCCCAAGTTGACTAGGGCCGTGTTCCGAGGTAAAGGGGAACGTCTTTGATTTACTTAGGTTGCCCTTGACGAGCACTCCCGACATCCAGACGCGAAAAAAGCGTGAGAAGCATGAGCGTAGTCGCCGGCTCCTGGTCGTGCAGGTGGTGTTCTACAGCGGTGTTGTGGTTTTTGGCCTGTGGCTGCTGTCGTCAGTGGCGCTGCATCTCATGTGGGATCGCGGTCCCCTGCTCGGGCACAACCGCATTTCCAAAAAACCCACCCCGGTGGAGATTTTTCACTGCTATCTGGATACGTTGACGCTGTTCAATGTGATGATGGAGGACTACGGGAACGTGACGGGGCGGACCCGGTGCAAGATGGTCTCGGTCAAGGCCGTGTGGGGCGCCATCTATTCCTGGGACACGCTCCCGTGGGCCGTGGTGCGCAAGGGCAACCCTGTGCGTCTCGAGGACGTGGGGATCTGGCGGTTTCGCAAGCACCAGGTGTGGTCACGGTGTCGCCTCGACGATAAGGGGTTGCTGTCGCGCAACCTGGCGCTGAGAGAGCTGTCCCAGGCGCACACCGACCTGGACGCGTTGAGGCGATTGCTCACCCGCCAACTGCGCGCTCACGTAAACGCCTCCGCGCCGCTCGTGGAAAATATCCGAAGACGACTGAATACGACCTACCAAACGCTGAAAGACAAACGCCGCTTGATGAAGAAGTGGAAGCACGTGATCCCGGCCCGGCTGCGCAAATGGGGAATTCGACGCCAGCCAAAGCCCATCTGCCCGATTTGAAAGGAGCCTCGATGCTGTCCGACAATGACAATCCCTCCAATGGCGAGGGAAGGGACGAGCACAACGTAGACAACGACAACGACACCGCACGAACGGATGAGCCGGCCGTGGAGGAGAGTGAGACCGTGGAGAGTGAATCAGTGGACGCCGACGCCGTCGACTCCGAAAAAGAAGCCACGCCGTTGGCAACGTGGGATGAAATGGGCCTGCCGGCCGATCGCATCGCCACGCTACAGGAGCACGGCTACAAGCACCCCATGGAGGTGCAGGTCGCGACCTACGCGCACGTGCTGGACGGCACCGATCTGATGGTGCAATCGCGCACCGGCAGCGGCAAGACCGCCGCCTTTGGCATCCCGGTGTCTCAGCAGGCCATCGAGAAAGGTGCCGCCCGTCGACCGCAGATGCTGGCCCTGGCTCCCACGCGGGAGTTGGCCATCCAGGTGTCCAATGAGCTGGGCCGAATCTGCGAGGGGACCGGAATCGAGACGTGTGCGCTGTATGGCGGCGCGGCCCTCGGCCCGCAGATCAAAACGCTGGAGGATGGCGTACACCTGGTGTGCGGCACGCCCGGCCGGGTGCTCGACCACATCCGTCGCGGCACCTTGAAGGTGGACGAGATCGGCGTGCTGGTGCTCGATGAGTGCGACGAGATGCTCTCCATGGGGTTTTACGAAGAGCTGTCGAACATCATGGACCGGCTGCCGGCGCGCAAGCAGACCCTGCTGTTCTCGGCCACGATTCCTGACGACGTGCAGCGGCTGTCGCGCAAGTATCTGACCGATCCCGTGCGTCTCATCCTGTCCGAGGATTTTGTGGGCGTCAAAGAGATCACGCACGCCTACTACATGGTGTCGGGGATGGCCCGCCCCCGTGACCTCATGCGTGTACTGGAGGTGGAGAAGCCCGAGTCGGCGATCATCTTCTGCAACACCCGCGAAGACACGGCGAACGTCGCGAACTACCTGCGCAAGGAAGGCCTGGTCGCCGAAGCCATCTCGTCGGACTTTTCCCAGGCCGAGCGGGAACAGACCATGGGACGCATGAAGGAAGGCAAGGTGCAGTACCTGTGCGCCACAGATGTTGCGGCACGCGGAATTGACATCGCCGCACTCTCGCACGTCATCAACTACAAGTTCCCCGACAATGCTGACATCTATGTGCACCGCACCGGGCGCACCGGGCGCGCCGGAAAGTCCGGCATCGCCATTTCGCTGATCTCGCCCCAGGAGCTCGGGGACTTCTACTACATGAAGCTGACCCATGACATCGTGCCCGAGGAGCGCTGGCTGCCCAACAAGGCAGAGGTGGCGGCGCGTGCCGAGGGCGAGCGGATCGTAGCCTTGGAGACCAACATCCGGGAGCTGGACGAGGAGTTGGATCCGGAGTTTCTGTCTCTGGCCAAGCGTGTGTGGCACAGCCTGCGGGCCGAGCAGATCGTGGCGCAGTTGCTCCAGGAGCGGTTCGGTAAACCCATGCGGAAGCCCCTGCCCCGCCCCGAGCCCCGGCGGGATGCCCAGGAGGACCGCGGACGGCGGGACGCAGGACCTGGCCGCGATAGCGGGCGCGCTGAACGCGGTCCGCGCCGCGACGATCGAGGACCGCGCGGTCGCGATGATCGAGGACCGCGCGGTCGCGATGATCGCCCCCCACGCCGTGACGAGCGAGGATCGAGCGGCCGCGATGATGGTGCGTCGCGGGAGCCCCGGGATGAGATCAAGATCTACATGAATGTCGGTCGCGATGACGGTGTTTCGCCGGCTTCGGTGATCCAGTTCCTCACGTCCAACGGCGACATCGAAGGCAAGGACGTCAACAAGATCCAGATCCGAGACAAGTTCACCTTCGTGGGCGTCAACAAGGCCGTTTCCGAAGGTCTCTTGGAGAAGATCAACGGCAAGGATCTGATGGAAAAGCCCGTCAAGGTAGAGCTCGCCCGCAGCTAGTTCCCCGCATCACACCAGATCACATTTCTTCGCAGTTGCCGTTGTTCGCACCGGGGGGCGAATTGCTCCCATGGCGTTGGGGGTCTACTCGAACATGGGGTCTTTTAGATCCATGTGAACCATGGTCATGACCGGTGGCATGGGCGCCATATGCATCACCCCCATGGGGCGCATGACCCGAGTGGTGCCCCGGCCGCGGATCAACCGACGCTCCCAGGATTGGTTGGCGTCCGGCGTGAATTTGATTTGCACGGTCGTGTGACTCCGGGCGCGAATCTCGAGGGTCTTTTCGTCGGTAGAATACGGGATAGCCAGCTTGCGCAGCGGGGCGTATCCAATGAACTTCCCGTCCAGGTAGACCTTGGCCTTTAGCCTGCGTGGGGTGGTTTTGAGGGTCAGTGTGACCTTTTCGGGAGGCACGTAAATGGGTCTGGGCACAGGACGCATGATCGGTGCCGCGGCCGCGTCGACGCTCCGCACCGGAACGACCGGTTTCACCGTCATGGCCGTGCCTCCACCCTGCGGAGAGGAGGATTCGTCGGCGCGCTTGCCCTGCTGTTTCATCAGGAAAAAAGCGCCCAAGCCCAAGCCCAGGGTGAGTACACCGATGAGGAGGATCCAGGGCAGCACGCTTTTTTTGCCCGTGGCCTTCAACGCGACCGGCGCCCCCGTCCGCTTCACGGCGGACCGGGAGGTCGGGCTCAGGAGCGGAGCATCGGCCAGCGCGGGAACCACGCCCGTCGAGATGTTCGATTGCGGTTTGAGGGGCGGTATGGCCACACCACCCCTCGCGAGGACGCTCTGCACAGTGGGCGTTTCGTCCCTGGGCTGGGCCGCGGGCACGGGCGCCAGGGACTGTCCCTTACACGCCCCGAGCGACTCTGCAAACTCATTCATGGACTGGAAGCGCGCGGACGGATCCTTCTCCAGGCCGCGCAGGATGACCGCCTCGAAGTCGGGAGCGATTTCGGGTGCCAGCTCCCGCGGGGGCTGCGGTTCCTTTGCCATGTGCTGGTGGAGGACCCCCATGAAGGTTTCGGCCACAAATGGCAACCGCCCGGTGGCCAGCTCGTACAGGATGACACCGAGGGCATAGATATCGACGCGATGGTCGGCCTGCTTGCCCTCGGCCTGCTCCGGTGACATGTAGTCCGGCGTGCCGAAGATGACCCCGGTTTTTGTCTTCTTGGGCTCCCCGCCGTCGAGCCCGGTGAACTTGGCAATACCGAAGTCCAGGATCTTCACGAAATCGTCCCGACCGGCGTGCTTGATCAGGAAGACGTTCTCAGGCTTGAGGTCCCGATGGATGATGCCCTTGGAGTGTGCCGCTGCCAAACCGCGGCAGATCTGCACGGCGATGTCTCGCAACTCCTGCCAGGGGATCCTGCCCACGGCTTTGAGCCGATCGGCCAGGTCGCAGCCGTCCAGGTGCTCCATCACAAAATAGACGCCCTTGTCCTGGGTCGTGCCAAAATCGGTGATGTCGATGATGTTCTCATGACCGATGCGGCTCGCCGCCTTGGCTTCGCCGATGAAGCGGGACACCACGTCGCGGCTGTGGCTGAGCTCTTCGTTGAGAATCTTCAGCGCGACCTTCTTTTCGATGACCACGTGCTCCGCGAGGTACACGACCCCCATACCGCCCAGGCCCAGCAGGCTGAGGATCCGGTACCGATCCGACAAGATCTTACCGATCCATTTTTGTGGATCATTCTGCGGCAGGTCATCGAGTCCGCTAAATCCTCGCGCACTGTTGCCCTCGATCTCCGGGGCGGTGCGTGCCGAGCTCACGTTGGCAGACGACCTCGCTGGGGCCGCACCGGAGGCGCCGAGCACCGTGCTGGAACGGGGGGCGCCCACGGGCGGTCCCGTGGGGGGTCGCGCCTCGGGAGGGCCGGTGATTGGGCGCACATGCGGAGGATTCGTGGGCGGTCGCGCCACGGGGGGGCCGGTTACCCGCGGGCCCGGGGATACGAAGGTGTCGGCAACGTCCTTGCCACCGATGGCCGGAGCGGGGCGAGGCGTAACCGCAACTCCGGAGCCGCCCAGCACCGTCCTTTGGTGTTTCTTAGACTGCTGATCTTCTTCGCTCGCCATGTCCCTGTCCGTTCTCTCTAGAGAATAGGCGGTTGCAGCGCTCTAGTCAAAACCCGACCGTAGAGATCAACGCTGCATGGGGGCGAAGGGATCTTTTAGATCTCCCAGGGGATTTTTTGACATCGGGCCCGAGATCATGCCCGGCCGCGGGCTCGGGGCGATGGGACGTGCACGTCGGGTGCGGACAAGTAGGAAGGTGAAGGTGACGTCTTTGTTCGGCCGGAATATTTGGGATTGGGGCCGATATCCCAGCTTGGCCACCGTGGCTGTTACGGGGCCGGAACCCAAGGCGATGCTCCGGGAGAAGGGGGTACGCCCAACGGGTTTGCTGTCCAGGTACACCGCGGCCCCGGTGGGAACAGACCGCAGCTTGAGATTCACGGTTCGGACCACTCGCCGGGGTTGTGATTTGACGCGCATTGCGGAGGGTGTGGGTTCCGGCGTTACCGCATCCCCGATGGCGTCTTGCACGGCGGGCATCCCGGTCATCGCGGGCGTGGCCCCCCGCGTATCTCCGGCGGCCTCGGTGGACCCGGGACCCGCACGTCTGGCAAGAAACGCGGCCAAAAACGCGCCCGCGCCCACGCCGACCAGACCAATGATCAGAGCCACCAGGATCACCCGACGCCGGGCCCGCTGGGCGGCAGCGCGGCGAATCAGCCGTTCGGCTGTGTGCTCCTCGATCCAGAGGTTGCCCAGACCCTCCTCCACTTCCGCCGCGGCTTGGGCTACGCGCTCGGTGGAAGGGGCCGACACCTCCGGGTCGGCGGTCGTGACTTGCGTCGTCGACATCCGAGGCCCGTCCTCCGACACGGTGTCCATGGCCTCGGTGGGGCCCAACCCCAGAGCCTCTTCGTCCGACACCACCGGGGCCAGCGCGGTGGGGCCGGTGGCGTGATCCTCAAGCAGAGGCAGTGCATCAGCGGGCGGCCCGGCATCCACCCACGTGGACACATTGCTGTCGGCGTTGTCGGCCTCCGCGGCGTGTACCGAGATTACGAGGCCGGAGGTGGCCTGCCGGAGGGCTTCCAACATGGCATCCATGGTGGGGAATCGATCCTCCGGCGCCCGGGCCATCGCGCGGAGGATGACTGCCTCCAGGGCCGCCGTCAGCTCCGGTGCGTCGCACAAGGATCGCGGCGCCTGCGGGCGCTCCGACAGGAGCTTGCTGATGATTTCCATGAAGGTGGCGCCGGAAAAGGGCACGCGCCCGACAATCAGACGGTAGAGCAGAATCCCCAGGGCAAAAATGTCCGAGCGCAGGTCCACCGCCTGACCCGACGCCTGCTCTGGAGACATGTACTCCGGTGTGCCGAGCACCTGCCCGGCTCGGGTGAGCTTGCGGTTTTCCTGGGTGATTTTGGCCAGGCCAAAATCCAGGATCTTCACGTGCTCCACGCCCTCGTTGTCGCGCACCAGGCCGATGTTGTCGGGCTTTAAGTCGCGGTGCACTACGCCGTGCTGGTGCGCCGCAGCCAAGCCCTGCCCGATCTCGGAAACGAGCCTTAGCGCCTCGGGGACAGGCAGAGCTTTCCCATCGTACAGCAGGTCCGACAGGGTGCGGCCATCGAGCAGCTCCATCACAAAAAACGGCGCGCCCCCGGGAACCTTACCAAAATCGCTCAGTGAGATGATGTTCACGTGGCTCAGTCGGGAGGCGGCCTTGGCCTCCCGCAGAAACCGCTCGACGATCTCGGCGTCCGCTACGAACTCCTGCTTGAGCACCTTGAGGGCCACGCGCTTATCGATGAGCTCGTGGGTGGCGGCGTACACGGTAGAGAGCGCCCCCTCTCCCAGGCGAGTCTCGATCTTGTATCGTCCGTCGACGAGCTCACCGATCAGACGATCGTAGAGCATCTTTGTGCCAGTGCCTTGGCCGTCGTCTTCAGGCAGGGTCGCACCATCTTTGCCACAGCGATCTGCGGATGGCGGCCACTCGGTTTTGCACACGGGACAGGTTTTCATGGTGCGACCATCGCGCTGCCGGCGACACGGAGGGAGATGGCCCGTTTGGTGGGTGGTCCGTTTGCTCGGTGCAGCTAACTTAAGATCCTAACATCGTGGGGGAACCCTGTCCAAGGCCAAGTTGGCGCTTTGCTCCGCTCGACGGTTGCGATACAACCAACCGGTCGGGGTCGCCCCGGCGCCGAGGGTCGCCACAGGCCCTGAAGGTTGAGATTGAGGCAGTACTGGCGGAGCCTCAGCCAAGGAGTGCGAGCGCAGTGGATCGTCCTGATCGGCGGCAGCGTGCTGATGACGGTCTACCTGTATCAGGGGCATCACAGCTTCTACACGCGCCATCTGGCCGTACCCCTCTTTGGCAACGACCCTTTCAACGACTGGTATCGCCATCTTTACCAGAACCTCGCGGCGCTGATTCTCCTGGCGATCATCCCCCTGCTATTGGCGCGTTTTGCACTCCGCAAGCGATTGGCGGATCAGGGGCTCAAGCTGGGGGACTGGCGGTTCGGGTGCAAAGCCGTGGTGGTGGGTGTGGTGGTGCTCACGCCACTGTTATATCTGGGGTCCTTCGACCCGGCCATCGGGCGCGAGTACCCGCTCACAAAGCTGGCCGGATGCGGCGCGGATCTCTTTGTGCTGTGGGAGCTCACCTATCTGGTGTATTACATCGCCTGGGAGTACTTTTTTCGCGGGTTCAACCTGTTTTTACTGGAGGAGCGATGGGGCGGTACTGCGGCCATTCTCTATCAAACGGTGGTATCGACGCTGCTTCACATCGGTAAGCCGCAGGCCGAGATGGCGGCGGCCATCGTCGGAGGGCTGCTCTTCGGCGCGCTCGCCCTCCGCACGCGGTCCATGTTTTACCCTCTGCTGTTGCACTGGTACGTGGGGGCTTGCACCGACCATTTTTCGATCCTGAATCATTCGTGACTTGAGGGCGCTACTTGACATCGAAACACGGCTGTCGGAAATTGGACATTCCCCGTCCGATCAACCGCCTGCGGAGTAGATCGTGATCAGTCGCCTGGGTTCGATGCTCGTGCGAGAAGGCCTGCTGACCCCGGCGCAGCACCTTACCGCCGTGGAAGAGGCCGAAGACACAGACACACCCTTTGTGTCCGTGGTCATCCGGCAGGGCTTCGTGTCCGAGGACCGGTTGGTGGAGATCATGCGGGAGCGCCTGCTGGTGCCCGAGGCGCCACGCGAGTTGTTCGCCGACGTCGCGGAGGACCTCATCGGCCTGTTGCCCGCACGAATGGCCCAACAGTTTCTGGTGTGTCCCATCAACGCCGAGGACAGCGGTAGCCTTACGCTGCTGATGGCTGACGCAAGCGATCGACACGCCACCGACGAAGTGGGCTACCACACGGGCCGACGCGTGTCCCGCACGGTGAGCGCCGAATCCACCGTGCGTTGGGCCATCGAGCGCTACTACCGGGTGGACATGAAGCAACCGCAGCCACCCTGGGAGCGGCGGGCGGCTGAATCGGTGGCGTTGCTCACCAAGATCAAGCTGCTGCCTCCCGCGTCTTCGGAGCCGGACGCTGGTGAGGTGCTGCTGCTCACGCCGCAAATGCGGCGCGCCTCGACCGATTCGTCGGGTGAGCTGCCGCCCATGACCGGACCCGCCGAGGGACCCAAGCCTCCGCCCATGGCCGGACCCGCCGAGGGACCCAAGCCTCCGCCCGTGGCCGCGCCTTCGCCTGCGCCTTCCCCGGTCGCGCCCATAGACGCGTTGCCCTATGGGAAAACGTCCCCGGGCGGTCTGGTGGCGGTGCCGCCACTGCCCACCCTACCCCAGCCGCCTGTCACCCCGGCTGGCCCAGACGCCGGTGCGATCGACTCGCGAGACGAAGGAGAGCTCCCGGAACCCATGGCGGTGCCGCAGCTCCCCGATAGACCGACCATGGAGCATACGGCCACGGGCCGGAAGGCCGCGCGCAGTGAGACCATTGCGTACCGAAAGGGCCGGAGAAAGCGCCAGGAGACCATCCAGGGGCTCCCTTCCATGGATGCGCCGCGGATCAGGGATGCGGCTGCCTACACCGTCAGCGGCACCGTTGAAACGACCTCTCCGGTGCCCACGAAGCTGAACGCTCCCCGGGTGAAGCTCGAGGTCGAGCAGCGGCCCGAGCCCGATACCCGATCCCACGCGGGCCTCTGGAGCTCCTCCTCGGACGGATCTGTGGCCGTCCTTGGGGGTCGGAGCGAGGCCTACAATGGCGCATCCCTGGCCCTCAAGCGAGCGCGCAGCAGAGATGACGTCGGTCGGATCCTGTTCCGGTATTTTCAGGAGTTCTACCTCAATGTGGCATTCCTGGTGCTCAAAAAGGGCGAGATCGCCGGCTGGGATGCGGAGGGCATCAAGCTTACGAAGGACAAGATTGCCAAGGTCTCAATCCCCACGGATCAACACTCAACGTTCAGAGACGTGATCATGGGCCGCTTGCCCCGTCGGGGGAAGCTGGACGAGACACCGGTGGATTTGAAATTCCAGGCCTCCATCGGCTATCGACCGGGAGAGGTGTCCCTGGTCCCGGTGATGATCCGCGACAAAGTAATTGGAATCATTTACAGCGATGGCGTACAGGTGCCCATCCCCGAGAATGAGGTGAACGGTTTGCTCACCGACGCCGAGGCCGCCTACGAGCGCATCATCCTGGACCGTCGCGGCGAATAGCCGGCCCTCAGAACGCTCCCCCCCTGAGGCCGGGTATCCCCTCACCGCGCGAGATAATACCTCACAGTAATAGCGACGGATTTCTGACGTATTCAGGCACGCGGATCCTGGTGCGTTAATTTTTTATCGCTGTTGCGGAAGGGCGGCGGTTTATGCAATGACGCCCTTCATGCGCCTTAAAGCCTTTACATACAGGCACATAGGTGGATTGTCAGAGGGTGATGGGTTGGGCTCAGGTGGGAGCGTGGTAGCCGCACAGGGAGGAATACATCTTGCATAAAGTTTCCGACTGATCTCAAAATTTACGACATGACCAACGGCAAAAAACATATCCAGTATCTTCTCCCGGGGAGAATGCGCAACAAGGCCCATGGGGGCGTGTCTCATAACCGAGCAATCCCATGGCCGAATTGAGTAGCAACTATGTTGGAGATCCAACCCTCGGCGTCATGTGCGTCGGGCGGGAGGCCGAGCTGGCCAAATTGGGCGCCATATACCGTCACGCTGCGGCCGACGGCGGGCACTCAATCCTGATCAACGGCCCCTCCGGCGTGGGCAAGTCCCGCCTGTTGCTGGAATTCAAGCGTCGCCTTCGCCTCGACGGCGTGTGCGTATTGGAGGGCCGGTGCGGTCAGGATCATACGGCCTACCAGCCCTTCCTGGAGATCGTCCGGGCGGCCTCCAACTATCTGGCTGACCTCGCGCCCGCCCTCTTCCAAGCGTCGCGATCCATGGAGATTATCGAAGGTCTCTCGGGCGGCGGGATCCCGAACGGCGATCTGCGATTCGAGCGGTGGCAGGACCGGCGCATTCGGCTGTACGAGTCCGTCGGTGAGCTTCTCTCCACGGTGGCTCAGGTTCGGGCACCGGTGCTCATTCTCCACGATACCCAGTTTGCCGACGAAGCGAGCCTCAGCCTGCTCAGTTATCTGCTCAATACACTGTCCGGGGCGCCCGGCTTGCGCAGGCCGGACGCGCACACCCTCTTCAAGGGGCTGTTCCTGCTGTCTGAGCGCCTCAACGGCAGTGCTGCCACTGTGGGCGCGCGCTATCTCTCGGGCGTGTCCCATGCGCACCTGACACTGACCGGCCTCGATCGCGCCGGCGTGGAAGCGTTCCTGACCTCGCCGGAGGTGGTGAACCGTTTTGTCGAGGCTTCCGGGGGCAATCCGCGCCAGCTGGAAGCGTTGCTTGAGCCCCAGGACTCCGACGCAGACGCCCTGCTACTGAACCGGCTCGAAGAGCTGCCCTCTGGCGCCCGTCGCATCGCGTCGGCGTTGGCGGTTTTTGGGCGTCCCGCGAGCCCGCGCATGCTGGGCCGACTCGCGGGCCTCGTGGGCTCCAGGCTGGGTCAGGCCGTGGAGCGGCTCATGCGCGCCGAGGTGCTGCTGTCCAGCATCCAAGACGGCGACCTGAAGCTCAGTTATAAGTCCACCTCTGACCAGGAGGCGGTCATTCACGAGCTCAAGGAGGCCGAGCTGAGCCAGCTGCATGCCAGCATCGGCCGCGAGCTGCTCGGTCAGGGTGACGAGATCTGTGCGGCCGAGCACCTGCTCCAGGGTGACGGGGATGGTCAACACGCCGCCGAGGTCGCCGTGCAGGCCGGCGAGCGGTTGGAGATTGCCTTTGCCTACGACCGGGCCATTGATCTCTACGAGCGGGCCATCGCGCGGGTTGAGTCCACCGAGCTGCTGCACGAGCTGGAGGAGCGGCTGTGTGATCTGCTTGAGCTCACAGGCGAGTACGAGCGGGCCGTGGCCTTGACCGATCGCCTGGCCGAGCGCCGCCCCAACGAGCCTCGACTGGCGCGCCGCATCGGCCATCTGCACCTGCAACAGGGGGACTTCTCCCGGGCAAAAATCAAGCTCGCCGAGGCCCTCGATCTGGTGGCAGAGGACGATCACCTTGAGTGCGCGCTCATTTTGTCGGATCTGGCGGAGCTCTCCTACCTGCGAGGCCACCACCGGGAGGCACAGGAGACCGTAGCTCGGGTCCTCAACGTGGACCTGGTGGAAACGGTGGTGCCGATCTTGAAGGCGCGCAACACCCTCGGCAAGGTGTTGCTCGAGCAGGGTGACTTTGCGGGCGCCGCAGTCATCTTCCGGACCAACCTCGAGGAGAGCCGCACAAAAAACGTCACGCCGGAAGAGATTCGGGCGCTCATCAATCTCGGTATCTCGCACCTCCGTCAGGGGCGCTACGACGAGGCCGCGGACTGTTACCGCGCCGGTCTTTCAGCGGCGGAATCTTCCCAGGACTATCGCCACCGGGGCTTCTGCCTTCAGAACCTCGGTGTGCTGGCCCATTGGCGACGGGACTACACCTCGGCGCTACAGCTTTTCCACGACGCCATTCAGACGTTCCTCAAGCTGGGCCACAAGAGCTGGCTCTCCTGGTTGGCGCTGGACCTCGGCGACTTGTACCTCGAGCTCGGAGACGTCGTGCGGGCCGAGACCATGCTCGATCTCTCCACCAACCTCGTGGATGCCAAGGACGACTCCCAGACGCCGCTTTTTTCGCAGGTGCTACAGGGCAAGCTCGCCGGCTACTACGGTCGGCTGGACGACGCGGAGAACCACTACCGTGCCGCCCATCGAGACGCCGAGAAAGCCGGCAAGAGCGACGAGGCGGCCACGGCTGCCCTGGAGCTGTCTCGCTTGAAGCTGGCTACTGGCTGCTTCGAGGAGGCGGAGGCGATCGCCTCGAAGCTAACTGATGCTCCCACCCTGAAGACCCGCGCCGAAGCCCAGTCGCTGGTGGGACAAGCGCTGCTGTACGAAGATCGGGACCTCGATGGCGCCGCACGGGCGCTCGATACAGCGCGTAACCTCTACGAGCAGGCGGGGGATCCTTTTGGACTGTGGGCGGTACTGGCGCTCATCGGCGACGTGTACAAACGGTCGGGCAACGCACGCGATGCCGCCCGGGCCATCGAGAAGGCGCAGTCCATCGAGAAGAGGATTCGCAAGAGCGTTCCGCGGGAGTTCGTGGACAGCTACCTCTCACACCCCCGCCGGCGTTCGCTCCTGCAGCGGATTGGCGTGGTCGTGGCCGGAGCCGTCGAGCCCCCGCTGCCGCCCTCGCTCGACGATCGTGTGGTGCCGGCATCCGCCGATACGGTCACGGGAAGCCCCGCTGCCCATCGCAAGGGCCGGGCCAGTCAACGCTCCGCACGCCATTGTGAGCGTTATTCGAGCATCATCGGGGAGAGCGATGAGCTTATCCGCGTGTTCGAGCTGGTGGACAAGATTGCACCGCTGGAGTCCACGGTGCTTATCCGTGGCGAGAGCGGCACGGGTAAAGAGCTCATCGCAGGGTCGATTCACACGAACAGTCCACGAAGGGACAAGCCGCTCGTCAAGGTGAACTGCGGCGCTTTGGTGGAGAGTCTTCTGCTGAGTGAGCTTTTTGGACACGAGCGGGGCGCGTTCACCGGAGCCTCCCGGCTCAAGAAGGGTCGTTTCGAAATCGCCCACGGTGGCACCATCTTCCTGGACGAAATCGGCGACATCACTCCGAGGACCCAGGTGGCTTTGTTACGGGTGCTCCAGGAGAAGGAGTTCGAGCGCGTGGGCGGGAACAGCCCCATTCACGTGGACGTGCGCATCGTGTGCGCTACGAACCGGAACCTGGAGCGCATGGTCCAGGACGGTTCCTTCCGAGAGGACCTCTATTACCGGCTCAAGGCCTTCCAGATTGAGGTGCCGCCGCTTCGCAACCGCGCCGCGGACATCGTGCTGTTGGCCACGACCTTCCTGGATCAGATGGTCAACGATGGTGAGTGTCCGCGTCGATCGCTTAGCGACGAGGCCGGACACCAGCTTCAGAGGCATCCGTGGCCGGGCAACGTCCGTGAGCTCCAGAATGTGCTCCGGTCCGTGTCGTTGCTGAGCGAGGGAACGACTATTCAGCCTTCTGATCTGCAGGAGTTCCTGCCGGGAATGACCCAGCCGATGGCGCCCGTGGAGCGGTTGCCCGCGCCCTCGCACCCCCGCCCGGTGGTCTCGCTGCCCGCCCCGACTGCGCCCGCCCAGGATGGTGCGGTGGACGAGAATGCCGACGCCTACAGTGACCTGATCAGCGAGGGGATGTCCCTTCACGAATACAAAAAGAAAATCGAGGAGGAGTGCATCGCAAGAGCGCTCCGACAGACGAGTGGTAACATCACCCGTGCCGCCGAGCTGCTGAAGATGAAGCGTCCGCGGCTTAGCCAGTTGGTCAAAGAGTATGGACTTTCCAGCTAACGGGATAGAGGATCGAGCAATGAAAACATTCACACGTTTTATGGTCATTACGGCCCTGGCGGCGACGCTGTCGGGGTGCCTGGGTGGCGGTGAACCGGACATCGGGAAACGCGCGCAGGCGCTGAATGAGGTGGACGCCGAGACGCTCCCTGCTGACCTCATGAGCTGTAATGCGTTTTATGGCGCGGACTGGGATACCCCTGACGCGCTCCTGGGCGTGAAGGATCGTCCCGAGGTCGTTGTGCTGGTCCAAGCGGGCGAGATGGTGTGCCTGGGCCAAATGGATCAGTTGGAGCTTCGGCTTCTGGATGCAGATCCGGGGACGATGTTGCCGTTGGGTGGTAAAGGCGACGCCCCCGTCGACAAAAACGGCGGTTTGAATCTCGGCGGTCGTTTTACGGATTCGCCGGTGGGCGACTCCAATCCTCTGCCCGCGAACCCCGGAACCTCCGTCATCGCAACGGATTCTGGCGACGCGGACGACTCCAACCCCCTGCCCGCGAATCCCGGAGCCGACGTCTCAGCAACGGATTCTGGCGACGCGGACGACTCCAATCCCCTTCCAGCTCGCTTCGAAATCACCGCCCCCGTCACCGATCGCTAATCCACTCTCCCCGTCCCCGGAGAAAGCTCACATGACAACGCTGTCGTCGCTGGGCTGGGGATCAGGTGTGCGCCCGGACAGAATCTGGAGGTTGGCCAATTCGCGACGCTTGGCTTCACGATTCACCTCCTCCCAAATCTGTGGGTACTTGCTGAGGATGCGATAAAATTCAGCGGCGGCCAGTTGTACGATCTCAGTGGGCGTTACCGTGGTGACCGTGGCTACCGCGTTGCCTCCCTTGAGCAGGGACATCTCGCCGAAATAGGAGCCGTCTGTGAGCTGGGAGAGAACCTTGTCTGAGCCGTCGGGTTGGGTTTTGGTGACCTTCACCTCACCGATGAGGATCAGGAAGAACCCACCACCGGGTTCTCCCTCAGTAATAATTTTGGAGTTCTCCGGAATGCGTCGAAAACGCAGGCGACCCATCAGGGCCTCGCGTTCCTTTTTGCTCAGCGGGTCAAAGAAAGGCGCGGAGCGTATCAGGGTGCCGAGCAGACGACGACGGTAGAATTGACGAAGGGTATTCCCAAATGACGGGTCACTTTTGGTCAGGTCGGCGATGACCTTCCGCGAGATCTCAAAAAACACGCCCTCCTCGGATACGGTGACCGTTGCGTGGCGCTTGCGATCCGATAGGAGCGCGAACTCGCCGAAGAAGGCTCCCGGACCGAGGGTGGCCAGGTTCACCTTATTTCCCTTACGATCCAGCTTGGTCACCTGGACCTGACCAGCGCTCACGACAAAAAGTGCGTTGCCGGGGTCCCCTTCCCGCACGATATCCGTGCCCTTTGTTTCCGTACGACGGACAATCCGGGACTGCAGCGTCTCCCGGGAGGTCTCGCTCAAATCCCGGAACAAGGCAATCTCCTCGAGCTGCACTTCGCCCGCGGAATGCGGCGCACCCGAGCCCGGCTTATTGTCAGTTGGCGCCTCGGGTCGCGACTCCTGCTCCTCCACAGCTTTTTTGAAGGCCGCGGCGCCCATGGGGATGGTCATCTTGGAAGATTTGCGCGCCGCCATCGTTTTGCCTGCGCGCGGCGTCCCCGGTGCTGGCGCGGCGACGGGCGCAGACGAGGGTTTTTCCTTCGCCTGTGGCGCGGGCATGGGTGTCGACACCAAGGTCGACCTATACTTCGACCCGGATTCGCGGCGCGGCCGGGCGGAGGCCGGCGCGGAAACGGCTGCTGGCTTTTCCGTTGCGGCCACGTCCTCGTCTGCCTCGTCGGAGCTCTCCAACTCGGTCCAAAAGGCTTCCTCGTCGTCGTTGAAGATACTGCCGAGGGTCTCATCCGCGGACTCGTCGGGCGGCGGCGGCTCCTGTGCAGGCTCACCCCGGGTGGGAACGGGCGTGGCCATGTCCGGCTCCCGTTCCATCTGCACGGTGCGTTTGTTATCCACTGGCGGCGACGCGGGTGACGGCGTAGCGAGCGGATGGGGGGCGCGGGTCACTGCCGGCAGAGGTGACACGAACTCCCCGGTGGACTGTGTGTCCGGCGGTGGAACGGCTGTCATCTGCGTCTTCGGCAGGTCGGGGGTCTCGGGCGCAGGGACGCCGACGAGGGTACGACGCATGGGCGGTGGGGCGTCGGACCCATGCGACTTGTTCGTTGGAATCAGGGAGTCCATGTCGATACGCGCCGCCGATTTGCGAATGGTGTCGGTGTAGCCGGAGGGCCCCGGAGAGGTCGGCTCCTCCACATCATCGGCGAGGAAATCACTCTTTCGCAGCTCCACCTCCGACGGCTGCTCCGCGGTGAGTACTACGTCACCGCTTCCGTCGCGCGCCCCGTCCACATCCACGTCGAGCTGGGTCACCTGGGCCGGATCGGAGCCGGCGTCGATCGGTGCATCGGCGTTCACCATTTTCGCCGCGACTGTGGAGAGATCCCGCTCCGCCGTCTTACCCCCGTCCTCGGCCAGAGAGTCCGGTGGCAAAAGCGGCTCGACCAATGGATCAGGCGGCAAAGATTCAGGGGGAAACGCGACAGAATCGTGAGTCGCGAGACTCGGCAGAGAAGGTTGGAACCCCTCGGGCTGGGAAGGCACCCCCACTCCCAGCATTGCGTCTTCCACGTCCACGCTGTCAAGCGACGGCGTGGATGAAGTGCCCGATTCATCAGGCAGGTCATCATCGTCCAGGCGGGGTCGGGATCGTCGTCCGCGGCGTCGCCGACTCGTCGCGGAGTCCGTGGGCATGGGCATGGGGGCGGGCAGCCGCAGCACAGATGGGGAGGAGGTGAGGAGCTTGCTCTGCTTGGTGCCGGGATCCGTGCCCTCCTCTT
>Ga0180009_10003521_pt1 | contig 17743 bp, 14 predicted proteins | sample OS_PC_MetaG_FD_123537 | JGI IMG/M metagenome (GOLD analysis project Ga0180009, IMG submission 123537) | Groundwater microbial communities from the Aspo Hard Rock Laboratory (HRL) deep subsurface site, Sweden - OS_PC_MetaG | ecosystem: Environmental > Aquatic > Deep subsurface > Groundwater... | reverse complement strand
TTCGAGTGCGTTCCAGACTGGCTGCTTGCTATAGCGCATGCGTACGCCCGCCACTTTCTCGACGAAGGCTTTTTGTTCGTTCGTCAATTCCTGTGGGGACAAGGCAAAGCTTTCCGCCTGCGGGAAAAACTGCTTTTGCGCCTGTTCGATATTCATGTATTGCACGGCATAGGCCGGTGCAGCGACAAAGGCGGCAAGTGCGGGGGCGATCAGCCAGATGGGCGGATGGTGCATGGTCGTTTCCTCAGAAGTTGTAGCCGAGCTTGAAGCGCAGCTCGTGTTTGGTTTTTTCGATCAGGTGCAGGGTGTCGGCGGCCTGGTTGATGTATTTTTCCTTGCCGCCCGCCAGCTGTTCAAACCAGGTCAGCGTGGCCCACCATTGCTTGCCGCCGTAGTGGATCGAGGGGCCGGCGAACACGCTCCAGCGTTCCTGTCCGACTTCGGTTTCGAACTCGGTTTCGTACAGCGTTTCCATTCCAACCGACCAGTTGGGCGCAAAACGATAGGAGGCGCCGGCGCCGAGCTTGAATTCGATTTCCATTTCCGGCTCGGTCGGCCACTCGAAGCTGGCCGCGGGATCGCCGGTCAGCGCCTGGGTCGCTGCGTCGGCACTCGCCTGAGTGGATGCATTCAGCGGCGCGCGCTTGGCATAGGTGGCCTCGATACCGGTGTTGGCGACCAGGGTCAGCTGGTCGTCGAGCAGCAGCTTTTGCAATTGCAGGCCGAACTCCGCCTTGGTCGTATCCTTGTCCAGACCCGAATGCGGATCGCGCCAGAGTTGAACCAGCGCCACGGTGCCCGACAGGCCGATTGGGTCCTTGGCTGCGCTGAGGAAGTTGTACTTGAGCTTGCCCTCGACCCCGGATGCCTTGAGCCCGTAGCTATTAGCACCTGGCAGGTAGCCATCGATCACCAGTCCCTGGGTGTCGATCGACTGCCCCTTGAGTTCAAGCGAAGCAGTCAGCCGGTGAGTCAGACCGTATTCATACTCGGCGCTGACATCGTTGGCCTGGTAGCGGCCCTGTCCCTTGTCCCAGCGATGGGTCATGAACAGATAGGCCTCGCTTGCGCCTTTAGGCAGGGTTTCCGCGCCGGACACATAACCCAGCAGGTTTTCGTCGGCCAGCGCGGGCAGGGCCAGCAGTGCGGCAGCTAGCACCGTCATGCTTGGGGTGAATTTGACAGCCATGTTGCTTCCTTTCAGTTTGACGAATTACTTGGATCAAGCTGGCTGGCAACGGGCTGGCTGGCGTGGTTTATTCATGTGCGGCACTCGTCTCAAGGCGCCGCGGAAAATGGGGAAAAGTTTCGGTTAGTTAAGCTGGCGGGGATTCATTTTCGGATCACCCAGACAAGGCGCGCCACGCTGTCTTCCAGCGCGAGTTCGACTTCGTCGATCATCACCAGTGTCATCGGATGTTGCTGCAGCACAATAACCGGACGACCCGGCGCCAGCCCATAGGCGATGATCTGCTCACGCTGGGTGGGGTCGATGGCGTCGTCGAGTGCGTCGACCCGGGCGCGGGCCCCGGGCAGCAAGAATGCCAGTGGCACCCGGGCGTTGTGGTCGTGTGTGCTCATGCCCATACCGCCCGCAGTAGATGGTTGAGCAGGCCGCCGATCAAAAAGGCGAACGGGATGATGAACGCGATCATGGCGGCCGCGACCTTCGCACCCTGTTCTTTCACGATCATCATCACACTGGCGATGCACGGCACGAACAGGGTGAGGGTGACCATGCCGACCACGGCTTGAATGGCCGACAATTGATGGCTGAGCGCAAACAGGCCGGTGGCGCCAAAGTCGCGTCGCAGGAATCCCATCACAAAGGCGGCGCTGGCTTCCGGGGGCAGCCCCAGCCAGCCGGACACCAGCGGCTCGCCGGCGCGAATGATCGCGGGCAGCGCACCAAACTGGTTCAGCAAAAACATGATGAAGGTGCCGAGCAGGAACAGCGGAATCACCTCGATCAGATACCACTTGATCCGGCCCACGGTTTTCTTGGCGACGTTGCCAAACAGCGGCAGCCGGATCGGCGGCATTTCGGTCACCAGCGGAATACGCCGGCCGGGGATCAACTTGGCGGCTAGAAAGCCCGCCAGCATCAGCACGCCCACCATCGACACCACCCAGATCAGCGTCGCGGTAAATGAAATGCCGCCCAGCAGGCCGAGCACCACGCCCAGCTGCGCCGAGCAGGGGATGGCCAATGCCATCAGGAAGATGGTGATCAGACGCTCACGCGGGCTATGCAGGATGCGGGTGGTCAGCGTGGCCATGGTGACGCAGCCGAGCCCCAGCACCATCGGCAGCACGGCGCGGCCATTCAGGCCAATCAGCTTGAACAGGCGGTTGGCCAGCACCGACAGCCGCGCGAAATAACCGGAATCTTCCAGCAGGCCAAAAATGATGAAGAAGGTGGTGACGATAGGAAGGATCAGCGCCAGCGCGTAGGTCATGCCCATGGTCCACAAGCCATACTCGCCTACCAGCAGGTCGGCGACCCAAACCACACCAATGTGCTCCCGCACGAACGCCGTAACCGCCGGATTCAGTATCTTTCCGAACAGCTCGTTTTCCATCAGCCCGACCAGGGTGCCTGCGCCAAACACGCCAACAAATTCGTACAGTGCAAACAGCACGCCCAGCAAAATCGGCCAGGCCCAGAAGCGGTGAATAATCAATTGACCAATGCGATGCGCGAGCAGTGGGCTGGCCTGCTCAGTGCGGGCAGTCACGCGGCTGGTCAGGGTGCTGGCGGCTTCGCCGCGTTCGTGCGCCAACGCTGCGGGCATCACGCCCTTTGCCTGGGCGGCGGCACGGGCTGACACTATGTTGGCCATATTTTCGCCCGCGGCTTCGGATAGCCAGGCTTCGACCTCGCTGTCTTGTCCCAGATACAGAATGGCCAGGCCGCGCGCATTCAACCGGGGATGGGGCGCGTGCTGGGTGATGCGACTGGCAAGGTCGGTAATCGCCGCTTCGGTGTCGGTGTCGTAATGCAGCAACGGCAGCAGCGCGCGCGCATCGGCAAGGCTGCGCGTCAGTTGCGCTATGCCTTCGCCGCCGGTTGCAACGGTCGGCACTACAGGAATGCCGAGCGCGCTCGATAGTGCCTGCGCATCCACTGTCACGCCGCGCGCGCCCGCTTCATCGTGCATGTTGAGCGCCAGCACAGCGGGCACGCCCAACTCGGCCAGCAGCGCGGTCAGCGTCAGGGTGCGGCGCAAGTTCTTGGCGTCGCCCACCTGGATCACTGCGCGCAGCGGTTCGTGCAACAGCGCGCGCATGGTGGCGCGCTCGTCGTCGCTACGCGCCGGCAGCGTCAGCACGCCGGGGGTGTCGACGAGGTCGACTGTCGCATCGAAGCGCGCCGTCGCACGGGCTACCTCGACGGTCGTGCCCGGGTAGTTTGAGACGTTCACATACGCACCGGTCAGGCGATGGAAAAGTACGGATTTTCCGACGTTGGGGTTGCCGACGAGGGCGATGGCAGAAATGGTCATGGGGGCTGGCGGCGGCTAGAGTAAAACGACGGGGCACAGCAAAGCTGTTTCACGAATAATACTGAAAATGATAATGATTGGCAATAACATAGTAAAGGTCGGGGCCCCTGTGGCGGCTGGATGCGACGTCGCGCCCGTTTATCCCCGGTCATCTTCGGATCAAGATCGATGGTGTCGTCGTAAAATGGGGTGTGCGCCAGCACAAACTGGCAAGTGATAGTTGGTGAAAGTCCAATACAAGAAAGGAGTAGCGAACCGTCTTGGCCCCGAGTCATGCGTTGCTCATCGCGAGGTGAGAAGCGAAGCGTTGACAGGGGACACCGGCAGGCCAGCCATTGAGCCGCGAAATTTTCAATCCGGGATGCCGACGCCGTACCCCAAGGCGGAAGGCGATACACAGCGAGACGCAAATCGCGAGTCGCGCTGTGGTCCTGTGCGGTCGGAGACCCTGAGCATGCCGGGAAGTTACTTGCGTAGGAGCTGGGAGGTCTCAACGGTGCCCGACAGAAGCAAGTCGGGCGGGGCGGGGAAGGGAAACCGAAATCCCGCCATCGACGCCGTTGCGAAGTCGGATGCGCCCGTAGTACCGAAGAAGCGACCGAACAAAGAGCAACCCCACGCCATCGCGGGGTCAGGCTCTGCGGAGGCCGTGGAGGAAAGGGGCGCAGCCAAGGGAAACGCCGACGAGTCGCCCGCATGCCGGACACCGAGCCGGGGACGTGCGTTGACGGGACACGAACGCGTACGTGAAACCGCCAGGCGAGATCGGCGGCTCAAATTCACGGCACTGCTGCATCACATCACCCCGTCGTTGCTGGCCGAAAGCTTCCACGACCTCAAACGGACGGCGGCGGCGGGTGTGGACGGCATGACGTGGCGGGACTACGAAGGCGTTCTTTACGGGCGAGTGCATGATTTGCACCGGGAGATACATACCGGAGCCTATCGAGCGCAAGCCTCGCGGCGAGTCTTCATACCCAAGGCGGACGGCAAGCTGCGCCCGCTCGGGATCGCCGCCGTCGAAGACAAGATTGTGCAACAGGCCGTGGTCAAGGTACTGAGCGCGATCTACGAGGAAGACTTTCTCGGCTTCTCGTATGGATTCCGGCCCGGGCGCGGGCAACACGACGCGCTCGACGCGGTCTGGATGGGAATAGAGACCCGGCAGATTCGATGGATAGTGGACGCCGACATCAGCGCGTACTTTGACACCATCGACCACGACTGGATGCTCGAATTCCTGCAACACCGGATCGCCGACCGCCGCCTCCTGCGACTGATCAGGAAGTGGCTGAAGGACGGAATCGTCGAAGATGGCAAGAGGGTCGAGGTCGAACGGGGCACCCCGCAAGGGGCTGTCATCTCACCGTTGCTGGCCAACATCTACCTGCACTACGTCTTCGATACCTGGGCGCAGCACTGGCGCAAGCATCACGCCAGAGGCGACATCATCCTGATTCGATACGCTGACGACAGCGTGCTTGGATTCCAGTACGAAAGCGAAGCGAGGCGGTTTCTGGCGGAAATGCACGAACGCTTTGCCCGTTTCGGACTGGCGCTTCACCCGGAGAAAACGCGGCTAATCGAATTTGGCCGCTACGCCGAGAAACAGCACAATAGGCGAGGGGAAGGACGACTGGAGACGTTCGACTTTCTCGGCTTCACGCACTGCTGCGCGAAGACCCGTCAAGGGCAGTTCAAGATACTGCGACTGACGGGGAAGAAGCGGCTGCGGGCGACGCACGCGGCGATCCGTGGCACGTTAAAACGACGGCGACACGAACCGATTGGGCAAATTGGCGCATGGCTGACCAAAGTCCTGCGCGGCTACTTCAACTATCATGCGGTGCCGGACAACCTGAAAAGGCTGACTGGTTTCCGCTGGGAAGTGTGCCGGGCATGGTTTGCCAGCCTGAGCCGACGAAGCCAGAAGCAGGGGATGACGGGTGCGCGTTTTAGCCGTTTGGCAAAGAGGTATTTGCCCTACCCGCGACGGGTGCATCCTTACCCGTCGGAGCGTTTCGCGTCATGACCCGAGGCAGGAGCCGTATGCGGTAATTCCGCACGTACGGAACTGTGCGGGGGGTGTCGGGTAACCGGCATTCCTACCGCAACCCCGCGTACACCAGTCCTTGCCCGTCAGACCGAGGCCCACATTTGCAGCAGCTTGTGTTAGCAACGGGTGAGTCCGGCCGCTTCAGTCTCGTCCTGCGCCCCGCAGCATTACGCTGTTCTTGTCCCATTCGTGCAGCAGAGCACGCTGCTCCGGCGCGCTCATCCTGTTTTCAATCCACAAGACACAGGCGAGCCGGTCGCGGCGCTTCATCGCCGTAACGCAGCGTTGGCGTAGGATGACCGACGGCGGGTAGGGGCGTATGTGAGACACGGTTTTACTCCTGTGAAGGTCGAGTCGCTGGCGGAGTCGTGTGCTCGGCTGGCTGAGTTGAAATTGTCCTTATGCCCAGAGTGAGTGCTGCTTGAGCGGTGTCGTCTGTTTATTCAGCCCCCCTTTGGATCGGTGATGAATCCCAGCTTCGAGAGTCCGGCGCGCGCAGCGTCGGTCATGATCCGCGCGACGTCCTTGTAGGCCAGTTCGCCGTCGGCCCGGATGTGCAGCTCGGGCTGCGGGACTTGCCGCGCGGCGTGCGTCATGCGAGCCTGCCACTCGCGCATTTCGACCTCGGAATCGTTCCAGTAGACGGACCCATCGGCCCGGATCGAGAGCGTGACCGCGTCGGGCTGCGCCGGGATCGGCTGGCTTGCGGCTGCGGGCAGGTCGACCTTGACAGCATGGGTCATCAAGGGCGCGGTGATGATGAAAATGACCAGCAACACCAACATGACGTCGATCAGGGGAATCATGTTGATCTCGGCGTTGTCGCCTGCGTCGGCGTCGTTCAGACCAGCACCGAAAGCCATCATGCGCGCCCGGCGGTTGGCAGCGGGGAGACGCGCGGGGTCTCGCGCACGCTGCGGTCGTGAAGGCCGTGGCGCACGCCCGTCTGCATGAAGGCGAACAGGTCGTGAGCAAAGCCCTCGACTTCGGCGACCATCCGGTGTTTGCTCCGGTTGAAGAAGTTGTAGGCCAGCACCGCCGGGATCGCAACGGCGAGGCCAAGCGCCGTCATGATCAGCGCCTCGCCGACGGGACCCGCGACCTGGTCAAGGCTTCCTGAGCCCGACATCCCGATGTTGACCAAGGCGTGGTAAATGCCCCAAACCGTGCCGAACAAACCGATGAAGGGCGCCGACGAGGCAATCGAAGCCAGCATGGTATGTCCATATTCGAGGGGCGCGGTGCCCTGATCGATGGCGCGCCGCAGCGCGCGGGTGAGGAATTCGTCTTCCGAGCCCGATTCGATCATGCGCTGCCCGGTGCGGTTGCGGTACTGCTCGGCGGCCTTGAGCCCGTGGTGGGTCAGGTGCGAGAACGGATCGCTGACCCCGTGGTTTTGCAGGTAGTCGGTGACCGCCGCCAGATCGGGGGCATCCCAGAAGCGCGCGAGGAAAGCCCGGGCATGTTTCTTCATGCGCCAGTTGGCGAGGCTCTTGGACACGATGAGATACCAGGTGATCACCGACATCGCCAGCAGCACGACGAGCAGGAAATGCGCGAGGCCGTCGGCCTGCGCGATAAAGTGGGCAAAGCCTAGTTGGGTTGGGATTGCGGTGGTTTCCATGACTTAACTCCTGAGGGTGAACTGAATCGGCACGATGACCCATGCGGTCACCGGCCTGCCGCCCTGGCGGGCGGGCTCGAATTTCCAGCTGGACCACACGGTTTCCATGGCAGACCGGTCGAGGCGCGGGTGGCCGCTGCTTTTCAAAAGCTCGAGCCGCGCGACGCTGCCGTCCGGATTGACCAGAATGTTGAGGCGTACCGTTCCTTCCTCGCCCAGGCGCCTGGAAAGTGAGGGGTACGGCGGCTTGGGATTTGCCAGGTAATCCGCCGGACGCGGCGGCGTGGGTGCCGGGGGAAGCGGCGGTGCTGGTTTGGGCGCTTCCGCCACCGGCGCAGGCGGCGGCAACACGTCGGGCATGGGTTCGGGCACTGGCGCCGGCTCGGGGGTTTCGGCCACGGGCTGCGGCATGGGGGCCGGCGTCGGTTTGGCGGCCAATACAGGTGTCGGCAGCGGCTTGGCCACCGGTTTGGGCGGCAGCGGCTTGGTTTCCGGTTTGGGTTGCGGCTGGGGTGCTTCGAGCCGGAGCTCGATCAGGCTCATCATCAGCGGGCGCGGCGGCGTTATGGGTTCGGACGTCGTAGGCGCGAGCAACAAAAGGCCCAGCAGCCCGGCATGCGCGAGCGTCACCCCAATGAGCGAGGCGGGCGAAATGCGCGAGCGCGCGAACATTGATGATGCCGGGCGCGACGGCTCAACCCCAGAATCGGGTTTCAAGGCAAATGGGGCGGAAAGTGAAGCTGTCATCCCAGACGTGTCTCTTTCAAATATCAAACAGTGCAGGCTGGGGACGCATCGAAGGGGTACGAAGCCCGTGTTGGCTAGGGGTCTCAGACCATCCCGGCAGCAAAGGCTGAGCGAACTAACAACAATGCGAATAGTAATGGTTCTTATTATCCCGGTCAATGGGGATGGGGGAAAGCTAATATTTCCCTTTCTTGCGGCTTTTCCACATTACAAAGCCGGTGACCAGCAGCAGGGTCGGTGCGAGGCCGGCAACGACCTGCAGGACTCGCGTTGGCGTTCCTCCTATGGCGCCGATGTGCAGTGGATAAAACGTGTTGAAAACCCGCGTACCGAGCGGCGCGGACAAGGCGTGTTCAACCTGGATTACGCTGCCTGAGTATTGATTGAGGTAAACGAAATTCCTGCCGTTCGGGTGCGTTTCCTGTGGAAGTTTCTTGCGTACTACGAGTGGCGCCTGCGGCGATTGGGGAAGGCTGATCCATGTGGTGGGGGCTGGCAGCACACGGTCGGCCTGATGCAGCAGGGTGTCGAGCGCACGCGCGGGCACTCCCTCCGGAGAGGGAAGGGCACGCGGCGGGGTTGCCCGTGGTGCGCTCGCTGTCACGGTATCGACCAGGCCGATCGCGGTCTTGTTGAAAACGAATGCGGCGCCGGTCGATGCCGCGAGCAAAAGAAACAGCGCCGCGTAGACGCCCGATGCGCGATGCAGATCGAAATTCAGCCTTTTCCAGCGCGCGGACCACTGAACCTTGAAGCCCTGCGAAATTTTTCCGTTTCGTGGCCACCAAAGAACGAGCCCCGTCGCGCACAGGCCCATCAGCATCAAGGCGCCGATTCCGAGCGCCGTTTCGCCGGCCTCTCCGCTCAAGAGTTCGGTGTGCAGGAGCGAGATCCATCCGGTCGCCGAGTCTTTCTGCCGGTGGGCGCCAAGGATCCTGCCGCTGTAGGGGTCCACGTAGACGAACAGGTCGTGTGCCATGTTCATCTTGACCAGATAGGTCTGCTGCGGCGTGCGGGGCATGCGGATGGCGAAGGGTTTGTCTTCCGGATACGCGCGCCGCACCGTGTGCAGCATCTCGTCTACAGCGATACGCTCGCCTTGCGCTGCGGTGACGAGAAGTTCCGGATAGGCGATTGCCTCGATCTCGTCCCGAAACACCAGCACGCTGCCGCTCAGGCCGCTCAGCACGAGCAACAGCCCGACGGACAGCCCGGTATAGAGGTGCAGTCTGAATACGAATCTGCGCGCCGTCATGGCAGCGTGCGCGCGAAGGCGCGACGTCGCGCCGTGAAGGAAGGTTCGCGTTTCATGATATGGGTTCCAATATGGGCTTCAAAATCCGGCGCAGCGTCCTGGCGGTGGCTTTGGGGCCAGACGCCAGGAGACGCCGGAAAGAGCGGGTGAAATCAGCCGCTTGCTAAGCCGCGGCGCTCAGAACTCGATCCTGGCCGTCAGCTTCAGGGTGCGCGGCGCGCCGACGCCCAGCAGGCCATTGCCGGCCGTGCTCCAGTAGTTTTCATTGGTCACGTTGTCGAGCACCGCCTGGAAAGTGGTGCGTTTTCCCCCGAGTTTCGCGGTGTGACGGGCGCCGACGGAAAAGGTCGTGTAGCCGTCGACGAAGGCCCGGTTCTCGTTGTCCACCGGCCGTTTGCCGACGTAATACAGTCCGCCGCTCAGCGCGAGCCCCGGCACGCTCGGCGCCCGATATTCGGCGAACAGGCTGGCTGTGCGTTCCGGTGTATTGTCGGGCACCTTGCCGAACGTCGCGGCGTTGTCCGCATTAAGCTGCTTGGCGTCGAGAAAGAGGGCGGACGCGATCAGCGCGAGGTTACGCGTAACTTCCCCGCTGGCGGCAAGCTCCACGCCCTTGTACTGCGCCAGACCATTGAGGACGAAGCGGTTGGACGCGTCCACCGTGGTCGAGGGGCGCTCAATGTCGAAATATGCTGCCTGCAGCAGCACCCCTTTCGCCACCTCGGCCTTGACGCCGATTTCCTTTTGCTTCGACAGCGCCGGCGGAAGCAGCTCGCCGGCGTTCGCACGGTTCGCGGGCGCCTGACCGCTCTCCTCGAGGCCTTCCAGGTAGCTGCCGTACACGGAAATACTCGCGATCGGTTTGTACATCAGCGAGACGGCCGGGTTGATGTCGTCCGCCTTGTAATGCGTGCTGGTCGTCTCGCTTTCGTAGCGGCTGCCGCGTGCGCCGAGCATGAACTGCCATTTATCGCCGAGGGACATGCGGTCGAATACGTACCAGCCGCCGTCCTTGATGGTGGACGGGTTGTGATTGGGCCCTAAGGGGGCCGTCTGCTGCGGGATGCCCACCGGATTGTAGAGGTTCTGGGCGACGCTCGCCGTGCCCGCGTATCGTGGATTCTGGTCGCGCTGGTTTGCGGTATACCCAAACGATATGTCGTGGCTGACCCGGTCGCCGGATACGTGACCGAAGATTTCCGTCCGGTAGTTGCTGTTCTCGAATTCCTGGTTCGGGTTGAAGAAAATCTTCAGTGTGCCGGCACCCGTGGCGAGGTTGTAATTCTCGAACTGCGAGAAATGGCGGTCGCGCGTGGTCTCGGCATGGCCGGCTTCAAGCAGCAGCCCCCAGTTTTCGCTCAGCGCGTAGTCGGTGCGGAACAACACGTTGGTCGCCTTGGCATCGTACGTTTGCCACTTGCCGGCGAGATTGCTGCGGGCGTCGGGTATGCTCGGCAGGGTGACCGTTCCGCCAGAGCTGGGGGCCAGCACCTTGATGGCCGCCTGCTCCGAGACATCCTTGCGGTAATGTTCCACATCGAGCTTGAAAGAAAGTGCGTCCGTGGCCTGCCAGTCGAAGGCCACCGCACCGAGGGAGCGTTCGCCGGAGTAGTTGTCGGCGCCGATGTCCTCGCGCCCGGCGAGCACATTGAGGCGGGCGCCGAATTGCTGCTCGCTGCCGAAGCGACGCGCCAGGTCGGCATGCACGTTGGCACTGCCGTAATGGTTCGCCGATAGCGTTAGATTGGATATCGGAGACCTGCCTGCGCGCTTGGTCACCAGGTTGACGATGCCCGAGGGCGGTACAAAGCCGTAATAAAGGGACGATGCGCCTTTGAGCACTTCGACGCGTTCCTTGTTTTCAAGCGGTACATCGATCAGGTTGATGATTGGCAATGTACCGTTGAGACGGTAATTGCCGCGGTTCTCCACGAGGATGCCGCGAATGGCAATGTTGTCGTAGGTCGAGCCATTCAGCTGCGAGCGCGTGACGCCGGCAGTATTGCGCAAGGCGCCGAAGAGTGTGGATGCCGCCTGCGCATCGAGCACTTCCCGTGTGACGACATTGCTGGTCTGCGGCACGTCGAGCGGGGACGTATCTCGGAAGGTGCCAACCTGAACGGTTTCGGACTTGAAGCTTCCCGTGTATTCCGAAGCGACAGTCATAGTGGCCAGTTCCTCGGCCGTAGTCTCGGCGTTTACCGGGGCAACCGCAAATGTCACTGCAAGAGTACTGGCCAACGTGGATAGACGTAGCTGATTGGGGGGTGCCATAGGGTAATTCTCCAGTTTGGAAAGACATTCGATGGGAATCCGGGGCGCGCAAAAGTCAACGTCGCCCCAGTGAATCAAAATCCACTGCCTGGCGGCCGCTGGGGAGGTTGTTTTGAGCGGGGGCAGATCCGGCATGCGGGCGGCAACAGCTAAAAGATGAGGTTTGGTTGCGGCGACGAATTCCGGTAAGGAGGCCTTTGAGGTCGTGCGTCGCCGCTGCCTGTATTGCGTTGCGAAGGTAACTTGCGGCTTGGCATGTCTGCGGGTCGTGCGGCTATTCACGTAATCCCGTAGATGTCGGGACGTGCACCCGTATCCCGTTACCGCGCATGACGGCTGCTCTTATATGTCCATTTGCAGCGTCAGCAGGGCCGCGCGGCCAGGTGCCGGCATGCGGCCCTGGCTGAAGTCGACGCCGCGGAAGTAGTAGTCGCGATCGAGCAGGTTGTTGAGCGCCAGACCTGCTTTCATCTTGGTACCACTCCAGCTGAAATCACGCGTGACCTGGGCGTTCCAGACAGAATAAGACGGGATTTTTCCGACCGAGCCGGTTGCGTTTTCGTTGACGGTGTTGGCGCCGTCGGAGAATGCCGAACTCTGGTACAGGCCAGTGACGTTCCAGTTCCAGGACCCGGTACGGTAATTGGTCTGCAGGTTGATCTGATGCTGGGGTGCCAGGGGCAGTTCGTTGCCCTTGAACTGGCCGGAAAGCTGCTCGGTGTCGACATAGGTGTAAGCGGTCTTGAATTCGAGCCCACGGACACGCGCCGGGCGCCACGCGAGTTCTGCTTCGATGCCTTGGTGGCGCGCTTCGCCGAGGTTGCGGAAAGCGCCAACGGCGGCAACATACTCGAGCTTGTTGTCGAAGTCGAAACGAAACGCGGTGAGCACGACATCGACATTCCGCGCCGGGTTCAGGCGCACGCCTGCTTCATAGTTTTTCGCGCGCTCGGCAGCGAGATTTTCGCCGCCGTAGGTGACTTGCGTGAACTGCACGGGTCGAAGGGACTTGTGGAAATTGGCGAATAGGAACAGCGCGTCGCTTGCCTGATAGCCGACGTCCACGCCGGGCAGCCAGTCACGGGTGGTGTTGGTCCCTTCCAGCCCGTTCTTGTTGTCGCGACGGTAGGATTCGATCTGTTCGTAACGGACGCCCGGGGTGACCTTGAGCTTTTCGTTGAGCAGCGAAAAGGTATCGCTCACATAGGCGGCGACGGCATCGTTCTCGAAGCGCCAGTCGCGCACGGGGGCGAAGGCGTCGGTCCCGACGGCGCGCCGGTTGACCAGATAGTCGACCTCTTCGCGCATGTAGCGCGCGCCGACCGCAATCTTCTGCTTGACGCCGCTGTCGATGTTGAACGTGAAGCGGGGCTCGCTGCCGTAGACCCAGAACGCGCGCGGCGCCGACATTTCGAGCGTCGACGGGGTGTCGGCATTGCTCGAATTGCCGAAGAAAAACTCGCGGTTGCTGTGGTGGGCGAAATTGGCCCAGCGCAGTTCAGCGCCGTTGTCGAAGTACTGGTTGTAGACGACGTGCCCGCGCAGCGTGTCGCCGTCGAAACGGTCGAGTGGCCGGGTGGACTGGTCGCGATCCTGTTCATAGGACTTCGGAGTCAGCGCGCCGGGCATTTGGTTTTCGGTTTTGTAATACTGCAGACCGGCCTTGATATCGGCGTTGTCGGTGACGAACCAGTCCGCATCGAGCATCAGATTGTTTACCGAGGTTTTTGAGTGGTCGCGCTCGGCATTGCCTTCGATGACGTTGGCCTGCGCCTGCAGGCCGAGCCGCTCATTCACGAAGCCGCCGGCACGTACATAGGTGTCGCTCAGCACATGGCCATTGTCCGCAACCGACAGCGTTTCCTTGGCAGTAAAGGACGGCTTGCGCGGGATACGCTTGCTCACGAAATTGATCACGCCCCCGACGTTGTTCGGGCCATAGTGAACAGCGACCCCGCCGCGCGCCACATCGATCGCTTCGATCGAGTTGATCGTCAATGGAAACAGCGACAGTCCGGTCTGGCCGTACGGCGCCAACGCAATCGGCATGCCGTCCACCAGCACCAGCACCTGCTCGCTGCGCAAGGGATTGAGGCCGCGGACCCCGATGTTCGGCAGAATGCCCGTGCCGCTTTCATCCAGCACCCGTACACCGGGCACGGTACGCAGCGCGTCCTCAACGGTGCGGGCACCGGATTCGGTCAGCTCTTGAGAGGTGACAACCGTCCGTGCTCCAGGGTGTTTCTTCGCCGCTTGCGGCGTGGGCGCGCCAAGCCAGTCGGCACTCACTGTTACTTCTTCGAGTTGGTTCGTCTCTTGCGCCTGGGCGGAACACGCCAGGGGAATCATCAGTACAGCCAGCAGTTTCTTGTTCATACAGCCTCCGGATACAGTTGCAGGGGTTTCTGGCTGGCGGGCTTGAAAGGCTGGCTGGCGGGTCGGGTTGTTTATTTGGTGAGGATGAGTCTCTCGTTACGGGTAATGCGCAGGCGGTATTCCTCGCCCTTGTGCACAATGAGTATCTCGTTGCCGTTACGGAACAGTTCTCGGCTGTCCATGCGCACGGGCGATGGCGATGCGGCGGCAGCCACCAGATCGGGCTTGGGGCCGGCGTTCATGCCGTTCTCCTTGCTGGAATGCATCATCGGGTTTCATTCTGTGCGATGGTTTCGGGTCGGCGCCGCGCGTAACCCCAGGCAAAGCCGGCGCTCACGGCGGCGAGGAGAATACCTTGCAGCCACAAGGCTTGCTGGTTGGCATACATGCCCAAGGCGGGCACCTGGAAGAAATTCACCGGATCCAGCGGCAACCAGCCCGCTTCCTGGAGCGCGGCGACGCCGTGGCCGGCGAACATGACGCCCAGCAGGGCGAGCAACACCGAGCTCGCAGCGAAGAAGGGGCCGATGGGCAGGCGCAGGCCGAAGCGGAAAATCAGCCAGGCGAGGACGGCCAGCGTGCCGCCGCCCAAGGCAAAGCCCATGAGCACGGAAGCGCGCGCACCTTCCGCCTGTTGCCAGAGGGCCTGGTAGAACAGCACGGTCTCGAAGGCTTCGCGGTACACGGCCAGGAAAGACACGCCGGTCAGTGCCCACAGGGTGCCGCGCGTCAAGGCATGGGTGAGGTGCCGGCCGACGAAGGCCTTCCAGCGCTCGGCATGTGACTTGTCGTGCAGCCAGAAGCCGACGTAGAGCAGGATGGCGCTGGCGGCGAGCGCCGTAATTCCTTCCGTGACCTCGCGCCCGGCGCCGCTGACGGCGATGACGTAGCTGGCCACGAACCAGGTGAGCGCGCCCAAACCGAGGGCACTCATCCAGCCGATATGGATATAGGGCAGCGCCTCGCGGCGCTCGGCCTTGACCAGGAAAGCGACGATGGCCGCCACCACCAGCAGTGCTTCCAAGCCTTCGCGCACGATGATGAAAAACGCGCTGACCAGTGCGGCGGTGGGAGATAGCCGGCTGCCGTCCAGCTTGTCGGCGGCGCTGGCGAGAAGCGTATGCACCGAGGCGGCCTGTCTTTCCGCCTCGATGATCGGTGCGCCGGCGCGCAGCAGGTTGCGGTAGGCGGTCATCTGCGTTTCGATGTCCTGCCGCAGTGCGCGGTCGGAGGCGTCGAGACTGGCCTCCACCAGTTCGAAGCCTTCCAGGTAGCCGGTGACGGCGAGCCGCTGGGCCAAGGAGATGTCACCCGCCCGGTAGGCGGCGAGGCTTTCGTCCAGGTGCCGAGCCGTGAAGACGAGCGGCGGCTCTGCCGCCATTTGGGCCTTGCCGGGGTTTTGCCTGAGCCAGCCGAAAACCATGGACGCGTTTTCGCCATGACTGGATCTGACTTCGTACTCGGTGAGGGTGGCAAGGTCGCGCAAGTTTGCGAAGGGAAGGGTCTTGCCGCCGGCGGCAAAAATCGCTGCGCCTTCTTGTGTCACGTCGGCGGGGGTGGCCAGCGAGGCCACATAAAACGCCAGCTCCCAGCGGTCTTCTTCTGAAAGCTGGGTAAAACCGCTCATGGGCGTGCCGGTCACACCCAGGCTGATGGTGCTGTAAAGGCCGTACACGCTGCGCTGCCCCATGCGCGCCAGGTCGTGGAAATCGGATGGGGCAGGCTCCATGCCCTTGGCCAGGATGCCGTCTCCCTTGCCTTGCGCTCCATGACAAGAGGCGCACTGGCTGGCGTACAGCCCGGCGGCGCCTCTCAGGTTCGGTGCGCGCTTGGGCGCGACGGCGATTTTGTAAGCGCCGATGACGCCCCGTCGCAGTTCGCCCGCCAAGCCGGAGACCGCCGCGCCGGCTGCTCGGGCAGCGATGGATGCGCGGAGCGTTTCGGCTTGGCGCAACAATCCGGCCTTGGCCGGATGGTCCGGCAGCTTGCGCAACTGTTCGATCACCTGGACGGAAAATTCCAGTTGTTCCTGGTATTCCGCTTGGTCGAGCACCTTGCCCTCGCGCACGAATTCCGGGTAATCCACGCCCACATAGTCGAGCATGTGGGCGACGGTCTGGGCCGTTCGGGTTGTATCGACGGAAGCGGCCTGGACGGGGGCAGCAAAGGCCGCGAGCAGACCGATGAGCGCCCAAACCCCTATTCGGATGATCGGTTGGAACAAGCGTTTTGTGTTCATGATGGCGAGCTCACGGTTATCGGTTCGGGAACGAAATCCGATGGGAAAATTAAGTGATTGCATGTCATTGTTGGCCGCACGTGGCGGTTCAGGCGCGCGGGCGAGCATCCGGGTCGGCAAGGTGGCAAGCAAGGGCGTCATCACAAGGTGGGTCCGGTCAAGTATCGAATCGATTGCGCTGGCTTGGGTACATGCCCCTCAGGGGTACGAAGTCCATGGCTGGCAGGGTGTCTCGGGCCGCCCGGACGGCATGCGCCAGGGCAAATATAAAATAATGAGAATGGTAATGGTTCGCATTATTGTAGTCAATGGATACATGATGCATGCGGGCGGGTAAGTCCATCGGCCTGCCAGGTCGGCCAGCGCCCGGTTCAAGTGCTTGAAAAAGGCATCGAGCAACGGGTGTTGTTTGAGTGCTTCGCGAAAGGCCCGGACGGTGCGGGCATCGGGCACGTTGCCGATTAGCCGAAACCCCGAAAAGTGCATGAATGACACCCGCCAAGCAGCGTGTTGACGCCGCCGTGGGTCCAGCCGCCTCAGCTGGCCTCGTCCAGCTTATAGCAGCCAAAGCCGGCAGCCTGGGGGTTGAGGCTGTTGGTGAAATTGGCGAAGGTTGGGGAGACGTTTCGGTTCCTTCATACGAACCGCTTACGAACAAAATCCTTGGAATACAGGAACCCCTGGACGAAGCTGAACCCCATTTCCTGCGCCAGAAGAAGGTCGTCGCGGGTTTCCACGCCTTCAAGCACGGTCTTTATCCCGAGTTGGGAAATCATTTTCTGCGTCCATTCCAGAATGATCAGGCGACGCCGTTCTGGAATATTCGCCAGCCAGGAGCGATCAAATTTGATGAAAGCTGAATCCATCATGGCATCGAAAGAAAACAGGCCGCTTGATGTTCCCAGATCGTCCATTGCTATTTTGACGCCGACCGCCTTCAAGTCGTCGATCATTAGGCGCGTAAAGTGGACGTCACCAATGTGAAGATTTTCGATGACCTCGATGACCAGTTCACACCCGGGGCGCTGATGTTGCGCGAACAATTCTGCAAACACATTGAATTTCCGCGCATTTCCAGCGTTATAACTGTCCGGATCGACGTTGAGAAATAGCATTGCGGTATCGGGCGCGGCGGCGATCTGCAGCTTTTTCATTTCCAGCTCGGCGTGAAATAGCAGCAGCGGATTATCGTGCAGCAATCCGAACATGCGGTCCGGCGCCACGGGTGTTCCATCCGGCCGCCAGAAGCGGGCCAATGCCTCGTAGCCTGCAATATCCCCGCTCACTGTGTCTACGATAGGCTGGTACTCCACGCCGAAACGCCGTTTCAGCAGAATGTCCAGCGCTTCGTGAGGGTGCAGGCTATTGGCTGGGGCGGCGTGTTGGGGTAACGCCAAAACACCCATCTCCAGTGCCGGGATTGCGCTCATGATTGTTCTCTTATACTGAAAATATTATTGCGATTTGGCTGCCGGCTCCGGATTCGGATGTTCGATAGGAACAAGCGCTTCGTGTTCATGATGGCGATTTCACGGTTGCGGTGGGAGTTCGGCGACGAAGCCAGGCAGTAGGTGGTGGGACTGAATGTCATTTTTCTGCCATTTCCCGCAATGGTTCGATGGGCTCACCAGACAGGCTTACGCGGCCGGAAGCCAGCTGTGCCAGT
>Ga0180009_10003520_pt1 | contig 17746 bp, 13 predicted proteins | sample OS_PC_MetaG_FD_123537 | JGI IMG/M metagenome (GOLD analysis project Ga0180009, IMG submission 123537) | Groundwater microbial communities from the Aspo Hard Rock Laboratory (HRL) deep subsurface site, Sweden - OS_PC_MetaG | ecosystem: Environmental > Aquatic > Deep subsurface > Groundwater... | reverse complement strand
GCCCCGAAGGTATTGTGTTTCAAGAACCTTGGAAGCCATGGATGGCTTCCAGGAGCTCCAGGAGGATTCATGCGTTTCTTGAAACACAATACCTTTGGGGCGTATACAGGTGAATAGTTACAATTGTCGTTACTATTCACCCCCTTTCACTGAGCCAAAGGGGCGTCAGGACCTGTATGTGATTGAACGGATCGGGAGTGGCTAATCATCGCCCGGATGGCGATGGCAACGACCGCCCTCGTACACAGACATGGATGTCTGTCGAGAATGAGTTCAATTATATACAGGTTCTGGCTCCCTGGCGGAGTGTATGCTGACTGAGTTCCTGTTAATCAAAGTGCACTATAAATTAAATGATAACTGATAGTTGGAAAAAATCTCGCCCGGCTTCCGGAAGATAACTGGAAAAAAATATTGACTTTCCGGGTGGATTAAAATAGTTATCGGATATCGAAAGGTATTCGAGTTTCCCGAAACGATTAATCATTGTTTTTTTTGAGTGGGCAACTTCGTATTTCAATCAAGACAGCAGGAGAAGGATCATGAAATTTGGAAAAGAGGAATTGCTGAAACTTTACGTCAATCTGGTGCGTACCCGGGCTTTTGACAGGGCGGCAGTCAAATGGCTGGCCACCGGCAAGCTGCTGTCGTTTTACCATCCGGCCGAGGGGGGTGAAGCACCCGGTGTGGGGGGAACGACTTTTCTGCGCAAGGATGACGTGATCAGCCCCCATCTCAGGGGACATGGACTTCCCCACATGATCGGCAAGGGAGCGGACCCCAAATATTACCTGGCGGAGCACTGCGGGCGGTCGACCGGCGCCGGCAACGGCCTGGGGGGGATTCACGCAGCGCTCGACGAATGGGGCATGTACGGCGGATCCGGGACACTCGGCTCCTGTTTTCCCCTGTCTGCCGGGTGGGGCCTGGCGGCCAAAAAGAACGGCCGGGGACAGGTGGTGGTCTGTTTTTTTGGCGATGGTACATCCAATCGGGGCACCTGGCACGAGGCCGCCAACATGGCCGCCGTCTGGAAACTGCCGATCGTCTGGGTCTGTGAAAACAACGGGGTCGCCCAGTATATGCCGATAAAGGATGCCTATCCCCTGGAGGACCTGGCCAACATGGCTTCGGCTTACGGGATGCCTTCGGCGGTGGTGGATGGACAGGACGTCGTGGCTGTCGCAGAGGCGGTCATGGCGGCGGTGGAAATGGCCAGAGCCGGCGAGGGACCATCGTTCATCGAGTGCAAGACCGCCCGCTTCTCGGCACACGGTATCGGCAACCCGGACAAGGTGCATGGCAAGGACCGCACCCCTGAAGAGATCGCAAAATTGAGGGAGCGGGATCCGGTTGTCCTGTTTCGCACCTCGTTACTGGAAAAAGGGGTATTGACACCGGCCGATGTGGAGAGAATCGACCAGGACGCAGTTGACGAAGTCGCGGCGACTGAAAAATTTATTGACGAAAGCCCGTTTCCCGATGATCCATCCATTTTGGACAAGGCACTCTACGCAGAATAGACCCGGAAGGAGATTTTCATGAGAGAACTAATGTATTTGCAGGCAATCAATGAAGCGTTTGCCGAAGAACTGGAGCGAGATGAGAAGGTGTTTTTAATGGGGGAGGGGATTCAGACCGGCACATTTGGAACCACCACCGGTCTGGTGGATCGATTCGGCCCCGACCGTATCATGGACACCCCCATATCGGAAACAGCCATCGCCGGCGCAGCTGTGGGGGCTTCCCTGATGGGGTATCGCCCGGTGGCCGACCTGATGTTTTCCGATTTCATGTATATCTGCGCGGACGAAATCCTGTTAAAGGCTGCCCAGTGGCGGTTGATGCAGGGGGGTACCCAGAAGCTGCCCTGCGTCTTTGTCGCCAATATCGGCGGTTACCGCAAACTGGGCAACGAGCATTCCCACTGTCCCTACTCAATGATGCTGCACAGTCCGGGACTCAAGGTGGTCGTTCCCTCCACGCCCTATGATGCCAAGGGACTGCTGAAAACGGCCATCCGGGACAACAATCCGGTGATCTACCTGTATCATAAGGGGTTGCTGCCGGTGATCGGAGAGGTTCCCAAGGAGGACTATACCGTTCCTTTTGGTAAAGCAGCCATCAGGCGGGAAGGAACCGATGTCACTGTCGTTGCGATCTCGTTCCAGCTTTTCTGGGTTGAGGCTGCAGCGGAGATGCTGAAAGATGAGATCAGCGTTGAAATTATTGATCCCCGCACTCTGGAACCCCTGGATATCGATACCATCATGACCTCTGTCGCCAAAACAGGCCGGGTCGTAATTGTTGATGAAGATACGGAGCGGTGCGGTTTTGCTGCTGAACTGGCAACCCAGATCATGGAAAAGGGATTTTATGACCTGGACGCACCCATCAAGCGGGTCTGTGCGAAAAACTACCCGATCCCCGGCGGTATCATGGAAAAATTTGTGCTGCCCCAACCGGAATGGGTGGTACAGGCGATTAAAGATGTAATGGTTGACTGATGACGAAGTTCAAATCTGCTTGAATGGATTCCATGAGGAGAATGTATCAATGAAAACAGATGTTGTTATACCAAAACTGGGAATGACCATGACCCACGGCAAAGTGGTTGAATGGAAAGTCGGTGAGGGAGAATGGGTTGACGAAAGCCAGATCGTCGTCGTCATCGAAACAGAAAAGGTCACCTACGAAGTCGAGGCACAGGATTCCGGATACCTGCATATCCTGGCGGGACCCGGCGACTCAGCGGAAGTCGCCGAAGCCATCGGCGAGTTATACACGACAAAAGAGGAGCTGCCGGACCCGGTGGCTGCTACAGGGGCGTCATCCGGGAAAATCCCGGGGACAAAACCCGCCGGAAAACCCGCACCTGCCGTCCAGGCAGGCGGATCGGCTCCCAAGAAGCGACCGAAAGGGATCCGCATCACACCCACGGCCAGGAAACTCGCAGAAGCCCACAACCTGGACTACACCGTCATTAAAGGCTCCGGTACCAGCGGCCGGATCAACCGGGCAGATGTGGAACAGGCCCTGGCAGCCGGACCCGCTGCTGTAGCGGCGTCAGCCGCCGTGTCATTTGATGGGGAGATCATCGATGGCAAGCGTGTCAAGGATGAACTGCCCCTGACCGGTATGCGGGCGGCGGTGGCAGAGCACATGCACCACAGTCTGCAGGTATCCGCCCAGCTGACCACCATGGGTGAGATGGATGCGACCGAACTGATCCGGATGAGAAACACCCTCGTGGCTAAAGAGGCCGTCCTGGGCACACGGATCACCTATACCGATATTCTGGCCTATGTTGTGACCCAGGTTCTGAAAGCGGTGCCGATCCTGAATTCCAGCATCATCGGCAATAAGATCAAGCTCTGGGAAGATATCAACCTGGGCATCGCGGTCTCACTGCCTGAAGAGCAGTATGACGCCGGGCTGATCGTCCCGGTGGTAAAAAACGCTGAAAGAATGTCCCTGACAGAGATCAGTATTAAAATCAAGGAACTACGTGAGAAAGCCATCAGTGGACGACTGGCATTGGACGATATTACCGGAGGAACCTTCACCATCTCCAACACCGGTGGTTTCGGCAAAGGGTACACGTATAACACCCCGGTAATCAGCCAGCCCCAATCCGCCATTCTGGGTGTGGGGGCGATTGTTGACCGGCCGCTGGTGGTCAATGGTGAAATTGTCGTCAGACCGGTCATGAACTGGAACCTGACCTTTGATCATCGGGCCATTAATGGCGCCCCGGTCGGAAAGTTCCTGGCAATCCTGAACGACTATATCGAGAATCCCTATCTGCTGATGGCTTGATTCAAATGCATCACCGTTATGATGAGAAAGAGTCACCACGGAGACACAGCGGTCACAGAGTAAGCAATCGGACAGCGTGTCTGGCTGTCAAGCACTTTTCTGATCCCTCGGTGTGCCCGCTCTGCGGGAATGATGGTTTATGCGAATCGGTGATCTCAAGCAATCTTCTTAATTTCTGGCTTAAGCAGCCAGGCTGACATCTGTATGAGGTTAAGATGTATGACGTTATTGTAATTGGCGGTGGCCCGGGTGGATATGCAGCCGGTATTCGCGCTGCCCAGCTGGGTGGCAGGGTGGCTTTACTGGAGCCCGGGGAAATGGGCGGGACCTGTGTGAATCGGGGGTGTCTGCCCACCAAGATGTGGCTGAAGGCTGCCCGGATCAAGAAAACCATCGAATCCGGGGAGACATTCGGCATCAAGGCCGGCGTTCAAAAGATTGACTTTTCAAAAATCGTCGCCCGCAAAAAGGGAATCCCCCATGATATCGGGATGGGGATGAATGCCCTGTGTGCGAACAACGGCATCGAGGTGATCCATGAGAAGGGGCGCTTCAAAAGCCCCCATGAGGTTGAAGCCGGGGGAAAAGTTCTGGAAACCCGGATGGTGATCATTGCCACCGGCAGTTCCCTGTCTGTCCCGAATACGCCAGACCTGGAACAGGCTGCCCTCACCACCGACGAAGCGATGGAGCTGACAGAGATGCCCGAGTCGATCCTGATTGTCGGCGACGGCCCCATTGAAGTTGAAATGGCGACCATCTTCAGCGCCTTTGATTGCGCCGTAACACTGGTAACACCATCGCCCCGGATACTGCCCGGCGAGGATGGCGATACCGGACAGCGCATCACCAAATGTCTGAGAGAGCAGGGCGTCACCATTATCCCGCGGTCCAGTCTGAAATCCGTCAGCCCTTCCGGGGAGGGTTTTACAGCACTGGTCGTCGGCCAGGAGGAACAGGTTATCCCGGTCCGGAAGGTCCTGGTTTCGTCCCGCAGACCCAATACCGACCTGGGGCTTGAAAAAGCAGGGGTAAAAACGAACAGCGACGGTTTTATCCAGATTGACGACACCCTGCAAACCAGTGCCGCTGGCATTTACGCCATCGGGGATGTCACCGGCGGGGCCATGATGAGTTATGGCGCAACCGCCATGGGTGTCACGGCGGCCGAAAATGCCATGGGCGGCTCGAAAACATTCAATCCCAGGTCTGTTCCCCGGGCTCTCTATACCTTCCCGGAGGCAGCCTCCGTCGGCATCACCGAAGAGGAAGCGGATGAACTGGATCTGGATGTGGAAATCGGCAACTGTCCCATGTCGATCAACGGGGTGGCCATGTCTTACGGAGAGGTCGAAGGCAACGTCAAGGTCATCGCCGATGCTGCCCTGGGTCAGGTCCTGGGGGTTCACATCGTGGGCGAACATGCCACGGAGATGATCGGCGGGGTGGCGGCAGCACTTCAGCTCGAGACAACCGTCGAGGAACTGGCCTATATGCTCTGTATGCACCCCACATTCTCCGAGAACATCGCCATGGCCGCCCAGGATGCCATGAAATGGGCCCTGTACCTGCCCAGGCAGAGATAAGCACCGAGAAACCGGCAGGACGCCCATGATGCGACCTGCCAACCACCATCCGCAGAAAACCCTGCACGCTTACCGACGTTGATAATCACTCCCAGCTGTATCTCACTCTCTTTTCAATCGGAAACAGACGGGGCAACCGGACTGGATGTCCGGATGGGGTACCCTCATGGGGGGCACCAAATATGTGTGGGTACCTGTAAGCGGAAAGAGGTTGTTTGTTCAGAAAACCTTGGAAGGCAGGGATGGATTCCAGGAGCGCCAAGGATGGATGCAGGCGTTTTTCTGAATAAATAACCTCTTGAAGCGGTTATGATCACATACCCACATGTTTTTGATGCACTCCCCTCATGCCGGCAATTGACAATTGACCCTCCTGCAACATAATATATCAGATACCATGTCAGACAGACTTCAGGCAGCAGTAAAACACCCGGGACACAGGTTTCGGAAAACAGGGAAACAACCATGGATCTCGGTAAAATCAGTAAAGAAAACCTGACTTCCAGGGTATATCAGCAGATCAAGGAAGCGATCATGTCCGGTCATTTCCAGCCGGGAGAACGACTGTCGATCCGCAGCCTGGCCAAAACCATGGGCACCAGTATCACACCGGTCAGGGAAGCCCTTCTCAAACTGGTTTCCTATGGGGCCCTGGAGATGATGCCCGCCCAATCCATCACGATTCCGGTCATGAACAAGGAAAAATACCTGGAAAACAGGACCATCCGCATCGCCAACGAAGGCCTGGCCGCAGCTGAAGCGGCCAAGAAAATCAAGAAACGCCAGCTCAATCACCTGATCAAGATAAACAACGAGATGATCCAGGCCGCCAAAAAAAACTACTCCAGTGAATCCATTGCCAAAAACTACCAGTTCCACCTTGAATTGTGCAAAGCCGCCGAAATGCCAACCCTGCTGGAGATTGTCGAAATACTCTGGCTGAAGATCGGGCCCTCCCTCAACCTCCTCCTTGCTTCCGTACCGGAAAGCGCACCCAAAACAAAATCCAATTTCCACCAGCAGATCCTGGAAGCCCTGGAGAAAAGAGATTCCGAATCCGCCAGAAAAGCCATCGAACAAGACCTGATTCAGGGCGGCGCATACCTGCTGGCACACTTCGAACAAAAGTCCCCCTGACCGGAATTTCCACGCCAGACGATGCGCGCGCACCGGTGGGTGCCCCCCATGGTCGATCATCAACCGCAGCATCGCCATCCCGCACTACCATTGACCGCGCCCCCCTTTCCGTCCGCAATTGCGAGGACACTCCCCGGGAAAAGCAGGGCACAACCGACAGGGGGGTTTGAAAATGATTTTATTTTCATCCATTCCGGTCAGTCCCGATACCCATAGAAAACTCATTTATTTTATCATTTTCAGTCACTTTGCTTAAGTTAAAAATAAAACTGGACAAACCACAAATGATATATGATATATCATATACAACGCAACGGGGTTTCTGCGCGTCTTCTTCAAATATGTTCCCAACCAGGAACAGACGGACGAGACCAAGTTCGGTATTCTACTCATGCTGTTTATCTGCCCGATCGTGCTTCAGATGCTCGCTTTTTTGGTTATGATGATCTATGATCTGGACGAGGATCGCCACCAGGAAATCGTCAGCGAACTGGAACAAAGAAAGAAAATTCAATAAATATAGAGTGATATAGAAAAGGGAAGCCTATGAAAGCGATCGTAAAACGGACAGCCGAGCCGGGTATTGAGGTCATCGACATGCAGAAACCCGTTGTCGGAGAATCGGACTTTCTGGTCAGGGTCCTGGCCGGCAGTCTCTGCGGCAGCGACGTCCACATCTATGAATGGACGGCAGGCTACGAGTGGGTCCCGATGCCGGTTGTCCTGGGACACGAGTTTTCCGGTGAAGTAGTTGAGGTCGGTAGCCGTGTCAGCGGGTTGGCTGCCGGAGACCGGATCACCGCCCTGCCGGCCATGTCCTGTGGCGAATGCGCATTCTGCCGGATGGGGAAGGCGGAGAGCTGCCGGCAGCGGGGCATCCTGGGTCTGACCCGCAACGGGGCCTTTGCAGAATACATGCTTATCAAGGGTACGGCCGAGGTGCTGAAAATTCCGGACAATGTGTCCAGCGAAGAAGCCTCCCTATGTGAACCGCTGGCAATTACCCTAAACGGCATCGATCTGTCCGGCATCAAACCTGGACAAACGGCTGCCGTTTTCGGACCGGGACCCATCGGTCTGCTGACGGTGCAGCTCCTCAAGACAGCCGGAGCTGGAACCATTGTCGTCACCGGGACCAGCGTCGACAAACGACGACTTGAGATCGCCCGGCAGATGGGAGCGGATGTCATCATCGATGTGGATCAGGGGGATCCGGTAGAACAGGTTCTGCAGACGGTTGGCAAACTGGACTATGTCTTTGAAGCCACCGGTATCCCCCAGACCATCTCACAGGGCCTGCAGATGCTGAAACGGGGGGGCAGGGTCATGTTGCTCGGGATTCATGCAGGACACGCCTCCTTTGATCCGATTGATCTGGTGCGGCAGAGTAAATCACTGATCGGCGTTTACGGATATGACCGAAACACCTGGTTGCGGGTGCTGCGCCTGCTGTCTACCGGCAAGATCAATATCAATCCCGTCATTACCCATCGGCTCCCCTTTTCCAGGGGGGTTGAGGGATTTGAACTGGCCGTGAGCAAAACCGCAGCCAAGGTGGTTTTTGGGCCGGAGCCATAAATACGACCCGCTCAGGCACCCCCATGTCCCGGGCCCCTTGGCAGGAAACATGGTGAACAGTTACTTAAAAACAAACGATTACCCAACAGGAGATAGACATGAGAGTCGGAGATAAACTGGCAGAATTATTGATGGAAAATGGCGTCAACTATGTGTTCGGGGTGCCGGGTGGACAAACCCTGCCGCTCTATGACGGCATCCGGCGACTGGAGGGACGGATTTCCCATGTCCTGATGCGGGACGAACGGAGTGCCGGGTTTGCCGCAGACGCCTACGCCCGCCTGACAAACCGGGTCGGCGTCTGCGATGCAACCGTGGGACCGGGAGCGACCAACCTGCTCTCGCCTCTGGCAGAGGCCTATTGTGCGTCGATTCCATTACTGGCAATCATCTCTGATATCTCTACCGCCTGGGAGCACCGTCGCACCCGGGGGAATGCCTCACAGGCCATGGATCAGCTGGATATGTTCCGGCCCGTCAGTAAATGGCAGGTCAAGGTGACCGATCCAAAGGCGCTGGAAAATACCGTGGACGCGGCATTTCGGGTTGCCACCACCGGAAAGCCCGGACCGGTTGTGATCTGCATTCCCGATGACATCGCCTCGACAGACTATGCCTACCGGCAGCGACAGAGCCAGATCAAGGGGGCGGTTTACCCGCGGGCACGATGTGCTCCCGATCCGGAAGAGGTCCGGAAAGCCACCCAGATGCTGATGACGGCCAGCAAACCGGTTTTTGTCGTTGGCGGTGGTGCCCATATCTCCGGCTGCTCTGAACAACTCAGGACTCTGGCCGAACATGTCAGGGCGGCCGTCATCACCTCCATTTCAGGAAAAGGCATCATCGAAGAGACCCATCACCAGTCGTTCGGGGTGACCGGAACCTTCGGAAATCCCATTGCCAGAGACATGATGCAGACCTCCGATCTGGTATTTTTTATCGGCTGCAAGGTCGGGCAGTTGACGACCTTCGGCTATCGCCTGCCGTCCAGGGGAACACCGGTCATTCATCTGGATGCCGACGCCGAGGAGATTGGCCGAAACTATCCCGACAGCGTGCCCCTGCTGGGTGATGCCCGCCTGGGACTAGAGGCGCTGCTTGAGGCCACCGCCGGACAGAAATCAGCTGCCAGCTGGGATTTCGAGGCCACCCGGCAGAAACACCAGCAGTGGTATAAGGATGTCACCGCTGAACCCCTGGGATCTGAAGGCACGTTGAGACCGCAGGCAGTGCTGGGTGCTGTCAACCTGGCCTTGACCGGTGATGATCTGATCGTCTGCGACGCCAGTCTTTCCTCGGGATGGGCCGCCTCATTTCTGACACTGCCGACAGCAGGACGCAAATACATCGCTCCCAGGGGACTGGCCGGTCTGGGCTGGGGGGCCCCGGCTGCCATCGGCGCATCCCTGGCATCCGGAAAAGAAAAACGGGTTCTGATGTTTGCCGGTGACGGCGCCTTCGGCTATTCACTCCAGGAGTTGGAAGTCATGAACCGCCTGAAACTGCCGATTGTCTGCCTGATCCTCAACAACAGTGTCTTCGGGTGGATCAAGCATGTACAGAGGGATTACTACCAGGAGAAATATATCTCGGTTGATTTTGCCGCCGTTGATTTTGGCACGGTTGCCAGGGGGTTCGGTGTCAGAAGTGTAACTGTTCGCAGTATCGAGGCATTAACCGAGGCCCTGGCCCGGGAAAAATCGCCTGACGGACCGGTGGTCATTGAAATGATCACGGACCAGTGGGAGTCTCCCATCATCTCCTTTGGGCCGACCGCGGTCAAATACGGCAAGGTAAACAAACGCGCTGTCTGAAAACAGAACCGTTTCAGACGTGGATGAATAAGCATGTTGAACAACCAAACAGGAGCAGAAAAATGTATGATGTTGTTATACTTGGGGGTGGCCCGGGCGGGTATGCCGCCAGTATCCGCTCAGCCCAGCTGGGTGGCAAGGTTGCGCTGGTCGAAGCGGCAGAGATAGGCGGTACCTGTGTTAATCGGGGTTGTATTCCGGCCAAGGTGTGGGGTCAGGGGGCCTATTTGAAGCGGATTCTCCAGAACACGGCTGCATTCGGCATTGAGACAACCGTCACATCCACCAACCTGTCGGTACTGGTGGCCCGCAAGGATGGTGCATCCGGTGACATCCGGATGGGTATGGGCGGACTCCTCTCGAACAACCGCATCGACGTGATCGAAGGCAGCGGCACAATCAAAAGCCCTGGTGTGGTCGAAGTCGACGGCAAGTCACTCGAAACCCGGAACATCATCATCGCCACCGGAACGTCACCGGTCCTGCCGGATATCAAGGGCATGGAAGCCGCCCATTTCAGCACGGATCAGGTGTTTGCCATGAAGGAGCTACCGGAATCGGTCCTGGTATATGGCGCCGGTCACGTGGAGGTGGAGATGACATCGATTCTCAACGCCTTCGGTTGTGATGTGACGCTGGCGTTTGACGGGACCAGGATCCTGCCGGCCGAAGATGGCGACACCAGTCAGCGGATCTCAGGGATTCTGCGGGAACAAGGGGTGACGGTTCTGCCACGCGTGACCCTCACCTCTGTCAACAAATCCGGTCAGGGGTTTCAGGCCGTGCTGAGCGGAAAAGAGGAGCAATCCCTGACCGTCAGCCGGGTTTTAACCGCCATGCGGCACCCTAACAGCCGGGCGATCGGATTGGAAACGGCCGGGATTGTCGTCGATGACAAAGGCTTTATCAAGGTCGACGACCATCTGAAAACCAGTGTGGCCAATATCTACGCCATTGGTGATGTCACCGGCGGCTGGCAGTTGAGCTATGCAGCCACGGTAATGGGTGTGGTGGCCGCTGAAAATGCCATGGGCCAGGCGTCTGTATTCAACAACCGCCTGGTACCCCGGGGACTGAATACGTTCCCCGAAGCTGCAGCCATTGGTCTGTCAGAAGAGGAAGCAGAACAGATGGGCTACGAGGTGGAGGTGGGAAATTTTCCCATGTCCATCAACGGTGTCGCGATTGCTCGCGGCGAACTGGAAGGGGCTGTCAAGATCGTATCCGATGCCAAATATGGGGAGGTGCTGGGGGTTCACATCGTGGGCAGCCATGCCAGTGAATTGATCTGGGGTGCCGCTCTGGCCATGCAGATGGAAGCCACCGTTGAAGACATCGCCCGGACCATCGTGGTGCATCCCACCTTTTCGGAATCGATTACCCTGGCGTCCCAGGATGCCATGGCCTGGTCGCTGTATCTGCCGAAACGGTAGATTTTTGGAAACGAGTCAGAATATCGCAAAAAGTGGTGATTATCTTCCCAGCGGGTCTGTAACCCGCCCCGATTCTGAAGTGACAACCAAATAAGGACTGGTTGTGATTTCAATGCAACTCCTAATAGATATATTTTTGACGGATTTATTGGACTGTCATTTGTTAACCCAATCAGGAGAAAAGGATGAAGCTGGAAAAGGATGATTTGATCAAGTTGTATAAAAACATGGTACTGGGCAGAAAGATCGACATGATCACCATTGAGGGCCTGGCTACCGGAAAAGTAACCTCATTTTTTCACAGCGGTCAGGGGTCTGAAGGTCTGGCTGCCGGGGTCGCCTCTTTTTTAAGAGATGATGATTATCTGTATGCCCATCATCGTGGCCATGGCATCGTTTATCTGATTTCCAAGGGCTGTTCGGGGATGGAGTTCCTGGCAGAACATTATGGATTTGCCGGTGGATGTTCAAAAGGGATTTCGGGTTTCCACAGCGTTGACCCGGCCCATGGCATCATGGGGTCGTCAGGCACCATCGGTTCTCAATTCCCGTTGACTTTGGGATGGGGACTGGCCTGCAAGAAAAACGGCCGCGGACAGGTGGCGGTGGGTTGTTTCGGGGACGGCAGTTCCAACCGGGGTACCCTGCATGAAGCCTTCAACCTGGCTGCCGTCTGGAAGCTTCCCATTGTCTGGGTGTGTGACAATAATGGTGTGGCCCAGTACACCCCCATCGCAGACGCCTATCCCAAGGAGGATATTGCCGATCTGGCCGCCGGATATGACATGCCGGGCGTCGTGGTGGACGGGATGGATGTGCTGGCCGTCCATGAAGTGGTTCAGGCCGCGGTAGCCCGCGCCCGGGCCGGTGAAGGTCCCTCCCTGATCGAAGCCAAGACGCTCCGGTACCGGACCCATTCAGAAGGTTCTCCCGATGTCTTTCACTTTGAACCGCGTCCTCCGGAACTGGTCGAAGCGTGGAAAAAACGGGATCCCATCAAGTCGTTTGCAGAAAAACTCCTGGCCCAGAAAGTGCTGACCCCGCAGGATATCGAAAAGATCGACCAGGAACTGCAGGCCGAGGCCGACGAAATGGACCGGCTGGCAACAGCCAGCGGAAAACCGGATCCCGCTATCATGGCTGATATGATATATGCGGAATAATCGACGCAACCATTCTCAATTAACCTGAAGGGAGGACATACAATGAAAGACACCGTATTTGTAATGGCCATCAATGAAGCATTGCGGGAGGAATTAACCAGGGACGAAAAAGTCTTTATCATCGGCGAGGATGTCCAGCAGGGCACTTTTGGCACCACCGGCGGACTGGTGCAGCAGTTCGGGAAGGAGCGGATCATGGACACCCCCCTGGCCGAAACCGCTGTGGCCGGTTCTGCCATAGGCTCCGCCATGGCCGGATACCGACCTGTGGCAGACATGATGTTTGCCGACTTTATGTGGATTGCCGGAGACGAGATATTTCTGAAAGCCGCCAAGTGGCACTTTCTCCACGCCGGAAAAGTGAATGTCCCGATTGTGTTTATGGGCGCCATCGGAGGCGGTTTCAAGCTGGGGGCTGAACATTCCCAGTGCCCTGAGGCGGCTGTCATGCACACGCCCGGGCTCAAGCTGGTCATTCCATCCACCCCTTATGACGCCAAGGGTCTTCTGAAGACAGCCATCCGGGACAACAACCCCGTGGTGTTTTTTTACCACAAAGCCCTGCTGGGATTTGCAGGTCAGATCCCGGAAGAGGAGTACACCATCCCGTTCGGTGTTGCGGATATCAAACGGGAAGGAACGGACGTGACCGTCGTGGCAACCGGCATGATGGTTCATCATGCGCTGGCCGCGGCAGAGCAGCTGAAGGACAGGATCAGCCTGGAGGTGATCGACCCCAGGACGCTGGAGCCCTTTGATATTGATACCATTGTCAAATCGGTTGAGAAAACCAGTCGGGCAGTGGTTGTTGACGAGGATACCCTGCGCTGTGGTGTGACAGGCGAAATTGCCGCCCAGATCATGGAAAAGGCGTTCGACTATCTGGATGCCCCGGTTCAGAGGGTTGCTGCTGCCAATATGCCCATTCCGGGCGGATATATGGAAGAGCATGCGCTGCCACAACCCAAGGACATCATTGCCGCAGTGGAAGCTCTCATGGGATGACGGGTCATGACCCCCATGACGGAAAACCGAAATTCCCGGGTCGGGGCGCAACGAAACATGAACAGATATGATCCAGGCCTGTGACGTGTCTGCCGGGAACAACTTGGAATATTTGGGGAAACAGGTCATTGATGTCTTCCACGTGAAGACATGACAACTGTTTGAGAACACGGTCCGGGTTTCAGCGTTTCAGCAGAAGTCATCATTGGCGCCCCAAATGTTCCCGGAGTGAGCAAAAGACCGGTCTCAGGTTCTACTTAGAAAAAGTGGTGTATCGTGACGATTCCTTTTCATAATAATAACCAGCAGGGAGATAACATTGGCAACCGAGATCAATATTCCAAAATTGGGGATGAGTATGAAAGAGGCGAATCTGGTCGAATGGAGATTCAATGAAGGCGACTGGGTCGACGAAAAAGCAGTGGTATTGATGATTGAAACGGAGAAAACCCAGTGGGAAGTCGAAGCCCTGGGTTCCGGTTTTCTCCACATCCTGGTTTCGGCTGAAGGAAACCCGAAACAGCTCGTGGGCGCCGTGATCGGTCAGCTGGCGGCAACTGAAGAAGAACTCAAGGCATTACAGGCTGAAACCGGTGTGGTTGCAGCACCGGCAGCTTCGAACAAGCCAAAGCCGGCCATGGCCAAATCATCAACACCGGCAACCGGTGAAAAAGGCGGTCGCGTGAAAATTTCGCCTGTCGCCAGGAAGATGGCGGAAGATACCGGCATCGATATCAACTCGGTTATCGGTACCGGGCCCGGCGGCAGAATCACAAAAACGGATATCGAGCTCGCCATTGAGGCCCGGGCGGCAGCGCCTGCTGCCAGTGTTCCGACCAGCGAATGGGATGGGGAGGTCTTCGACGGGAAGCGGGTCAAGGAGTCCATCTCTATACGCAGCGGTATGCGAAAAGCCATCGCCCATCACATGCAGCAGAGCCTTCTCAATTCCGCCCAGCTCACCATCACCGGTGAAATGGATATGAGCGCTGTGAAAAAACTCCGGGCGGATTTTTTGAAGCAGGAAGAGATGCTCCAAACCCGGATTACCTATACCGATATCCTGGTGCTGGCTGTTACCAAGGCCCTGAAGGTGCACCCGCTGATCAATTCGAGTTTGATCGAAGATGAAATCAAGATCTGGGAAGATATCCACATCGGTGTAGCGGTTGCGATCACGGGAGACAGCGTCTTGAAGAGCGGTCTGATTGTACCGGTACTGCGAAACGCGGATCAAAAACCGTTGCCCCAGATCAGTAAAGAGCTGAAAGTGCTGGTCAAGGCTGCGCGGGAGGCCACCATCCTGCCCGATGATGTCCGGGGAAGCACCTTTACGATTACCAACCTGGGGGGTGCCGGCGGATCCTACGGCTTCGGCACGCCGATCATCAACCAGCCGGAATCCGCGATCCTGGGAACAGGCGCCATTACCGACCGGGTCGTGGCCCGGGATGGCGAGATGGTGATCCGACCCATCATGACCTATTCCCTTTCCTTTGATCACCGGGTCATCGACGGAGCACCAGCCTCCCTGTTTATGGCCTACCTGACACAGCTGGTGGAAAATCCGGGTCTGATGCTGTGCTGATCCCTGCAGGGCGGCCACGGGTTTCCGCAGCGCATGAACCGCCCTCAACTGTCCGGACCGAAACCGGTTTTTTATGGGAGGGAAGATAACCAGGCGTTATGCGGGCGTTTGTTTTTTTAAAATGATCGAACTTACTGCACCGACTCTTTGATGCATACTGAGTTCAAGTTAATCAACGTGCCCTCATGTTCATGCTGCTGTTTCAAACAGTCGCTTTAGGGTGCTATTCTCATACAAACACCCATGACCAGCAGGTCACAACGAAGGATGAAAAATAGCGATGCCTTCCCGTGCCTGTCATAAAGCTCAGCTTGTTTTCCTTCGTGATCTTCGTGTCTCTGTGGTGAGTGTTTTTCATACAAAACACCAGATTCAAGCCTTCAAGGCAGTGCTTTAAAACAAAGGAGAAACCCAATGAAAGTAAAGGACAAGATTGCCATTGTCACCGGCGGTGGCGGCGGACTGGGCGAAGGTATCGCACGTTGTCTGGCAGAAGAGGGGGCCCACGTTGCTGTCAGTGACTACCAGCTGGACCTGGCTGAAAAAGTGGCCGGCAAAGTCAGGGAAACCGGCAGAAGGGCCATCGCCATCAAAACCGATGTGACCAGCGAAACCCAGGTCCAGCAGATGGTTGATACCACCGTGAAGGAGTTGGGCGGCCTGGACATTATGGTCTGCTGCGCCGGGATATCCGGATTTTCCCCCGCTGCGGTTCCGTCAGAAGACGCGTTGCTGATTGACAACATCCGGGTTGAAGACTGGGACGCCACCTTTGCTGTCAACGTCAAAGGGGTATTTCTTTGCAACCGGGCTGCAGCGCCTGTTTTCAGAAAACAGAACAGCGGCAGAATTGTGAACATCTCCTCGGTGGCAGGACGCAGACCCAGTGATTTTCTGGTGGCCTATGCAACCTCAAAAGCGGCAGTCATTGCCTTCACACAGAGTATGGCACTGCTGATGGCTCCCCATCATGTCAACGTGAACTGCGTCTGCCCTGGTATCATCTACACCCCCATGTGGAAAGAGGGTTCCGAACTGCTGGTAAAAGTACATCCAGCCTTGAAAAACTCCGGTCTCGGGGCCAAGGAAGCCCTGGATATGATGGTTCAGACCCTGATTCCCTTTAAAAAGTATCAAACGGCCGAAGATATCGGCAAAGCGGTCACCTTTCTGTCATCATCTGATGCCGAAGAGATTACGGGGCAATCATTGAATGTCTGTGGTGGCATGGCGTTCAACTAGGCACTTTTATTTACAGGACCAGTCGCCCGGGTGATTTCTTCATCCGCCGGCAGATTCTTTTTTCGTATCTATTCAGTTTGATTTCCGCTCAGCCCCGAAGGTATTGTGTTTCAAGAACCTTGGAAGCCATGGATGGTTTCCAGGAGCTCCAGGAGGATTCATGCGTTTCTTGAAACACAATACCTTTGGGGCGTATATCCGGTGAATAGTTGCCTTTTTTCCGGTATGCTTCGCTGCGAGTCTCACCTCTGAGGGTGGTCTTTACCATACAGGTCTTGACGCCAATAGCGATGATCCGCTGAACAGTTACAAGGATTGAAGGTCTGAACAAACCAACATTCTGGAGTTATTATGAAAGCAGCCATATTCCATAAACCGTTCGACATGACGATCGAAGCGGTTGAGATGCCCGAGATCGGGGATGGGGAGATCTTGTTGAATGTCAAAGCCTGCGGCATCTGCGGCTCGGACCTGCACATGTACAAGCTGGACCTGCACACCGATAAGCTGTGCCGGAAAACCGGCAAAGGCCGAATCCCCGGCCATGAATTTTCGGGTGATGTGGTCAAGGTGGGCGCCAACGTGCAGGAATTTCAGGTCGGGGACAGGGTTGCCGGCGTCACGAACGGTGGTGGATTCGCCGAGTACAATCCGGTGCTGGTCTATCCCGGTTTCAACCTGTTTAAAATTCCGCCAGACCTGAGTTACGAGGCGGCCGCCACGCTGGAGCCGTTTGCCAACTCGGTGCACGCAACACTCAAGGGAAAACCGGCCAATGGGGAAAACGTGGTTGTGTTTGGCGCCGGTATCATTGGCCTGGGGATCGTTCAATGTTTAAAGGAACTGGATATCCAGTTGAACAAGATCATTGTCGTCGATGTTTCCGACGGTCGCCTGAAAATGGCTGAAAAACTGGGTGCGGACGAAATCATCAATGCATCCAGAACCAGTCCCGAAGCCAGAATCAGGGAAATCGTCGGCTCGTCGCCGCTGATGACCTATGCTGAAGAATCAACGGCCAATATTGATGTGGTCTATGACTGTGTCGGCTATATCAGGGAACGACCCGAGCCCGCGGCTCTCCAACAGGCCATCAACATGGTCAGGGAGTTCACCGGCAGAATCGTGGTCCATGGCCTGTTCGAAGAAACCATCCCCCTGGATCTCTCCTATTTTGTCGTGAAACAGGTTGCGGTGCTGGGTTCATTCGGCTTTTTCCCGGATGATATTGCCATGGCCCTGGATTTGATGGGATCCGGCAAAGTGGACCGCAGGCAGATCATTACCCACACCTTTCCCCTGGATCAGGCCAGGGAGGCGTTTGACATGCAGTGTGATGTGGACAGTTCAGTAAAAGTCATGATCATGCCCTGACATGATT
>Ga0180009_10003519_pt1 | contig 17747 bp, 16 predicted proteins | sample OS_PC_MetaG_FD_123537 | JGI IMG/M metagenome (GOLD analysis project Ga0180009, IMG submission 123537) | Groundwater microbial communities from the Aspo Hard Rock Laboratory (HRL) deep subsurface site, Sweden - OS_PC_MetaG | ecosystem: Environmental > Aquatic > Deep subsurface > Groundwater... | reverse complement strand
TACTAATTTAACCTTCGAAGTCTTTGTACTATGATTTATATCCTGACCTCGAAGGTTTCCACAAATTCTAATTTTTTCTAACTAACCACTGGGATGGATTCTGATAGAGCCTTTCATTCCAAATTTCAAAATGAAGAATATTTCCCTCAAGGCTTTCATTAACGGTGCCAATCTTATTTCCGGATGTAATGTGATCGCCTTCTTTTACCAAAATATCAACAACGTGACCGTAAACCGTTCTGAAAGCCCCTTTGTGCGTAACAATAATCACACTTCCATAACCTGGTATCCAATCAATAGCGGAGACTACTCCTTCCGCTACAGAGTGAACGGATTCCGCTTTACTAGTATTAATATCAATTCCATAATTTAATGTAACAGTATTCAGCTTTGTATTTCTGTTTTCGCCAAAGCCCCTAACCACGTTACCGCTCTTTACAGGCCAAGTAAGTTTTCCTTTCAGCTCATTAAAACTTTCGAATCTTTCATAATTATAAGCATCAGCCGCGACTTTTATTCCTTTTAACTTGTCCTCTCTTATTTTGCGCAGCCTATCTCTTTCTTCTCTATCAAGCCTTTCAATGATTTCTTTTATTCGGATTTCAGCTTTTCTCTTATCCTCAAGTTCAGCCAGAAGACTTTTTTGATCTTTAATTAATTTGCCAACGAGATCGGATTTTTCCTTTTTACGAATATCAAGTTTTTTACTTTCATCAGTTTTTTCTTCTATCAATTCGCGCTTATATTTTTTTACCGAAGCTAATTCGTTTTTTTTATTTGACAATTCTGCTTTGACGCTTTTTAAGTTAGTCAGCATTTTGTCATTTTTATCGGTAATGTAATTCAAATATTTATATCGTATTAACGCCTGATTAAGAGATTGTGAGGAAAATAATATTTTCCACTTTGAAGTCTTACCGTATTTATAGAGCCAGATTATGTACTTGCCGTACTCAGATTTTAACTCGGTAATCGAAGCGTTAATCTCAGAAATTTCACGCTCAAGTTTTTTAATTGCCCTCTCAGCATTTTTTTCTTCGGATTGGAGGACTAATACCTTTTTATTTATCAGCAGAGATTGATTGTTAATTTTGGATAAAGTTTTTACGGACTCCTTCTGCTCTTTTTTAGCCTCATTTAATTCTTTTTCTAATCGTGTAATATTATCTCTAAGAGAAGTTAATTCTGTGTTCCTTGCTTGAATTTTTTCATTATACTGCGCGGAAAGCATTACGAAAGAAAAGAGTAGCATAAGAATATTTAGAATGATGTGCTTCAAAGTTTCACAGACTTGATGTCTTTAGGGAAAAGAAGCCGCATCGTCTCAATCTCATTATTCACATTGATTTTTCTATACTCAATGTTGAGGTTTTGCTCATTGCCATGATTTATTACTGAAATGAGATATGGAATCGGTACGTTTTCAAAAACTCTAAAATCCTTAAATTCGCTCTCAAGGATTTTCTTGTTTTTTCTGGTCAGCATTTTATAATTGGTTATTGCCAAATTCGAAGCAGCAATTGTGTATACGTTTTTTGTTTTTGCATCATCATTTATATAAGTAAGAATAAATTTATCGCTGGACGTTTCATATTCATCAGGTTCCTCCAGTAATTTGGAAGTAAGATTAACTGCGCCAGTAAAAGCATCCATCAAATCCTCAAAACTTAAATCCACTTTAAATATTCTTTTTAGAATTTCACCCTCAACATTTCCGGTGAATAGCGTATTCTGAAGAACATCATAAAATTGAAAATCATTTTGTGTTACTAATCCATGAGCTAAGTCTATTCCAAACGGACCGTAAACAGAAATTTTAATTGAATCCGGTTTCTTCAAATAAACCTGAAAATTTACAGCGGCTGTTAACTCGGGTGAAGTAATATTCAGCACACCGCTGCCGGAAAATGTTTTTATTTTTCTTCTGTTGCCTTCAAGTTTTTTTAGAAGACGGTCTGCCGGAAATACTTTTTCCTCATCAACAGGTTTTGATGGAACACAGCCAATAATAAAACTGAGAAGTAATACTATGAATACGTATGGATAAAACTTTCTATTCACTTTTCGCCCTTTGAATTTTTTCATTAATTTCTATCAACTTTGAATTCAATTTTAATGCTTCTTCCCACATTTTGACCGCTTCGGTTTTCAATCCCAGTTCAATAAGAACGTCTCCAAGATGATCCATGAGCGTACCATTGGTGGAATCCTGCTCAATAGCTTTTTCTATATAGCCTTTAGCTTCCTCGAATTTATTTAATTTATAATATACCCAGCCGATTGTGTCAAGATAAGACGAACTCTTTGGGTCAGCTTCGATTGCATTTTCTGCGAGCGCAAGAGCTTCATCAAGTTTAATTCCTCTCTCAGCTAACGAGTATGCGTAATTGTTTTGTATCAACGCATCCGTAGAATCTATACTCAATGCAAGCAGATAAACGCTATCGCTTTTATTAAAATTTTCTTGTGAATCATAAATCAATCCGAGGCTGCTCAATATTTGTACATTTTCCGGAGAAATCTCCAGCGCTTTATTCAGAAAAATAATTGCTTCGTCTTTTTTATCAAGCTGGTTCAACGTGTAACCATAAGCATGTAAAGCAGTCAAATCGGTTGGATTTATTTTCATCGCATTTTTTAGCGCGACTAAGGCTTCCTGATGAGAATTATCTTGTGAAAGCGTTAGACCTAAAATTAGATTTATCACAAAATCATTCGGAAAATTTTGTACGGCTTCCTTCATTGTTTCCTTTGCTTCATCAAATCTTTGAGATTCGAACAGCAGAATTCCAAGTCTGTTCCAAACCTGCAAATTCCATTTTGCTAACTTTGCCGCATCTTTAAAATGATCAACAGCGGCTGAATCATTTCCTTTTTGAATTTCAATCTCACCCTGGAATGCGCTTATCTGCCAGTCGGTTGTATCTTTGGAAATAGTCTGAAGCAGTGTGCTCGTCAAATCCAACAGCGATGTATCTTGAGTAGATTCAGCCATGAAAGCTGTCGCTATTCTAACTTTGGATTCAAATGGAATTGTATCGCTCTCTACAAGTTTGATGTACTCCTTCGCGCCCTCATCCCATCTATCCGAGCGAATTAAAGCCTGCCCCTTGAACTCTCTTAAACTGATATCATCGGGGAATAGAGTCAGAGTTTCTTCGGTAAGATTTAATGCCTTCTCAAACTCCTGAGCTTTTATGTATGATTCAATTAACAACTTTTGTAATTCAAGATTCGAGGGGTCCAATGCAACCAACTCCTCAACTGTTGAGATGGTTTCATCAATATTTCCAAATCGCTCATTCAATTCGGCAATTTTAATCAGCACGCTCCATTCGGGCCCAGTTAAGTCTAATAAACTTTTATAGAGAGACAGCGCTTTCATCGGACGTGATTGTTCGTAGATTTCAGCAAGATTGTAATACGCTTGATAATTAGTTGAATCCAGCGAGATAATTTTTTCATAGACTACAGCGGCAGAATCTTTCATTCTTGCATTTTCATAAACTGTTGCGAGTAGAAAATTATACTCAACATGGTCAGACTCAAGTTTTACCGCGGATTTAGAATGGCTCAATGCAGGAACTAGTTTGCTTAATTTTAAGTAATTTTTCCCGAGAGCATAATGAATTCCGGCGGATGGATTAAATTTGAGAGCTTCCTGATATTCCAATATAGCTTCGGCATAGTGCCCTTTTATATCATGCATCGAACCGGAAATAAACAACTCCTGAGATTTTTGAATTGCTGTTTTTTTTTCGTCCTCGGATTCATTTTCCTTCGTGGTAAATTCAGAAGAGCATCCGGCAGCAAATAATACGGCACAAAATAGTAGTGTTTTTTTCATGTGCAAAAGATACAAAACAGATTGAAATTTATTTTTCTTTTTCATTTTATATTTTAACTTAGTTACGAAATTTGGAAATAATACAAATCGATTTGAATAATGCAAAAATTTGATCTCGCGATAGCTTATAAATGGGTTTACGACAAGGAGTTTACAGAATCCATTGAGGAAATGTTCCAACAAAATGGACTTACTACTTATGTTATACATAAAAAGCATGTGAAAACTGCGACTGATTCTGTGCGAAACGGGGAATTTTCTTTCAAGGCATTTTTAGATAGAGGAAGCGATGAAGACTCTGAATATGAAGAGATTGCAAATCTAATTGCCAAAAGCGGCGCATACATTATTAATCCATATTATAAAGTGGAAACAGCAGTCAATAAAACGCTGATGCACAAAAGACTTGAAGAGAATCAAATAAATGTTCCGGAAACAATATTGCTTCCTTCTCTACTTTCGGGAAATAATTTCCAAATTCAACAGAGCGATTTAAATAAGTTAGGAATTCCCTTTGTTGTGAAACCTTCGTTCTACTCCGGTGGCGGCGAAGGCGTTAATGTAAACTGCAAGAGCATAAATCAAATTCAAATCGAGCGGAATAAAAATCCCGATGACGATTATCTTGCTCAGGAAATTGTTATTCCCAAACCGAATAAACAGCGTAGAATCTGGTTCAGATGTTTTTGGCTTTTTGGTGAAGTAGTGCCTTCATGGTGGAATGACAAAACTCATATTTATGGAAATATTTCCCCTATCGATTTTGAAAAGCACAATATTGGTGAGCTTATTGAGCGAGTGAAAAGGATTGCCGAATTAGTTAAACTCGATTATTTTTCAACCGAGGCAACAATTAATAAGAATGACGAACTTGTATTTATTGATTATGTAAATGATCAGTGCGACATGAGAAGGCAATCCTCTCACAAGGATGGAGTTCCGGATTGGATTGTAGATAAATTTATAATGAACATGATGGAATTAATTAAACGGCTGCATTAAAATCGCATATCGTCTTCAATGGTTTCGAGAATATTCAGATAGCTCTGATATCTGCGCGGATCAATTTCCCCAGTTTCAACGGCATCAATAACTGCGCAACCCGGTTCGTGCAGGTGAGTGCATGTGTTAAATCTACAGTTATTCTGTATGCTTGAAATATCCGGGAAGTAGTGTCCAAGGTCTTCTTTCTTAATACCGTATGGATCAATCTCCCGAATTCCCGGAGTATCAATAATATAAGTTGAACCGCCGATTTTCTGCATCAAAACTGTAACGGTTGTGTGCGTCCCTTTACTCGTTGATTCGCTAATTTCACCGACTCTCAAATTAAGATGCGGATAGATCACGTTTAATACTGTCGATTTCCCTACTCCCGACTGCCCCCAAAACAAAGAAATTTTTCCATCGAGAATATCCGGTATTCCTTCTAATCCGATATTCTCTTTTGCGCTGATTAAAAATATTTTATATCCTAAATCAGCGTACAGGTTATGCCACTCTTCGAGTTTGTGGTTTTTCTCAAGATCGATTTTATTTATCAATATGATTGGCACAACGTGCGAACTTTCGGCGATTACAATTAACCTGTCGATTACCCTGCTATTAAACCGCGGATTTTCTGCGCTCGAAACAATTACCAAATTATCCACGTTCGATGCAATTATCTGCTCAAGCCTCTCCCCTCTGAATGATGCGCCTTTTATTTTTGGAGCTTTGCGTGAGAGATGATTTCTTCTTTCATGAATTGTTTGGATTGTGCCGGTTCCATCTTCATTGATTTCAAAATCAACAAAGTCGCCAACCGCAACGACATCAACTATATATAATTTATCTTTTTTTAAGGCGAACTCTTTCTTATATCTACCCGGCAGATTACATCGGAATTCCTTTTCGGCAGAATCGCTTACGTAGTAATCCTTGCTTTCAATACGAGTAACTAACCCTTTTATGAAATCCTCCGTCATTATAAAAAAAAGCATCCAATTAAAAATAAGATGCTTTTACAATGATTCCAATTTATAGGTTTGTTACATTCTGTAAGTCATACTCACAATAAAATCGGATCGGTTGATAGTTTGGAACGTACGTGATAAATTTTCTCCGTAATTATCGCCGTAAGTTTCCCACCAGCCGTAAGAATAAGCTGCGTCAATAACCAGCACCTTGCTCAGAACAAATCCAACTCCGCCTGTTAAAAACATTTTATCAAATTCAGAAGGATCGGCTTTGTACGGAGAAGGAATAGTCATGAATCCACCTCGTAATTTGACATTGGGGTAAGGTATTTCGTATTCAAGACCAAGATTATAGCCGAACGTGGTAGTGAAGTCATCTTTAATTTGTTTATTGTTCGTAATTCTCTTCTCCGTAGTTAAACCGTCTGTAAATTCCATTTGGGTATAGTCGATCATTGTTCCGCTGCCGCTAACAGTAAGCCCCGCAATTGAATACGACCCGCCCAATGATAATTCGAACGGAGTTTGAATATCGTATTCGATTGTTTCGTCGTAAGGAACTAAATCATAACCGGCATTATTCTTAAAATACGAGGAACCTGCGATGTAATAGTTTTCCCGAATTGTATATTGAGTCGGCAGTTTAATTGCCGCTGCAAAGGAAGAATATCTGTCTGGCTTGAAAAGTAAACCAAGTTTCATATCCCAGCCGGAAAGGTCCCAATCGATAATGTCATTGAGAAAGAAACTCTGTAAATCTTCGGTAGCAGAATCATTTGGATCCAACAAACCTGAATAGAGATTTTTTGTATCATCCTCGTAATACTCGCGGTCTCTTCTATAAGCGCCGGTATAAATATTAAACGAAGCTCCAACGAACAAATTCGGACTGATTTCAACAGCGCCGGAAAAAGACCAACTATTTAACGAGCCTTCCTGCAATATCAATCCGCTTTGATTGAGATTACCGGCAATGCCTGTCGTATCTTTTATATAGTTATTATTCGCATCCTTTAGTGGATAAGATAATCCAAGATCGTATGCAATATCATCGTTAAAATTTGCTAAGTCCTGAATCATTGAGTGATTTGACGAATTGAATCCGTTAAACTTTTGCGCTCCATTAAATTCTTTTACTTTTGAATAACCGAAACCAAAAACCAGGCTGCCCCTAGCTGTGGGTAATGGATAGGCGATTCCAAGTTGATTTAACGTCATTGAATTCTGAGAATACTGCGTTGTTGAATTGAAAAATGCAGTCTCATTTTCAAGCGAGTTGAACAGCAATCCCCCCGTTAGCTGAAATTTGCGGATACTTCCAAGCGCTGCAGGATTTAGTTGTACGGCTGCATAATTATCCAAAGCTAAATTGCTGTTTGCAGTTCCAAGCGAAACAGCATTTGTAATAACCCCAGGTTCACTTAATCTTAGTGCGTCATTTGAATTTTGAGCAAAAGATTGAATTGAAAAAAAACAAACAATCAACATTAGTTTGGCAGCAACAACAAAATATTTCATCTTCTTCCTCCACTTTGGCTGGGTCTACCGCCGTCATTATTTCTCAAATTGTCTTCTGTACTTTTTCTCTTTTTTCGTCCATTACCTTCATCTTCAGTTTTTTGAATAACAACTTCCTGAACTGGCCGAGGCAGGTATATTGGCGGAAGTAAAATAATATCTGGGTAATGGATTTCGTTAATATTTGTTACTTCAATAATCGTAGTTTCGGACGAATAATTGCCCTTCACAATTAACTGCGTATAACAGCCTTGAATTGAAGTCATCAAAATAACGAATAATAGAGATTTTGAAATTACTTTATAGGTTTTCATCTTCTGCTCTTTCCGCTTCTGCTTGAATTACTGCTTCTTGAACTTGATGAACTACTTTTTGAACTGCTCGAACTACGGCTGGATCTTGATGCAGAAGAATTCGATTTTGAACTTGATCTGTTCCCTGATGAATAAGATTTAGATGAACTGCCTCTAGAACTGTTGCTGCTTCGGTATGATTTTGAAGAACTCGATGAATTATCCTTACTCTCCACTTTGCTGCCAGAACGCGAGTTCTTGTTAGATTTTGTTCTGTAAGACGGTTCCGAATAGTAAGTTTTTGTTTTATAGTTAAATCTGCTCGTAGATTTTTTTACTTCATTACTCTGCGCTTTTTCTCTGACAGAATTTTTTGAAGGTTCCGAGCTGCTTTTTCTTTTTACAGATTGAGTTTCGTTTGAAGCGCGATTTCTCAAACTTGATTCGCGCGTAAATCCACTTTTCGTATTTTCTGCCGATTCACGTTTTGACTTAACTTGCTGCGCTTCGTCTCTGCCGGTAACTCTAACTGATGACTCAGTCGTATTTTCTCTAGTTCCGCCTTTTCCGGATGTATTTCTAATTGCGCGGGTTGATGAGAGTTCTCGGGTTAAATCTCTAACTCCCGAAGAATTAGATCTATCAGTAGTGTTCACAGGCGCTCTCGCTACTGAACCTCTATCTCCATAACTATCTCTCAGTGTAGAGTTTCTTCCTCTTCCGCCATCGTTATCCCGCAATCTTGTGGTATGCGAGCGATATTTATTAGAATTGTAATCCCCATATCCGTATCCGTATCCGTAATAATCACCGTAAAAACCATAACCGTAATAACCATAAGGATTGTAATAATAACCCATATAAAATGAAGAAGGATAATAATATGGTGGTGTTATGTGGAAGTAAGGATCCCACCAAAAGTAATCATAGAAAGGATCGTATGTCCCCCATAATGAAGCAGAAGGGTAATAATCCCAATAATATCTTCTGTGATTAAATCTCCAGTAATCATCATCATTATCATTATCATTTATAATTACGGTAACGCCTTCACCGTCAGCATCAACGTAAACTTCATATTCACCCTCGCGCTCATAGGTTCTGTCAGAGTCGTTCACTTCGCCTTCATCATAATATCGGTCGCCATCATAATCCTCGTACTCATATTCGGGACTTTCATAGGCTCGTGTGGCTAACTGCGTATAACATCCTGTTAGTGAAACTGCTATCGCAAGTAGAATTGTGTAAACATATGATCTCATTTTATAACTCCTTTCTGATTGCTACGGTAATGTCGCAAAAATCATACCGCAATAGAAATGAGTAAAAACGGGATTATTTGAGGAATTACTCCGCTCTTGTGTATTTAAGCATACACACATTTGTATACTAAAATGTACGTTAGAATATAGCCTTCACATATTCAATAAAAATTGCTCTATCGGCTTTATTGCTGTTTACTATTTTATTATCCAGCATATTTCTTAAATCCATTCCGATTGTGAATCCTTCGCCAACAGACCAGCGAACACCCATGTTCAGATATCCGTTTCCGCTTCCAAGAGCTAATGAGTTGTTATCGTTAATAGCAAAATCATATTCGGCAACGACAGAAATTTTCCCGCCTATTGTTTTTTCGACTCCAATTCCCAAGTTCAAATCTTTGTCATGGTCATCTCTTTCAAGCGAATAATTTACAACACCGTGTAAACTGAGGTAACCGAGCAATTCAAAATTCTTTGCTGCAGCTGCAAAAAATCCCGGTGATTTAATTTCGTACCGATTAATATTTTTGAAAAATGACCCCTTCCCCTGAGAATCAAAGCCAAGTGTAAGCGCAGGGTAAACTTCCGTTTCATCCATAACCCTTGCTCGTAGATTAACGCCGGGAATTTCATACCAATTCACAATTCCCGAACCGATAATATTTGCGCCGCCATAAGAAATGCCAAAACTAAAATTATCGAATACGCCAACTTCAATTTTGGACATCACAACACCGAATGGAAGTACGTCAACCGTTACGCCGACATAACCTTTTTCCAGTATCCCTGCAGAAGGAATATCAACCAATGATCTGTATTCAAATTTGGCATCCGTTCCGGCAGTTCCCTGCGCAAACATAGCTGCGGCAAGAATAAAATAAATGACCGATATTCTAAAATTTGATTTCATATTTCCTCGATAGCAAAATGAATAGAAAACTGTACCCAACTAAATGGTTTTTATGTTAATATTCAAGAGTAATTTTCTTTTTTATTCTTCTCAACCGGAATTACAATTTTTGCCGGGAGCAAAGAATCTTCACTTTTAATAAGAATAATTACTCTTCCAGGTTGTGATTTAGCTCTTAATTTTAGTGTTTGCGAATTCCTCTCACCCGATAGTATTTCAACTAATTCGTGACCTTCTTCAATAAAAAAATCTGCTTTAGAAACGCGTCCAAGCGCTCGTTTACCGAAAGAGTTAAGCGGAACAACTTCCACGGTAATAGTCGAATTGTCATCAGCTATAAGAGAATTGCTGCTTAAATTTATTTTTACTTCGTAAATATTAATTACATACAGCCAGAGCAACACTGATGCTATTATAACCGCCGATATCCCAATTACTATTAATGTCAAAATTTTTCTATTCAATTTTTCTTTCAACTAATCTTAAATGTGGTTCCCTCTTTTGAATCTTTCAGGCTAATCCCAAAAGAATTTAATTTGTCTCTTATTTCATCGGCAAGAGAATAATTTTTCTCAACTTTTGCTTTCTGGCGAATCTCAATAAGAAGATTAACCAAATCATGCGACAAAGTTTGGTCAATTTTATTCGTCTGTTTGAAGTCCGCAATTCCGAGAACATCGCCGGCTGTTTTTTGAATAAATTCACCCGCTTTCACGAAGAAATCTGAATTTAATTTGGGATTCTCAACTGCGTATTTATTTGCTGATTTAATAAAATTAAAAATAGCTGCAACAGCTTGGGGTGTATTAAAATCGTCATCCATCGCCGTTACGAATCTGGACAAGAAAAAGTCAAAATCAAAACTGCATTCAACTCCTTCTGATTCGCCGTAAGACGATTTGGAATTAATGAATTCAACAAAGTTCGAGATTTTTTCCAAACCCTTTTCCGACGAAGCAATTAGTTCTTCACTAAAGGCAAGCGGTCCTGAATAATGTGTTTGGCAGAAAAATAATCTGATTGCTTCCGCTGAATATTTTTTGAGTATGTCTCTCGCAGTAAAGAAATTGCCCAATGACTTGGACATTTTCTCATCCTGAAAATTTAGAAAACCAAAGTGCATCCAATAATTAACAAATTTTGATTCGAAGCATCCTTCACTTTGTGCAATTTCATTTTCGTGATGCGGGAAAATTAAATCGTTCCCGCCGGCATGAATATCAATTGTTTTGCCAAGATGTTTTACGCTCATAGCTGAGCACTCTGTATGCCAGCCCGGTCTTCCCTTCCCCCAAGGGCTGTCCCAATATGGTTCGCCTGCTTTGGCTTTTTTCCACAAAGAAAAATCTAATGGATTTTCTTTCTGTTCATTTACTTCAACTCTTGAACCGAGTTCCAAATCGTCGGTATTCTTTCCACTCAACAATCCATAATTTTTAAATTCTTTCACTCTAAAAAAAAGATTACCATCAGAATTATACGCAAGTTTTTTTTCTTCGAGGTTTTTAATTAATGAAATTATTTCATCCATGTGCTCGGTGGCTTTAGGATAGACGTCTGCTTTTTTAATTTTCAATTTTTCGATATCCTCAAAAAAAGAAGCGACATACTTTTGCGAAACTTTGCTGGAATCGATTTTTTCTTCAATTGATTTATTAATTATTTTATCGTCAATATCCGTAAGGTTCATAACGAATGTTACATTGTATTCTTTGAAAATCAAATGCCTGCGAATAATATCTGCCATAATAAATGAACGCGCGTTACCAATATGGAAGTAATCATAAACAGTAGGTCCGCAAACGTACATTGTAACATTTGGCGGATTTATTGGTTTGAATTTTTCCTTTTTCCGTGTAAGAGTATTATAAACGAGCATCAATTCTCCAGATATACTGCCGCAAAATATACAAATTGAAATTTCCTTATTCAAATTATATACGGTAAATATTTCTAAAAGCGTAAAAATTTGAATTTATTTTCGCTGCTGTGCTTGTGTAGGCAGAACGGTGGTTTCATTTTCAGAACTTCATGCCAAATCCAATCAAGCGTTAAAAGAGAAAGTATTCAAAAGCTTTGTAAATTGATCGGGAAATTTGAAGTTTAGTTAAGTGCATAATACAGTAACAAATTAGATTTATGGTCAAATCTTGCTATAGAATAGATAATCAAATAATAAATCATTTTCTTGTTACTTGAAAATGTTATTTCTATTTTCACAACCTAAGAGTAAAGATTTTCTCTTAGTAACTTGTGTTACGCAAAAATGTAGAGCGAAACGCTGTTTCGCTCATTAAATGAATAATTTGAACTAAATTGACTGAGCGATTCAGCGAATCGCCCTACAATTCTTATCCCTTTGCGTAAGGTAAGTTAGTAATGTTATTTACTAAAAGGAGAATCACATGAAGTATCCTGCAGTCGAAAATTTTGTAGCCGGTAAGTACATTAAGGGGAGCGGTGGTTCATTAGACGTCAACTCTCCAATTGATGGAAGTAAAATTTCCGAAGTAACCCTTTCCAATTATTCCGATCTCGATAAAGCAGTATCTGCGGCAAGAACTGCATTTGAAAGCTGGTCGGCAACTCCAATAAAAGAACGAACCCAAGTTTTATTTAGGTATCGAGCACTTCTTGAAAAGAATATGAAGGAACTTTCGGAATTAGTCAGCGAAGAGAACGGAAAGACTCTCTCAGAAGCTCAAGCAGAAGTTGAAAAAAGTATGGAACTAACAGAGTTCGCCTGCTCAATGCCGCAAATTGCTTCCGGAGAAATCCTGGAAGTGAGTAAAGGTGTTGAGTGCAGAGTGGAAAGATATCCTGTCGGGGTAGTTGCCTCTATCGCCCCATTTAATTTCCCCAATATGGTTCCGAATTGGACAATCCCAAATGCGCTTGTCCTTGGCAACACTATGATTTTAAAACCATCGGAATTAGTTCCACTTAGTGCAAACCGACTCGCAGAATTATTAAAAGAAGCCGGATTACCGGATGGAGTATTTAACGTAGTTCATGGCGCCAAAGAAACAGTTGAAGCAATTTGCGATCATCCCGGAATTGATACTGTATCGTTTGTTGGTTCCACTAAAATTGCAAAACTTGTTTATATTCGCGCATCATCAAATTTAAAACGTGTCTTAACTTTAGGAGGAGCGAAAAATCATTTGTTAGTTTTTCCTGATGCGCATGTTGAAATGACAGCATCGAATGTTGCCGCGTCAATGTCAGGGTGTGCAGGGCAGCGCTGTATGGCTGCTGCATCAATGATTGCAGTTGGCTCCGTGGATCACATTATCGACGAATTATGCAAGGAAGCGATAAAAATTATTCCTGGCGTCAATCTTGGTTCTGTAATTTCGAAAGCAGCTAAAGAGCGAATAGAAGGTTACATAACCGAAGCTGAGAAAGAAGGAGCAAAAGTTTTAGTAGACGGAAGAAATAGCGTTGTTAAAGGGAAGGAAAACGGATTCTACGTTGGACCGACTGTAATCGACAATGTTCGTCCGGAAATGCGTATTGCTAAGGAAGAAGTCTTCGGTCCGGTTATTGTAATTATTCGTACTGACAATGTTGACGAAGCATTAAAGATCCAGCATAGTTCACATTATGGAAATGCATCATCTGTTTTCACTCAAAGCGGAGGAATTGCCCGATACGTATCAGAAAAAGCAAGCGCCGGAATGATCGGTGTAAATATTGGCGTGCCGGTTCCGCGTGAGCCATTTTCTTTTGGCGGTTGGAATGAATCGAGATTTGGCGTTGGCGATATCACTGGAAAAAGCTCAATCGAATTTTGGACTAAGTTAAAAAAAATTACAACTAAATGGAATCCCGAATCAAAAGTTAATTGGATGAGCTGATATAAGTAAGTAGTATGAAGTAAGCAGCAAGAAGTAACGAGTATAATTCTTATGGACACTAATAAAAATTATAGAGGATTCAGAGATTTAAAAGTATATCAATTGGCTTTGGAAATATTTGAAATGACAAAAAATTTTCCAATAGAAGAAAAATATTCAATAGTGGACCAGATTCGGAGGTCTTCCAGATCAGTATGCGCGAATATTGCTGAAGCTTGGTACAAACGCAAGTATCCAAAATCCTTTATAAATAGGCTTATTGATTCTGCTGACGAGTCAGGGGAAACGGAGGTTTAGATTGACTTCGCTTTTGAATATAAATATTTTGATAATGAACAAAGAAATAAACTTTTAACAAAATATGCGGAGGTAGGCAAGATGTTACATAGTATGATAAACCAACCAGAAAAATTTTGTAATTGAGAGCTACATACTTCCTACTCTATACTATTTACTTAAGAATCATAAAGTAAGGGAATATAACATGTCCAGAAAAGTAGTTGGCGGATTGATTCAGTCCACAATGTCAATCTCATCAGAGCAACCGATTGAAAAGATAAAACAATCGATGATTGAAAAACATCTTTCTATGATTGACGATGCAGGGAAAAAAGGAGTTCAAATACTTTGTCTGCAGGAATTGTTTTACGGTCCATATTTCTGCGCCGAACAAAAAACAAAATGGTATTCACTCGTAGAAAAAATTCCTGACGGACCGACTACAAAACTCTTTCAGGAAATTGCAAAGAAATATAGCATGGTGATTGTCCTCCCGATTTACGAAGAAGAAATTACTGGTGTTTATTATAATACGGCGGCAGTTATTAATGCGGACGGAAAATATCTCGGTAAATACCGCAAGCATCATATCCCTCATTGCGATCCGGGATTTTGGGAAAAGTTTTATTTTAAGCCGGGTAATCTTGGATTCCCGGTTTTCAAAACTGCTTTTGCAGATATTGGAGTGTACATTTGCTACGACAGACATTTCCCTGAAGGTGCGCGTGTGCTCGGATTAAATGGCGCCGAGATAGTATTCAACCCTTCTGCAACGGTTGCGGGACTTTCTGAATATTTATGGGAACTTGAACAGCCTGCTCATGCGGTAGCAAATGGATATTTTGTCGGCGCTATTAATCGTGTTGGAACTGAAGCACCATGGAACATTGGGGAATTTTATGGAAAAAGTTATTTCTGTTCACCACGCGGAAAAATCATCGCTCAAGCATGCCGAGATAAAGATGAATTGGTTGTGGCAAATCTTAATTTAGATGAAATTCAGGAAGTTAGAAACGTTTGGCAATTCTATAGGGATAGAAGACCGGAGACATATGAAAAAATCACAACTGTATAATTTCAAATCATGAATGCAATTATTCCGGCGGAAGTAATAGAGCAGAGGATATTTCTTATTCGCGGCGAGAAAGTGATGGTTGATCGTCATTTGGCTGAATTGTATGGCGTAGATACTCGCACACTCAATCAGGCGGTTAAAAGAAATATAGAAAGATTTCCGGAAGGCTTCATGTTTCAGTTATCGAAAGATGAGCGTGATGAGGTTATCACAAATTGTGATAACCTTTCGCCCCTGCGATTTGCCAGGACATCTCCCTATGCTTTTACTGAACTTGGTGTTGCAATGTTATCCAGTGTACTCAAAAGTAAGCGAGCAATTCAAGTGAATATTCAAATAATGAAAACATTCGTGAACCTGAGAAGAATGTTTGCTGAAAATAAGGAACTCTCTCTAAGTTTAGAAGAACTCGAAAAAAAATATGATAAGCAATTCAAAGTAGTGTTTGATATTCTCAATCAGCTTTTAAGTCCCGAAGATCCGCCAAAATATAAAATGGGATTTTTAGCGAAAGAAAAAGTTGTTAAATACAATTCAAAGAAAAAAAGGACTTAATTTTATGAGTGAACAAAATGTAAATCAACTTTCCGTTTCCGAAATAACGGCAAAATACACTTATGGAACCTGGAGATATCAGAAAAATTGGAAACCACTCCATGTTGTTGATGCTGAAGGATGTTATTTCACAGATTCAACAGGGAAGAAATATTTAGATCTTTCATCACAATTGATGTGTGTATCGCTTGGGCATAAGAATCAGGCAATTATTAAATCCATCGAAGAGCAAGCGAAGAAACTTGCATATGCGTCTCCCGGTTTTGCCACAGATGTAAGAGCAGAATTAAGCAAACTTCTTCTCGAAGTTCTGCCGAAAGGTTTAGAGAAATTTTATTTCTCTACTTCAGGCACTGAAGCGAACGAAGCTGCAATAAAAATTGCAAGAATGTACACAGGCAAGTATAAAATTATTTCACGCTATAATTCGTATCATGGTTCAACCGCTGCTTCAATTGCCGCAACGGGAGATCCGCGTCGTTGGGCTGTGGAACCCTCAGGTAAAATTGAAGGTGTAATTTTTGCGCCGGAATGTAATTGTTATCGCTGTCCGCTACAACACGACTACCCTGATTGCCATCTCGCGTGTGTTGAATACATTGAGCACATGATAAAAAATGAGGGAAACGTTGCAGCAATTATAATTGAACCGGTTGTTGGGACAAATGGAATTCTTATTCCGCCTGATGATTATCTTCCACGATTAAGGCAAATTTGCGATGATAACAATGTTCTTTTAATAGCCGACGAAGTAATGAGCGGCTGGGGAAGAACCGGTAAATGGTTTGCCGTTGATCATTGGAATGTTGTACCAGACATTTTAACAACCGCCAAAGGTATAACCTCGGCATACGTTCCGTTGGGATTGACAGCAACAACAATGAAGATCGCAGATTATTTTAACGATCATTACTTTTCTCACGGTCATACTTATGAAGCTCATCCATTAACTCTTGCGCCAGCGATAGCGGCAATTAATGAATTGAAAAAACATGAACTAATAAATAGATCAAAAGAAATGGGTGAATATTTACTTACTCGATTAAATGAGTTGAAGGAAAAACATCCTTCAGTTGGCGATGTGAGAGTGATTGGATTATTTGCAGCTTTAGAAATTGTAAAAGATAGAAAGACTAAAGAACCATTCAACACTAAAATTGATAAAGTTAGCGGAAACCCGATGCTTGTTGATAAGATTGCTGCAGAACTCATGAAGAAAGGAATATTTATGCAGGCATGGATAAGTCATTTTATAATTGCTCCGCCTCTGATAATTACAAAGGAAGAAATTGATTACGCCATATCAGAATTCGACGAAGCATTAAAGATTGCTGACTCTGAAATTGAAGTATAATTGAACAAAATAATCATGATTTATCATGATCCATCATAATAATCAGTGTCCAATTTCTAAGTAGAATAAAATTCGGAAATATGTAATATGATAAACATTGCAACAAAACTTAACGATCAAGAATACGAAAAAAACTTTACTGAACTTAAAACTCCCATGAGTAAAAATTCGGCAGTTTTAGAAGCTAACAGATGTTTATACTGTTACGATTCACCCTGCACGAAAGCATGTCCAACCCATATTGATATTCCCGCATTCATAAAAAAAATTGCTACCGGGAATTTGAAAGGTTCTGCCAAAACAATACTTGAATCAAACTGGGTGGCATTAACCTGCGCCAAAGCCTGTCCCGTACAAGTTTTGTGCGAAGGCGCTTGTGTCTTCACTGAAAAAGGAGAAAAGCCCATCGAAATCGGACGACTCCAGCGTCATACAATTGATAAATATTTTGAAGATGGAATGTCACAGCTTTTTCAACTTGCTGCAAAAAATGGGAAGAGTGTTGGAATTATTGGTTCTGGTCCTGCGGGTCTTTCATGCGGTGCCGAGCTTGCTCTACTAGGATTTGACGTTACAATTTACGAAGCGAAAAAAAATCCTGGAGGGCTGGATACGTGGGGCGTTGCTCCATACAAAGTTCGGCAATCCGATAGTTTGAAAGAAGTTAAGCTTGTTGAAAGTTTTGGTGTGAAGATTCAAACTAATACCAGAATAGGGAAAGAAATTTCGTTTGAAGAATTGTCTGCAAGGCACGATGCAATATTTATCGGAATTGGTTTGGGTGAAAGTTTTGACTTAAAAATTGAGGGAGAGAATCTAAAAGGAGTGGTTGG
>Ga0180009_10003517_pt1 | contig 17751 bp, 14 predicted proteins | sample OS_PC_MetaG_FD_123537 | JGI IMG/M metagenome (GOLD analysis project Ga0180009, IMG submission 123537) | Groundwater microbial communities from the Aspo Hard Rock Laboratory (HRL) deep subsurface site, Sweden - OS_PC_MetaG | ecosystem: Environmental > Aquatic > Deep subsurface > Groundwater... | reverse complement strand
GCGCCGCATGAGGTGTGGATTAACCCGCCTCAGCAGCCCGTCGTTTCGACGGAAGGGGAGCTACACTAAATGCAAACCGCCACTGTCTCAAAATCGTTGACACGTTCCGGCCAGCGTATGCAGACCAGGTGGAGTGGAGCACCGACCGCGCGGAGAGCGGCGCGAGCACGGGATTGGGTGAGTGGAGCGGAGAAGTGCCGCTGCACCCTGGAGACAACGTCGTTGTCGTGACCGCCAAGAGTGCCGACGCAACCGGCCCGCTCGGCACGACCGACACCATCACCATCACCCACAACCCTTACTTGAGCTTTACAGGACCCGTGGCCATGAGTCCCACTGCAGCTCTAGTCGGGGAACCGGTCGAGGTCACGGTTCGGATTGGCATCCTTGTCAACGATAGCCTGGTGACTTCGAGCGTGAGGGTTGTAACCGTGGACGCAGACAACAGCGTTTTGGGTGATCTCATTCCGCTCGCCGATGACGGCAACACCGTCACGGGCGACGAGATCGCCGGCGATGGAGTTTACAGCGGCACTCACACCTTCACGGAGTCGGCGAAAGCAGAGATCAGGCTCCGCGTAGTTGCCGAGACCCTGAGTACCAGCGGAAACATCGATGCCTTCAGTGAAGTGTTTACATTCTCAGCGGTCGAGCCGCTGACCCTGGCAGACGCCAGCCGAATGGAGGCTATTGCAAATGAGGCAGAGACGACATACACCGCCATCGAGGCAACCGACGGCCACGTTGAGGCGGCAGCCCAAACTACGCAATGGCTCCTCTCACAGCCCGACGTATTGCAGGCGGGCCCCACGAATGCTGGGTACGCTGTGTAGTGGGAGTTAGAGTTGGCGCCAGGAGTCACTGTTGAGCAAGGAATGGGCGGTGGTCGCCCAGGAACAAACGCCCATCCGACACTCAGCGTCACCAAAGCCTCGGTCGTAGAGCCGTTCTACGCCGAGTGGTCGGCGAGCGGAAACAGCCAGGTCTCCGACCACCTGGGTGCCCTGTTCTCAGACACCTGGTGCCCAAAGCTATACCCTGTCAACGTCGTCCAAGGGTTGGGTGCGAACGTCCAGGAGTTCAAGGATCTGTACAAATATGGCTTGATCTCCATCAACTCCCACGGCTGGCTCTGGGGCAAAGGTGCGCAAGCCAAAGCGACCATCTACACGGAGGAGATCGCATTTCCTCACGACTACACAGGGACCGGCAAGTATGCAATAGACGTAAGCCCCCAAAAGAAATGGCTTCAAACGTGGACCCACAAGCACGTGATCTACTATGTTGTGACTCCCGCCTTCATAATGGAATATCAAAAAGGCCGCATGAACGGGGCGGTGGTCTTCAACAGCTCCTGCCACGGCAAGAGCGACAGCACCAACGCAGTTGGGGGATCGATGTCCTGGGCCTTCATCAAGAACGGGGCGGCGGTCTATTTAGGTTACACTGGGGCTGTGGGCAATCAATGGGGCAGCAAGTGGCCCAAGAGCTTTTTTGACCACCTCCTCGTTGGCAACAACGTCGAAGAGTCGATTGATTTCGCCAAACGGGAGCACGGCTTGGAGGAGCCGGGAAACGCGGGCACCAGGATCCGCTGGGATGTGTCTAGAAAAGAAGACTACAGAAAGCTGCAGGTGGCTGCTGAATGTGACGGCTACATGACCATAAAACACGAGATGCTTACCGCTTCTGGCTTTGTCTTTGTGGAGAAGTCCGAGCTGCGATCCACGGGGACATTGACGCTCGCGCCCTGGATGGAGGGGTTCTACACTCTGACCAAGGAAGAGGCTGAGTGCACGTACAGCCGCGAAGAATACTCTGTAGGCCAAAAGGCCTCGGACGAGCACGGGAGCGGTCAGTTTACGGAGTTATACGGCGACCCGGAAGGGGGCATCAACGAAGGTTCTTACAGGCTCAGGCTGTGCATTGACTCCGTAAACCAGAAGGTTTTCCTCTTTGCATCCGAGCAGTTCACTGAAATGGATTGGGTTACCTATGACCTGACAACCTACCCTGTTGGCGGCTTGCCTGGCGGCACATCGAGCTCGGAATCGGGCTGCAATGTTCCGTCTGTATTTATCGCATCCGCCGGAACCCAGCTCACTGGCGTGTGTGCTGCATTCTATCCGGGCCCGGCAATTGGTGTTCTCGCTTTTGATGTTCCTGCAGACGGAGAGATCGGCGAGGACTATGTGCAGGGCAGCAAGGTTTTTGGCTCGGCCCTTGGAACGGCCACGGTCGAGTTTGCCTATCGATTGAGAAACCAGTGACGTGCTTCGGGAACAACCAGACCGATGGCATCCGACGGTGAAAACGGTGTGAGTGACTTGGGGCCGCCCCCAAACGGCTCTCTTTTGATTGACATGGGTGAGCAAGTGAGATGGATCTTTGCAGGCTCGGTGCTGCTGCTTGTGGGGACTGTCATGGTCACGGGGTGTCGCCGCAAGAGTGGCCCCGATCGGCAGCGGTCCCGGCCCAGTGGCCAGCCCATGGCGACGTCTCGGGACCCGGGGAAGGCGCCGAGCCGTCCGGGTGACTTTTTTCGTGACGACGATGGGCACGTTCTGGTGTTGGCGCCACACATGCTGGACTCGGCGAAGGTTTACTGGGGTAGCAGCCGCCGCCTCCAGGAGCTCCGGATGACGGGGGCGACCGCGCAACGCAGCAACGGTCGTTTGGTCGGGGCGTCGTTCTTCTTTCGAGAGCCGCGCATCGCCGAGCGGAAACAGAAACAGATTCGGTGGCGAGCACCGGACCGCATCGAGCTCATTTGCGGAAAAAAGAAGTCGACCTTCCGAGTGCTCTCGAAGGTTGCTTCCAAAGAGATGTTGACGTCCGCAAAATGGATCTCGATTCGTCGACATCGCGTGCCAGACCACTTGATGCGGATCGACGGCACCCGCACGTACGTGTATCTGGACGCCCCTTCGAGAGGGTATGGCGCTGCGCGGATTTTCATGGGGCCTGCCGGGAGCCTCCGTCCGGTGGCGGTGTCCAAGAGTACAAGCTTCATGGACGGTGGATCGCGTCGGATCGGGACCAAAGCGGGCGTGCTGTGGTTTCCGTCCGCCCCCGATGGGGTGGCACGGCAGCCCACCTTCACTACCCACCTGGGACCGAAGAAGCGACTCCTGGCCGTTCCCGCCAAGCGGGGCCGGGCCCTCCGGGCGATCCTCGGCGCAAAGCTCTACGCTGACCTGATTCCGCCGCTCGTGCCATCCCCCTGCGATCCCTCCCTCGGCCCAGCGGTGAGCAAACCGGCGCAGCCAAGCAGTACGGTCACCCTGACTCCGGGGTCCTCGTCCCGTCTCACCCTCCACCTCCTAGGTGGAGACCCTTTCGGAGAGCTGGCACGCTTCGAGCTGGCCGCCCCATTTGGCTCAAAATTCGAGCAGCTCCCGGACACCCCGTTTTTCCGCCGCAAGACGCCCACCAGGCCTGCGTCGTACGTACGGTGGCAGGCCAACAAGGGCTTCGTTCGGGTTCGCGAGCCACCTCCGGATCCAGTGCCCAGGTTCAAGACAACCACGCGGGGCATCGAGCTCACTCGCGGGGGCACCACCACCCTGGTGCCCTTCGATGTCGACACGGAGCAGCCGATAATCCCACGCCTGATCAATGGCGGTCGTTCCCTCGTCTTATTACAACCGTATTCCCTTGGAACCTCCACCGGAACGACCACTCCGGTCCTGCTGTTCGTCGAGAAGCTCGCCCAGCCGAAGCCGGTGAAGTTAAAGGTCCCGCTTGGCCATGCCAGCGTGCTGGTGACAGCGCCCGAGGCGAAGGTCTTCTACCTCGCCACCGGACCCATCCGGGGCCCCGACAAGCTGTATCGAGTCGATCCCTTTGGTGGCCGTGTCAGTGTGGTCAATGGCACGCGAAGGCTGCGCTGTGACGAGCGGTGCACGTACCTCCACAAGGAGAAGTACCTGGTCGAAAAAGGGAGGCACGACGACTTCGTGATTCTCTTCGATCTAAAGAGAAATCGTGAGCGCATCGTAAAGCTGCCGCGCGACCTGCAGTCCGTGTTGATGTTGCGGCGACAGGGAAAGCAGACCCTCGTCGCCGTGGGTAATCAGCTCATCGACCTGGGCCGCGTCAAAGTCGTCGGCACGGTACCCGGCCTCCATCCTATTTGCGGGACTCTCTTCGATGCGAAACGTTGGATCCTCTACTACAGCGTCGGGGTCGGATTGACCCTCACCAGAATCAACGCCTTCGACGTCACAAAGAACAAGCTCATCGGCAGCGTGAATCTCAAGCACGTGGGTCACAACCATCATCACGGTCCCGGCTTCCCGAATCGGGTCCAGCAGCTCTTCTTGCTCGCTGACGGCACGGTGCTGGCAACAGCCGGAGGCCCTTGAGCGCCCCTACGTCAGGATGCTCTCACTAGCAAACCCTGTCGCTGCGCCTACAACGGCACGTAAGGAACGCAGGGCGAGGTTCCCGCGCCCACGACGCGGATGGGGCCTTCGGGGACCACCACCTCGAGGACCTGGCCGTTGCCCTCGGAGTTGTCCAGGTCAAAGCGCACCACCTGGCTGAGGCGATCCTCGTGCTCCGGGAAACACTCCGTGGCGCAGGGCCCGTTCAGACAGTTCAGCAGCGGCGCGAAAATTTCCCCGCCGCATTCGTCAGTGAAGTTACCCGAGGCGAGCAGGCAGCCCAGGTGCGCGGCGCAATCGGGATCGGCCAGGCAGTCGGTGTGGTCTTGGGCGCAGCTCGTATCCAGGCACGTGTCACAGCCCGGCGGCGGCGCCTCGGTGAAGAAATACAGGTCCCCGGCGAAAAAGGCGAAGGCCGACGCGCCGGTCTTGTGGAAGCCGTCCAGGGGGATGGTCTCGATCGCGGCGCCGGTGGCGCGGTCGTACTCCACGAGCTTGGCGGGGCTCACACCCGCAAAGGCGAAGAGGCGCCCGTCCCCGGTGCCCGCCAGCTCTCCGCCATCGTAGTCGATGGCGGCCAGAGAGGTGATCGTCTCGGCCGCGGCGTCGTACCGCCCCAGGTCGCCGATGGCGAGCCCCTCGTCGAAGGGGCCGCTGCCGCTGTAGCTGTGGGCGTACAGCTCCGGACAGGTCCCGGGGGTGTCGTCGCCCACGAACGTCATGCCAAACAGCGGGAAGCTCGCCAGGTTGGGCGTGAAGCCGGGGTCCCCGCACGTGCCGAGCTCACCCGGGGCGAGGGTGCGCAGATCCCGCGTGCCCACGAAGAGCATCCAGAACGTACCCTCGTGATCCACGGCCAGGGTGTACGGGTCGGTCTGACCGTCACAGTTTACGCTGGCCAGGAAGGTGAATTGGTTGCTCACCGGGTCGAAGCTGTAGAGCTCGGCCGCCTGGGACATCACGGGCGCCTCCGGGTGCAATGCTATCATACCCTCCCTTTGCAATTCACCCGTGATTGTCGCATTGTGGACCTGAACAGGCGGAACCTGGTGAGACTGTGCCCATCTTTGAACAGCTAGAAGCCGCCGTGGGGCCGCTGCTCCCCGGAATCATCGTGGCGGCGATCTTCATCGTCGGCATCATCGGCCTGCGCATCCGGTACCGCGGCGATGCCCTGGTGGACCAGCTCAAGCGTCCCGGCGTCATCTTGTACGTCTACGTGATGCTGGTCGCCCTGACCGTGCTGGCCAAGCTCTACTGGCTGCCCGGCTACCGCTTTGTCTACCTGCTGTCGCTGTTCGTGCTGGTGCTGGCGGTGCTGCTCGCCGTTAGCGTGGCCTTCTTCGACATGTTCATGGGGCGCGTCCGCCAGATCGCCGTGCCAGCGATCCTGCGGGACGTCATGATGCTGGTCATCTACATCGTCGTGATCATCATCATCATCGGCCAACACGGCGTGGACATCACCTCCATCGTCACCACCTCGGCCGTGCTTACGGCGGTAATCGGCTTTGCCCTCCAGGATCTGCTGTCAAATATCATCAGCGGCCTGGCCATCGAGATCGAGCGCCCCTTCAAGGTGGGCGACTTCGTCAAGTTCAATGACCAGGAGGGGCGCGTGCTGGAGATCAACTGGCGCTCCACCAAGATCTTCACCCTGCACCACGATATCGTGATCATCCCCAACAGTGTGGCCACCAAGTCGGCCATCATCAACTTCACCGCCCCCACCCGCATGCACCGTCGGAATGTGAAGATCGGGCTGCGCTACGAGGTCGCACCCAACCGCGCGCGGGAGAGCCTGTTAAAGGCCGCGCGCGGCGTCGAGGGTGTGCTCACCGACCCTCATCCCTACGTGCAACTGGTGGCCTACGCGGACTTCTCCATCAACTACGTGGTCTACTTTTTCATCACCGACATGCCGGCGCGCGAAAAGATCCAGAACCGTGTCATGACCCGGATCTGGTACCAGCTACGGCGCGACGGGCTGAGCGTCCCCTTCCCCATCCGCGACATCAATATGCGGCACGTCACGGCCGAGGACGACGAGAAGGAGAGCAACCGCCACCTGGCCGAGAACGTCGCGCTGCTGCGAAAGGTGCCCTTCCTCGAGCCGCTTTCGGAAGCGGAGCTCAATACCCTGGCGCCACGCCTACGCACGGAGTTCTACGCCGAGGGCGAGTCGATCATCCGCCAGGGGCAGCCCGGCTCATCGTTCTACATCATCACCGACGGCAAGGTTGCGGTGAGCATCCGGGAGGGGGAGGACGGCCCCGAGCGCCAGGTCACCACCCTGGAGACCCACAATTTCTTCGGCGAGATGTCCCTGATGACCGGCGAGCAGCGCTCGGCCACGGTGCGCGCCACGCAGGATTGCGAGCTGTGCGTCATCGACAAGAACGCCTTCGGTGACATCGTCAAGAACAATGAGGCCCTCGTGGAGGCCATCAGCCAGCGACTCCTGGCCCGCCGGCAGGAGCTCAAAGCGGCCCGCGAGGAGTCCGAGTCCTCCACGGCTGAGATCGCGCCGGACGAGCAGAAGTCGCTCATGGGCCGCATCAAAAACTTCTTCCAGTTGTAATCGTGCCGGCCCGGCGGGCCGAGGGGGCGAGGGGCCGACGGGCCGAGGGGCCAAGCAAGGGGCCGAGGCGGGGAATCAGCCCTGGCGACGGCGCCGCCAGAGGAGACCCAGCACGAGCAGCAGCAGGAGCACGGCTCCGTTCCCACCGCCGGCGCTGCGGCAGTTGCACCCCTTCTTGCCGCCATCGTCGACGGACGAGGCGTCCACCGACACCGCAGCGTCGGCGATCGTGCCGGCATCCACGCCCGCGTCCGGCACCGAGGCCGCGGCCGCCTCCACCGTGACGACGGCCGAGGAAGTCGGGCAGTTCTGATGAACGACCACAAAGTGGTACGTCTGGCTGGGATCGAAGGGCGGATCGGACAGGTCGTTGATGACGAGCTCGCCCGTCGGTTCGATGAGCCACTGCGTCTGGTGGTCAAATTCGATCACCGAAGGCAGCATGCCACCGCCGCCGAAGGTCACATGCTCCCCGACCCGGGCGTAGATCTTCCAGAGTAGATTGGGAGCGCCGTCGGGCGTCATCACCACCGACAGTCGCACGCCCTCGTCGGAGGGATCCGGGGTGGCCCGGAAGTGGAAAAGGCTACTGAGCTCGAGGCCAAAGTCCCGCACGCCCTGACAGTTTGTGCCAAATTCCTGGCTGAGAATATCAAGGCCAAACAAGTTGATGGCACGCGACGCGGTCGGTGAGATGGACAGCTCCGCAAAGCAGTCGCTCAGCCCGCGGGCATCGAGCACACCCTGCAGAGCCTGCACATCGGCGGCGACGAGCTGTCCGCCGGTGACCATCTCATTCGCCGTCTGCACCAACGCCTGGGAAAACTCACCGAAGTTGGCATAGGGCAGCAGCAGCGTCACGGCGCCCCAGATGAGCTGGTCCGCGTTGGCCTTGCCGAAGGTTTCATACAGGGTCCACGAAACGCTGCCGATGACCTCGCCGTCCATGTGCACCTCGCCGTAGAGGTCGTCGGGACACACTTTGGAGGTGTCTGTGAGGTCGCGCTCCTGGCCAAAGGGTGCCAGGGAGGCCTCTCCCATGGTGGAATTGCCGTTGACCGTGCAGGCGAAGTAGTCCGAGACCCCTTCTCCGATGGACCCCGAATGCGTGGAGAGGCCGTATTCGTTGGACGCGTACTGGCTCATATTGAATCCGACGGCCACGTGATTTACGTAGTGGGTAAACTCGTGCAGGAAAACGTCCGAGTCATCTGCGAAGTCCAGTGACGACCCCTGCCCGATGCCGATGAGGTTGGGAGTGTTCCAAGGAGCGCCCATGCCCTGCTGGGAGAAGAAGGCGTTGTCGTAGGGCTGACCTTCGTCCAACAGGTTGGCAATCGCCGTGAGGGCGTAAGCCGGCTGGCTGAAATCCACGCCGAGATCATTGGTATAGAAGCCCTTCATGCGCGTCAGGTGGTAGTAGAGCCCCACCTGGGCAAAGCCGTCCGTGGCATCGGTGGGATCCACGGGCGGGTCATATAAAAAATTTGTGCCGTCTGAGGTGGTCAGGGTCTGCTCCGCGGTGTAGTCCGTCTGTGACCCACCGGAGACATAGTTGGTAACGTGGAGCTGACCGTTCCAACCGGTGAGCATCAGGGGCGTGGCCTCGTCCAACTCCAGGAGTTCGAGGTCCGTGGCGTTGGGCGTTGTCACACTGTCGATGGGATACACCCGCCCGAGGGTCTCAACGGCGAGGGGCCGCGCGTGCAGCAGCACGCCGCGGTGGGCATCCACCAGGTAGCGCAGGCCTCCCAGTCCCGTGGGCACGTCCACCTGCCACACCAGACGTCCGGGGCCCCGGTCCTCGGGCAGCACGGCCAACACAAACTTGAGCGGTCCGTTGGCCGCCCAAGGCCCCACCAGCGAGTACAGGAGCGTACGCACCTCGCCGTGACTCACGTACGGCGTCGCCGAGACGGTCAGCTCCCGGGACACGCGAAAGGCCGCTACGGTCACCCGCGCCGTCGGGGAGACGCGCACCACCGCCGCGGCCCCGAGCACGGGCAACCCTTCGTATTGCTGCACAAAGCGCACTGTCCGGTAGTCGCCCCGCGCCAGGGTGTTGCGGTGGATCAGCTCCACCGTGTGCAGGTCGTACTGCCCGGCCTGCTCCTGGAGAAAGGCCCGCGCCACCTGCTGGGAGTCCCCGGGGTAGGTCTTTGTGCTGCGGATGGTGTAAAACTCCGCGGCCCGCGCCGACGTCGTTCCGAGGAACCCGAGCAAAGAAGCAAGCGCGATGAAGACAAACGAGCGGGTCATTGAGCACTCCAGGGGCTGCGTGGCCGTGGGCGGCGGGTTAAGAGATTACTCCGATGTTTATCTCTTAGCACAACGGGAGCGGGACGGGAAGATCGGGAGATCTCTAGGGGACCACGAGCCCGTCGAAGGCCTCGCGGAAGGGCGCTGGCAGAGGCGCGGGGCGATTTTGCGCGTCCACGGTCACCATGGTCGCCCAGCCCTCCACCAGCAGCAGCGGCTCGGCGTCGTCCGGGGAGAGTCGGTACACCCGGGAGCCCAGCCGGAAGCTGCGCTGGCGGACCTCTTCTACGAAGGTCTCGATGCGGAGGGGCTCGTCGAAGGCCGCCGAGGCGTGGTACCGGCAGTGGGTCTCGGCGATGGGCAGCCGCCGGTCATAGGGCAGCCCGAGCTCCCGGAACATCTCGATGCGCCCCAGCTCGAAGTACACGAAGTAGTTGCCATAGTACACGATGGCCGTGGCGTCGGTTTCGGCGTAGCGCACACGCGTGCGTGTCTCGAAGATCCGCATGGGGTGGGAGTCCGGGTCCGGGTCGGCGCTCAGCCCACCGGCGCGTCGCACTGCCAGATGATGTCGAAGTCGTGCAGGATGGGCGTCTCGGCGCTGTCCTGGGTGGAGAGCTCGAACTCCACCTGCAAGTACAGCGCCGGGTTCAGGATCAGCGGCCCGGGGGGCTCGAAGAGGGTGGCCGGGCTCTGGTCCCAGGGGCCGAACCAGTCGCCCCAGGTGACGCCGTTTTCGCTGGTGCGCACCCGCACGAGGATGGACGTGCCCGCCGGCTCGGTGCTGTTCCACTCGACAAACCGCCAATTGGACTCGCTGGGCGCGGCGCAGCCCTCCATGATGTACCGGTAGGTGCCGCGCGGCCGGGTGAAGGTCTTGAGCCCGAACCCGGTGAAGTCGCTGTAGGTGTAGGGGTTGGTGCCCACCTGCACGGCGTCGTCAGTGAGGTCGTAGATGTCGGTGGTGTTGCGATAGGGCGGGTCGTTCAACACATCCCCGTTGGCGTCCACCAGCAGTCGGGTGGCGTGGCTGCCCGAGTGGCTGATGCCCCAGATGTTGCCGTCAAAGGCCACGCCGCAGCCGATGACGCCGTCGCCCGTGAGGGGGAAGGTATCGCACTCGGGAAGGCTGGCACAGTCGTAGTCCCCGTCCAGGATCCACTGCGGCACCCGGGCGACGTAGCCCAGGCCGCCATAGGAGTTGACGGCCGACCAGATGAAGTTGTGGTGCTGGATGCCCCCCACCTCGCGCTTGTCCGCGGCGATGCCGCGCATGTACCCCATGCCGAAGCGCACCCGGGTCCAGCTCCCCTGACTTAACGTCGAAAAGGAGGTGCGATCCGGTCGATAGCGGAACACCGCGCCGCAGTTCCATCCGCCCAACCAGACGTTGTTCTCCGAATCCAGCCCCATGCCGTAGTGGTTGGCCGTCCGGCTGCCGTTGCCGGCCACGTCCTGGCACAGGGGGTCGTTCCAGTAGCCGTTGGGGATCAGCGACCCCATGGTCTCGGTGTTTGTGTCGAAGTACAGCAGATACACCGCGTCCCAGGGGTAGTCGGTCATCCACAGGATGCCGTGCCCATCCACGGCCGCGCCATAGGCGTTCATCTCCGGCGGCATCTGCCACCCCCCGAAGATCTCGCCCGAGGCGCCGTCGATCTTGAGCAGGATGTTGCCGTTGGTCCGCATGTGCAGCGGCACCCAGGCGTTGCCGGCGCCACCGGAGTACGGGTCGCCGCCGTCCAGGGTGATGGCACGCGCCACGTCGTTGTTTACGCCCACGTTGGTGGTAAACAGCACGCACTCGTCGTCCAGGCCCAGGAACTCCGGTTCCGTCAGGTTCAAGAGGGTGCACACGGTGTTGATGTCATCCGGCACGCCGTTGCCGTCACAATCGGTGGTGATGAATCCGTCGCCGTTGAGGTCCCGGGAGGTGTCGATGCGGTTGTTGCCGTTGCGGTCGATACAGTCCGACTCATCGTTGGCGATTTTGGTCACCGAGGCCTGCAGGCCGAAGGCCCGGTTGGCCACCCAGACGTCGCCGTTGTAATCCATGGCTGTCCGGGAGGGGCGATTGTTCTGGAGTGGGTTGATGAGCGTGGAGCCGAAGGGGATGTTGTAGCCCACGCCAAAGCCCGGGTCCACATCGTCCACGTCGTCGCACTCCGGAGTGGCCGGGTTGGAATCGCAGGTCACAGTCCAGTAGCGGGCCGTCTCCATCATGGAGGCGCTGTCCACCTTGGAGACGCTGCCCCGGCCCCAGTCGTTCTCGTTGGCGATCCAGATGTAGTTTCCATCCGCCGAGCTCTGATCCAGCACCAGGTCACCGTTGGCGTCGAGGCCCACGCCGTCGGCGTCTACAAAGGACGAGTCTTCGGGCATGGGGAAGGGGCCCGCGCCGATGGAGTCCGTGGAGCAAGCCGTGGAGCAGTTGCCGCAGGCCGTGAGCACACCCTCGTCTACCTCGGCGTTGCAGTTGTCGTCCAAGCCATTGCAGAGCTCGGGGGCCCCCGGGTGAATCAGCGGATTGGCGTCGTCGCAGTCAGGGCCGGCCGGGCAGCCCGGTCCATAGCCGTCGCCATCCAAATCGATGCCGCCCACGCAGGTGGTGGGCCCGGAGTCCACCGCGGCGCCATCTGTCACGTCGCCGTCAGTATTCACCACCGTGGAGTCCCCGTCCCCGCCGTCGGATCCCGGCGAGCCGGTGTTGTTCTTGCCGCAGCTACCTGCCATCAAAGCCCAGCTCGCCATCACGGCAATCAACAGACCGATCCTTCGACGCATGACGCTACCTCGCTTGCCTGACGTTACGTTACACCTCTTCCAGTGTAGGGGAGCCAGCAGCTAAGTTCAACCAGCCGTACCCACGGCACATGCACACTTGACAATTTCCAAGCCACGGGGCATCTATTCACTAGATACTGAAACTTTAAAACATGAACGAACGCACCAAAGAACAATTTGTGGAGTCCTGGGGCTCCATGGGCATGCTCTGGGGCATTAACCGCTCCATGGCTCGTATCCACGCCCTGCTCATCGCCACCGAGGAGCCGCTGACCCTGGACGACATCTGCGGGGAGCTTCAGATCAGCCGGGGCAACGCCAGCATGAGCCTCAAGGAGTTGCGCAGCTGGCGGGTGATCCAGCGGGTGCACGTGCCTGGCGACCGCCGGGACTTCTACGTCACCGAGCGCGACGTGTGGAGCATGTTCTTCCGCATCGCCGACGAGCGCAAACGGCGGGAGTTCGATCCCGCCATCACCGCCGTAAAACAGGCCCTGGACAGCGCCGGCCCCAAAGAGAGCAAGGTCAAGGAGCGCCTCGTGCAGATGGGTGAGCTGCTGACGATTATGGACAAGGTGATGTCGCACGCCCTGTCCGACGAACACCGAAGCCACACGCTGCTGCAGCTCGCCACAAAGATGATGGGCCTGGACGATTCGAAGTGATGCAACACACTCACGGCCCCCCATGAAAATTTTCTTAGACCCATACAGACGCCTATGCGTCTTTTTATTTGCCGGAAACATTCAATAAGTTTTGAACCTTCAGAACTGGAGGCAAGTCATGTCAGACCCCAACCTTCACGTCGTCACAGGCGCCTTTGGCTACAGCGGCAGCCACATCGCCCAACAGCTCCTGGACGCCGGCGCCCGGGTGCGCACACTCACCGGCCACCTAGACCGCCCCCATCCCCTGCAGGAGCGCATCGAGGCCCACCGCCTGGCCTTCGATGATCCGGCTGCGCTCACAGAGTCGCTGCGCGGCGCGAAGGTCCTGTACAACACCTACTGGGTGCGCTTCGATCACGGCGACGCCACCCACCACCGCGCCGTGGACCAGCTCGAGATCCTCATCCGGTGCGCGGCCGAAGCCGGCGTCGGGCGGGTGGTGCACACCAGCATCACCAATCCGTCGCTCAACTCGCGCCTGCCCTACTTCCGCGGCAAAGCCCAGGTGGAGGCGGCCCTCAAGGCCTCCGGCGTGTCCTACGCCATCCTGCGGCCGGCGGTTTTCTTTGGCGGTCGCGACGTGCTGATCAACAACATCGCCTATCTGCTGCGACGATTTCCCGTCTTCGGCATGCCGGGCAAGGGCGACTACGGCGTCCAGCCCATCCACGTCGAGGACATGGCCACCCTCGCCGTGGCCCAGGGGCGGTCCACCGACAACGTGGTGCTCGACGCGGTGGGACCCGAGACCTACTCCTACCGCGAGCTTGTGCGCACCGTGGCCCGGGCCATCGGCAAGCGCCGGCTCATCCTGCGCATGCCCAACTGGCTGGTGCTCGCCGCGGCCAGGGTTGTGGGGTGGTTCGTAAAGGACAACCTGCTGACCCGCGACGAGGTGGATGGCCTGCGCGCCAACCTCCTCGTATCGGCCGACCCGCCCACCGGCACCACGAAGTTCAGCGACTGGCTCGCTCAGCACAAAACCGAGCTGGGCATCCGCTACGCCAACGAGATCGCCCGACACTTTCGTTAGCGAATCCGCCCAGGCCTGGGCCCTGGACTCTCTGCCAACCGTGACTCCCACGCCAAAGCCGCTACAATACGTGACGTGCTCTTCGCCAAACTGAACCGAGCCGCGCGCCTACTTCGATTCGGTACCCGTCACCTGCTCGGGGGATCGCTCCACGGCGTGGGGCTCATCCTCACCCGGCGCTGCAACCTGCGGTGCTCCTACTGTCGCATCATCAGCTCGGACCAGGCGTCCAAGGCGCACGAGCTCCCGCCCGAAGCCTGGATGAGAATCGTGGATCGCTTCGTAGCCCACGGCCGGCTGCACTTCATCTTCACCGGCGGAGAGCCGCTACTGTATGACGGCCTGGACCGGGTGCTCCGGCACACGTCGCAAAGCGCCCTGACGAGCCTCATCACCAACGCCACGCTTCTGGACGAAGACGCCTTTGGCCGGCTGCAAGACCTCGACTACCTGACCTTCTCCTGGGACACGCTTGGACACGCCAGTGACGCCCCTGAGGGACTCACCAAGAATCCCGCAGCGCACCTGCCGCTCATCGTGGAGCAGTGCCGCCGCTACGCTATCACCCCGTCAGCCATCGTGACGGTCACTGCCGCCAACCTTGACGACATCGTGCCCATCGTGCGTGAGCTCGACGCCCTGGGCGTGTCCTCGCTGCTGTCGTTGATCCACTCCGGTGACCAGACCTGGGACTTCCGCGCCGACGTGCCCGAGCTCACTTTCGCCGACGCCGGGTCCCAAAAGTCCCTCGCAGCCCTGGCCAGCCGCCTCCTGGAGCTCAAACACCAGGGAGTCGCCATCGCCGAAAGCGACGCCTTCCTGACCCACATGGCAGACTACGTGCGAGGGGACTTCCAGATGGACTGCCCGGCCGCAGACAACTTCTTCACCATCGACGTGGACGGCCGCATCAAGGCGTGCCACGACACCCCGGCCTCGGACCTGAACGCCCAGACCTTCGGCGACTACGAAGACATGCGGCGCCAGGTCCGGGACACCGTACGCCCCGGCTGCAACTGCTACTACGACTGCTACTTCGAGGCCCGCAACACCCCACTCCAGACAGCCACCCGCGCCCTCCGACGCACCCCCGCCGGCTCCCTGATCACCCGCACGCTACGGACGCTGCGCGGCTAGCCTGCGCAGTGCCAGAGACTCGTAGACCTCGGCGAGCTCGTCGAGGTCGAGGTTGAGATCCTGGAGGGTGACGCTTTGGAGGTCGGCGATGTGCTCCAGGCGGGGGCGGAGGTCCAGGCGGCGCTCGGTGATGAGGCTGCGGCCCAGCAGTTGCACCTGCTCGCCCTCCCCTTCCATGGTCAGGGTGCGAGGCTCAGCGCAGCCGAGGTTGCAGCGGGTGGGCAGATCTCCGGAGTGTACGCAGAACGTGGAGCAGTTGAGCATCATGTTGCCGTACACCACCACGTCCTTGGCGTGGCCCACGGGCTCCTCCACGAAGGTCCGTTTGTGCATCAGGGGCCGGATGCGCCACAGGTCGAAACGTTCGCGAAGCCACTCGGAGAACCCGGGGTTCACCACGTTGGAGGTGTAGATGAGCCGTTTGGCGGGCGCGCGCGCGCGCAGCCGATCGTCGAGCCAGGCGAGCAAGCCGAGGTCGCCGGTGACAAAGCCATCGAAACACGCCTCCCACGCGGCCACGAGCTCCTCGGTGACGGCGAGCTCGCTCTCCTTGACCACCAAGGGGAGCTGTAGCAGCAACTTCAGGTCCCGGGACTCGAGCTGCCGGTGCAGCGTTTCGAGGGCCGGGCGACCGCACCGCTCGAGCAACCACCGACCGCGCTGTACGCAGGAGAAGTCGCCCACCACCACCGCTGTTAACGCCGGCCGTCCCGCGTGGGGGGCTTGCCACAGCCGCTCCACCACGGCCCGAACCCGCTCGGGATCGAGGCCCAGCTGCTGGTACAGAATTTTCACTCGAGCCCACCAAAAGTGCCGCCGGGAGGACCCTGGTCCGAGCCCCGGCCCGAGTGGCTCCAGAAGCGGTTCCACCCCGCGCGCAGCTCCGTGCGGAAGGTGGCCGCGTTGCCCGACTCCCAGAACACGCGCACCGTGTCGTACACAAAGTGCGCCACCGAGCCCAGGGGTGGGTGCGTGTCCACAGAGCGGTGGTAATCGCCATCCACAAAGAAGCCGTCGGTGACCTCAAATCCCAGGGCGGCCGTGCGCAGAGAGGCCTCCCAGGCCGGATCCACCTCGTAGGCGCTTCCCTCGGCCCGGCACCGCGCCAGGTGGTCGAGCCCCTTGCGGAAGACCTCGGTCACCCGGCGGGCGTACGCCGACGATCGGTGACGCCCTTCGAGCTTGATGCGGTCCACGCCGGCTTCGGCCATGCGATCGAGGTAGCGTAGCCCCGAGTAGTACTTCATGAACAGGTGCCGCGCCGAGCCCCCGGGATCATCATCAAAGCGCACCCGCTGGGTGCAGTGCACCTTGCAGGGCATGCCTGACCAGTAGTCACCCATGTAGCAGATGGAGTCCTGGGAGTAGCACTGAAAGCCAAAGGCAAACAGATCCACGGCAAGACCGCTGGCCTGCTTGATGGCCCGCGCCTCTTCGACCGAGACGTTGCGATCCAGCACCACCCGCGACACCCCCAGCTCCGCCAGCAACGACGCGGACCGTCGGTTGGCGCACTGCCCCTGCACGCTGTATTCGATCTCCAGGGCGGGGTGCCGCCGATGCACGTCGCGGATGAGCCCGATGTCTGCCAGGATGACCCCGGCGATCTCGAGGTCGGCCAGACCATCGATGCGTCTCGAGATCGCCTCGTAGTCCTGGAGATTGTACGACGAGTTGAAGGTCACGTAGACCTTCACGTCCCGGGCGCGGGCCTCGATGCAGAGATCCTCAAGCTCGACGGCGTCGAAGTTCCGGCACTGATCCCGCTGATGCGCGAGATCCCGTAGCCCCAGGTAGAGGGCGTCGGCGCCAGCCTCCAGGACCGCGCGACCACAAAGGGGAGAACCCGCTGGGGACATCAGCTCCATATCACCTCCGGTTCTATCACGCGGTTGCAATACAGGCACGCGTGCCCCATGGCGGAAGGGGCGTGGCTGTGATAGAAGTTTCGACTTACGGTACATCGTGGCCGGCAATCAGGTGGACGGGATGGCGGAATCTGGCACAGGCTCAGAACAGCCTGAAGAGCCGAAAAAGCGAGGTGTCATCCGGCGCGTGGCGGTCAATTTGTTGACCGCGGGCATGGCCGACGATGGCGACACCGAGGTGGTCCGCAAGATCTCCCTGGTCAATCTGATGCTCTTTGTCGGCATCCTGGCGCTGGTTCCCTTTGGCATCAACGTCCTGTTTCGCGGTCGGGTGATCCTGGGAGTCGTCGACCTGTCCATCGCCTTCGTGGAGATCCTGGCGGTGTTTCAGCTGCGCCGCTCGCGGGATCATCGATTGATGAGCTACCTTTGCATCGGGCTGACGGCGGTGTTGTTCATGTACCTGTTGCTGAACGGGGGCATCGGCGGCACCGGCCCCCTGTGGACGTTCGCTTTTCCGCTCTTCGCGACCTACATGCTGGGGGTCCGTTGGGGCTCGATCGTGGTGGGTGTGTTCTTGTTGGCGGTGGTCGTCTGTTTTTTCCCCGGGAGCCCGATCCCACACGCTGACTATGGAGCGTCCTTCTTGGGGCGCTACCTTGCCGCCTTCCTGCTGGTCACCACCATCGCCCTGTTCGCCGAGTTCATCCGGGACCGCACCCAGCGCCACCTGGAAGAACGGAACCGGCAGCTCCAGGCGGCAAACGCCGAGATCGAAACCCTGACCGGCTTCATCCCCATCTGCGGCTGGTGCAAAAAAGTCCGGGACGACAAGGGGTACTGGAGTCAGGTTGAATCCTACGTCGCCAGTCACACCGGGGCAAAGTTCACGCACGGCATCTGCCCCGATTGCGTGGACAAGGTTTACCCGGAGCATCCCGAAAAAGACGGCCCCTATCTCAATGACGGGGGCAAGCAATCACGGTCCGGGACCACCTGACCTGAAACCCTCAGCTCACCGCAGCCCGGAAGG
>Ga0180009_10003516_pt1 | contig 17759 bp, 20 predicted proteins | sample OS_PC_MetaG_FD_123537 | JGI IMG/M metagenome (GOLD analysis project Ga0180009, IMG submission 123537) | Groundwater microbial communities from the Aspo Hard Rock Laboratory (HRL) deep subsurface site, Sweden - OS_PC_MetaG | ecosystem: Environmental > Aquatic > Deep subsurface > Groundwater... | reverse complement strand
GTCTCTACAGAGTTAGCGGAGTGGCTGCCCACCCCGCCGCCACTCTCGAACCACGCGTGAGAGCTTTCCCCTCACATAGCTCTTCAGGATACGGGCCTTTGTCATAGGCACCTTGAGCCATGAACGATGTCGTGACAGTTGCCATGCATCAGGCACAGATTATCGAAGGCGTTGTTGTTGTGGTTCCCGTCATGATGATGCACCTCTATCTACTGCATTAGAAAACTTGCTGGGCGATATAAGCCAATAAAAATAAAAAGTTAATTTCTTCATTTTAGATATAAAAACTACCAAAAATTCTACTCATAATCATTATATCTAAATATTATTCTCATACTCATTACATTTATTCTATTTAAGAATTACTAATATTATTTTTTTATTTTTTACTTGACATTAAATATTTTTATGAGATAATTACCAATCAAATATAAATAATACTATTAATATTAATAATATGTATAATATTAAAAATGTTTTTATTAATTATTTTTTTAATTTATAATATCTTAATTACAAATTATTTATCTTTAGGAGTATTTAAATGAATGATATAGCAATTCAAGCTGAGGACCTAACACGTGATTTTGAAACAGTACGAGCTGTGGAAAATCTCAATATAGAGGTACAAAGAGGAGATGTTTTTGGCTTTCTTGGTCCAAATGGGGCTGGTAAGACAACAACTATTCGCCTAATGTTAGGTCTATTGAAACCAACCTATGGAAAGGTAAATGTATTAGGTTTTGACACTCAAACACAGGCAGATGAGATTCGAAACTTAACAGGAGCATTACTTGAACACACAAGCATTTATGAAAGGTTGACTGCTCAAGAAAATTTAGAATTCTACGGTCGTATCTGGCATTTGTCACATGATAAGAGAAATAATCGGATCAAAGAACTATTAATTAACCTAGGTTTATGGGAAAGACGGAATGAAAAAGCTGGGACGTGGAGTCATGGGATGAAAAAGAAATTAGCTGTGGCTCGAGCATTACTTCACCATCCTTCTTTAGTATTTATGGACGAGCCAACAGCTGGTCTTGACCCAATAGCAGCTGCAGCTCTGCGTGAGGACTTAGCTAACCTGGCTGATAGTGAGGATGTAACAATCTTTCTTACAACTCATAATCTAACAGAAGCAGAAAAGTTATATGATTAAGTAGCTGTAATTAATAAGGGGAAACTATTAACAGTAGGAAGCCCTGATGAATTAAGGACAAAGATTGGTAAACCACAGATTGAGATTATTGGACGGGGGTTTAATGAAAAAATATTAAATTTGCTAAGAGAACGAGAGGAAGTTTCAGATATTAGTTTAAGAAATAATCATCTTCTTATTGAATTAGTAAAAGATGTGGATACATCGCCAATTGTAAGCCTTATGGTAAATGAAAAAGTAGAGATAGAAGAAGTACACAAGGGTAAAGCCAGTCTTGAAGAAGTCTTTCTGACACTTATAAAGGAGGAAGAGAAATGATTAGAGATATAAAGACAATAATATGGAAAGAATGGAAAGAAGTTCTTCTCCAACAGAGCGGATTTCAAAGAGGAACAGGACGTTTTAAATTGGGTAGTGGCATTCTAAGTTTTTTAATTTTACTCGGTGTACTTGGGGTACTAATGCCCTTACAAATGGGACGCAAATGGGTAGAATTACCTTTTAGCCTGATTGAATATGCATTTATACCCTTTGTACTGGTCTTGGCTGTAGTCGCTGACTCCTGCCGCTGGTGAGCGTGAGCGGCATACATTAGAAACACTATTAGCCAGTAGACTATCAGATAAGGCAATTCTTTTTGGTAAGATGGGTGCAATTATAGGATATAGTTGGGGACTAACTATGATATGTCTTTTATTAGGGTTGGTGTCAATTAATTTGAGTCATTGGAATGGAGAACTTCTGGTTTATCCTGCAAATATTTTTTTAGGTGCTGTTGTTTTGAGTCTTCTATTTGCAGGGTTTGCAACTATTTTAGGGCTTTTTATATCATTAAGAGCACCAACTGTTAGGTAAGCACAGCAGACTTTAAGTATGATAATTATGATACCAATATGTCTATTTAGCTTTGGTCTTATGTTGATAATTAGAGTACTAACAAAAGAATGGAGGGATTGGTTAGCTCAAGTAATAAAGAATGCCAATTTGAATACAATTATACTCATTGTTATAGTAATTCTAATTATTCTTGACATTATATTATTATTGGCTGCTATGAAACGGTTTAAACGGGAAAAATTAATTCTTGATTAAAAGGGAGATATTTTATGTCGGCGAGGCTGTCTAAAGAAGGTTGAGAAAATAAGTAATAACCCTTTAAGTAAAATTAAATTTAAATCTGCCTTAACGCCTCTGCAGGATCAATGTTTGATGCTTTTAATGCAGGATAAATTGTAGCAGCAGTTCCAACAAAAATTGCAAGTCCTAATGCCCCTGCTGCTAAATATAAATCAAATAGTATTAAGACCTCCATTCCTACCATCATTGAGCCTGCAAGTAATGCTGCACCCATCCCAAGAGTATATCCCACAACACCTGATATAAAACTTAATATTAATGATTCCATCAGAATTATCTTTGTAATGTGCATCCTTCTAAAACCAATTGCTCTAAAAATTCCAATTTCGCGAGTTCTTTCATTAACCGATGACATCATTGTTGTAAAAACAATTAATGAACCAATAATAAGAACAATTATACCTGCAGCAAACCCAAAATTACTTAGTTGCTGTATAGTCTGCATTCTTTCTTTCACAACCTGCTTTATCGGAGTTGCTTCTCCTTCGGGTATTGCTTCATTTATCTGACGAGCCATTTCTTCAACAGGACATCCCAAGCAGATTGCAGCTACCTCAACAAGGGTTATTTTTCCTTCCTTACCAAGTAATTTCTGTGCTATCTTAAGCTCCATAAATATAGCTGAATCATCCCCCTGTGATCCAGTTCTCTCTAACACACCTTTAATATTAAATTCCTGATTATTTGCATTTATCTTATCGCCTGGCTTTTTATTTAATATCTTTGCTACTCTTGATCCAATTATGACATCATTCTCTTTTAATCTTTCTGTAACCTTAGTTACTGTTGTTGTTCTTGTTGGATTAACCGGACTTGGTTCTTCAATCCTTATGAGTTCTATATCGCTATCATTTGTAAATTCCCACCATTTTTTAAGTTCTATTTCAGTTGTAAGATTTGCGCCCACAACTAATACCTTTTCTTCTCCCAAATCCACTGCGCCCAATAATTTAGGTGAAACAATTGCTAAATTTTCTTTATTTTTTATTGTCCAAATATTATCTAATTCTTCTTCTTTTATTTCTTGAATATCATACTGTGCCCCAGGAACTGAGATTCCACCGTAAGACATTGATAAAATATTTGTCTTTGGAATGACCAGTATGTTTGCTCCGAATTCATCCATGTTTTTCTGGATACCTTCCTGCATTGCCTCAGTTATTGTAAAAATTGTAACAATTGTTGCAATACCAATTACCATTCCAATAATAAGGAATGCCATTTTTGATTTCCTTCTCTTTAAATAATCCAGTGATATGTCTTTTAGTTTCATTTATTTACTTATCTTATTTTGATTTTTATTTTAATTTTTTAATAAAAAAATAATAATAAAGTAATAAATTTTTATATTCCTTTTTATATTCTATTTACAATTTGTCCGTCTTTTAATTGTATTGTGTAATTTGCATGCTCTGCAATATTTTTGTCATGTGTGACCATAATAATTGTTTCTCCTTCCTGATTTAATTTTTTAAGTAATTCCATCACACCATCAGCATTTTTTGAATCAAGATTACCAGTGGGTTCATCTGCAAGCAAAATTGGGGGTTCATTTACTATTGCTCTTGCAACTGCAACTCTCTGTGTTTCTCCAACAGATAGTTGATTTGGAAGCCGATTTATTTTATCTCCTAAACCAACTTTTTCAAGTACTTCTTTCGCTCTTTCTCCTTGCTTTTTACTTGATATTTTTGTTATGGTAAGTGGTAGCATTACATTTTCTACTGCAGTCAAGTATGGAATCAACTGGAATGCTTGAAAGATAAAACCAATATATTCAGAACGAAAATCTGCCTGTTTTTCTAACTTTAAATTATAGACTGCTATGTCATCAACAAATACATTCCCGTCTGTTGGGGTATTCAATACCCCAAGAACACTCAAAAGTGTGCTTTTTCCAGAACCAGATGGACCCATTATTGATACGAATCCGCCTTCTTCTATTTCAAAACTTACATTATTTAAAGCTCGAACTATATCATCGCCTTCTTTATATATCTTGCATACTTTCTCAAATTTTATTAATGACATTTTTCTTTTTTCTGTTAATAATATTTTAAACCAATACTTTGTGCCTTAAGGTAGGAATATATTTCCTTCATTCATCTTTGCCATTTTGGAACTAAAAGTATTTTGCTCCTTGTGCTTCAATGTCTGATTTTTTTATCACCAAATAACCGTCCTCTGTCCATGATTCTAGTGCTACTTCATTATTGTTTGCATCTTCCATGTGTCTATCAAGGGGTGCAGGATTACAACCACCTTTTATCTCATTTATTTTTGTTGATAAAAATTTTCGACCGCAGTTGTTACATATCATATAATCACCTTCCTGTCTGTAGCCCTTCCCTTCTCTAAAACAAACATCACAAGCATCAAATGCTGCTCTAAATATTCCGTCGCTTGATTTTAGTATAAAGAACTTTATTGTTTTTCCTGTTGACGATTGGTGTTCATAGAAATGTGCTTTGCCGTCATTTATTTTTGATATTGGGAAGTATAAGCTATTTGGATCTTCTGTTTTGACTGTATCTCCACTATCAGTAGCAGGATTTCCGTTACTAGGAGGTGGAGGAGGAGGTGGTGGTGACTTTACAACTTTCCCTCTAAGAAGCGTAATAAAAACAATAACACCAATAATTAATATTGGAATTATATATATTGCCTTAAATTCAAAACCCTTCTTTTCTTTTTTATTTTTAATAAATCTCTCTCTTTTCTTATCCCGTTTTCTTTTTTGTATACCCATTTTTCTCTATCCTTTTTTGTTTTTTCTAATTTTACTTAATATTTTTAAGTTTAAAATATACTATAATCAATTTATAATTGTCAAACATCCAAGGCTTAAATTCATCCTCTGGCATATAATATATCATGTTTTCTCAGTGTATGTGCACTCTATGTAAACAATTATAAATATCAGTAATGACATTCTGATAATATGATCATCAAAGGCGCTGAAAGGTTGGCACTATGATAAAAAGGAAAATCGCCTTAAAAGTATTTTTATGAATAAATACTGTAAAATTATAGAGTTCTATTTTAATAACATTACAAAAGAAGAAGTAGAGAAGCTCTGGAAATTAAATGAAATTAATAAAAGTTTTAAAAATGGTCTTATGATTATCAAAAGGAGCAGAGATAAGAAGAAGTTACTCTCTCCTTCGCAGGTTTTAGTTGGAAAGATGGTTGTTGTAAACAAAATAGTTAATATTCTTTTTAAAAACCCCCTACTTCCAAAAACTTTCCTGCCAAAAGATTGGAAGGGAGAAGAATTAAAAAAAGAATTTTCTAAATGCATTAAACAAAAGAAAAAACCTGAAACCACACCTGGCAAGGTAACTGTAACAGCATTCCTGAACGGATGGCGCCCTGCTCAGAATATAGTTTTTGAAAGAGCAAAGAGAGCTGCATTAGAGTTTGGAGATAAGGTGGTGTTTCAAGAGATTGGCACATTCGATAGAGAGGTCTTTTTAAAGTGGGGCATTACAGACGCATTGTTCATAGACAAAAAACAGGTGAGAACTGGACAACCACCATCCTATGAGAAAATAAAAAATCTCATAGCAAAGAGAGTTAAGAAATTATAACAAATTTAGATATTTGTTAAATAAAGAGATTGTAAATAATATCAGAAAAAAAAGGAATTTTTGAAAAATTAAAAGCTATAAAAAAAGATTGGATATAAATATAAAAAAAGGATATATAAAAGAAGTGACTATAAGAGAAGTTGAAGCGAAATCTATATTAAGGAAACATAAAAAAATTGATTCGTGGTTTATCTCCCATTACGGAATGAATCTATATAGAGGATGTGCTCATAATTGTACATATTGTGATGGAAGAGCAGAAGGTTATTATGTTGTAGGAGAGTTTGGGAAAGATGTCACTGTAAAAGTGAATGCCATTGAGTTGTTAAAACGGGAATTAGACCCAAAAAGAAAGCGTAAACCCTTCAAGCGAAGTTTTATGATGGTAGGTGGTGGAGTTGGTGATAGTTATCAACCATTGGAAAAGAAGTATAGATTAACTAAAAGAGCACTTCAACTAATGTATGAATACAATTATTCAGTGCATATACTTACTAAATCAACACTAATTAAAAGGGATATTGATATTATTAAAAAAATCAATAGACAAAGTAGAGCAATAGTGAGTTTCAGTTTTTTATCAGTAGATGATAAGATAAGCGCTATCTTTGAACCTGGTGTCCCATCTCCAAATAAGAGATTAAAAACATTAGCTTTTTTAAAGGACGAAGGAATAGCATGTGGTATGTTTCTACTTCCTGTTACTCCCTTTATAACTGATACATTAGAATTAATGGAAAGATCTATAAGTAAAGCAAAGGATGTAGGTCTGGACTTTATAATCTTTGGAGGAATGACCCTAAAAGAGGGTAAGCAGAAAGATTACTTTTTCAATGTGTTAAATAAGTATAATCCAAAACTAATAAAGAAATATCAAGATATATATAAAGAAAACAAGTGGGGAGAAGCAACAGATGAATATTATGGTTTAATAAATTCAAGATTCAATAAAATTGCTAAAAAATATAAGATACAAAAGCGTATTCCACTTTCTCTTTATAAAGATATATTAAGTGAAAATGATTTAGTGATTGTTATTTTAGAGCATATTGATTATCTTTTAAAACTAAAAGGTAAGAGATCACCTTATGGACATGCTGCTTATTCTATCTCACAGTTAAAACAGCCATTGACAACTATGAAAGAAGAATTGCAAAAAATAAAAGGGGTAGGCAAAACAACAGAAGGTATTATATTAGAGATTCTCGAAACAGGATCTTCATCCTATTATGAAAAATTAATGATGTGACATAAAATCAAGCTTTAAAAAAATAGAGAACATGTAAATTCTAAATTAGTGAATAAAAATTGTAAATTTTTAGATTGATATTCGTTTTTAAAGAATTTAACATGGAGGATCCTGACAAATCTACATAAAAGCATAAACAAGGTGAAAAATGCAATATGATGATATTCTTAAAAAACTAAAGTCTTTGTCGAATCCTAAAGCAATAGAGGGTATGGCAAAATACGGAATTACTGCTAAAAGAGCTTATGGTGTTTCAATTCCAAATCTTAGGAAGATTGCCAAAAAAATAGGAAAAAACCATGAACTTGCCCAAAAACTCTGGAAATCAGATATCCGTGAAACTCGAATACTTGTAAGTATGATTGATGATCCTGATAAGATTACCGAAGAACAAATGGAAAGATATGTAAAAGAGTTTAATTATTGGGAGATTTGTGACCAATTCTGTATGAATTTATTTGATAAAACCAAATTTGCTTATAAAAAAGCTATTGAATGGAGTAAAAGAAAAGAAGAATTTGTTAAAAGAGCAGGATTTGCTTTAGTGGCTTGTTTAGCATGGCACGATAAAAATGCTAAAGATTCAAATTTTTTGGAATTTTTCTCTAGTATTGTTAGAGAAGCTACAGATAATAGAAATTATGTTAAAAAAGCAGTCAATTGGGCATTAAGAAATATTGGAAAACGGAATCTCAATTTGAACAGGAAGGCAGTTGGAATTGCAAAGGAAATTAAAAAAATGGATTCAAAAGCTGCCCGCTGGATTGCTTCTGATGCAATTCGTGAATTAACAAGTGAAAAAATTCAAAAAAGATTAGCCAAAAAAGTTTGAAAAATTTCACAAATAATGAAATGTTATATAGAATGACTTGTAAAAATCAGCTTATAGAAGAAAGGAAATATTTATGCCATTAACACCATTTCATTGGGGACCAAGCTCCTGGATTGGAATCATTTTTTTTAAGATATTTGATTTTCCAACACTATTTGTATCAAGTGTAATAGTTGATATTGAACCTATTTGTGTTATATTATTTAATCTAAATTATCCGCTACATGGATTTTTTCATAGCTTTTTGGGTGGCTCAATATTAGCAATCTTAACTGCAATTATAATGTATATTTTAAGAAATTATATTAAACAAATACTGGCTGTATTTAAATTAAAACAAGATTCATCATTTTTAAAAATATTGTGGACTTCTCTATTTGGAGTTTATTTTCACCTCCTTCTTGACTCATTTATGCATACAGATATGAAACCATTTTATCCTCTTGAAATTAATCCATTTTTAAATCTTATTTCAGTAAGACAAATATATTCATTTTGCACCTGGTCATTCTTAATTGGATTAATAGCTTATCTTATTAGATTAATTTTTTTAAAGGTTAAAGCTAAAGGATAATATAAGTTAAAAATTATTTAAAAATATAACTGCTTGTTTTTGTTTAATAAACAAAACTGTAATTATTAATAAAAAGGTAATAAATGACAAAGATTATAGCGATTGTGATTGTAGTTTTACTTACTATTATAATTATTATCAGTATATTCCTCATTCAATTTGGTATAACTCCTCAGGATACAAAGATAATTAAAATTCTTGAGTTAAATAAAGATAAAATTTTAAATATTGAAGGAGTTGTAGGGGCAGGGATTAATATAAATAAAGATAATAACATTGTTGGTATTGTAGTATATGTTGAAGATGACATACAGGAAATTGAAAAGATACCAAGCAAGTTGTATGATAAAAACTTGGGAGAGTATAAAGTTCTTATTAAAAAAATAAGTGAAGCAAGTGATTTTGAGAAAGAAAAAATGATAATTTATAAATAACATTTAGACAATGGTAAATTTATTTTATCAGCTGGAGTATCTGCAGGAATTGATATGTCATTGTATGTAGTCTCTAAACTATTAGGGAAGGAACAAGCTATTAAAACAGCTAAAACAATAGAATATAAATGGGAATATAATAAAAGTAAAAAAATTTTAAATGAAATTAAGTAAAGAATAGGGTTAGTATGAAAGTTTGTGATTATATAAAATGTAAGGATATCCAATGTAAAGATATAAATGCAGATAGTTATCTTGTTTCATATAAGAGAATTAATCCACCGAATATTCAAATATTCATGATAACAGAAGTACCTCCAGCTGATAAAGAAGACTATTTTTATGTAAAAGATAATCCTTTTTATCTTAAAACAACCATCCAAGCTTTTAATGATGCAGGTGTTTATATTTCTACTATGCAAGAAATTTTAGATTTAGGGATATATATAACAACTGCTATAAAATGTGGAAAGATACAATATGCGATTTCTACTAATACTATAAAAAATTGTACTAAAATTTTAGAAAAAGAAGTAAATTTATTTCCCAATATAAGGGTTTTTCTACTTATGGGTGATGTAGCTATTAAAGCTATGAATTATATTTGGAAAAAGCAAGTAGGGAAAAAAATTATTCCGAGTGGTTTGACATATAAGATAAGAAATCAAGAATATTATTATAAAGAAAAAAGAGTTTTTCCATCGTACACACCAACAGGGAAAAATTATTTAATTGAGAAATCAAAAAGAAGGATGATTGCAGAAGATATTAAAGAGGCAATGAAATTAATCCAATAATTAGCAAGTGTTCATAAAACCTTCACCCTAATGGAGGTAAGAAATGTTTGAGTTACCAGAGTTTGTGACCCTAGCAAAACAAATGAATGAAACCTTAAGAGGAAAGACAATAAAAAAAGGTGGACGATATAATGAATATGATCTTTATAACAATCGAGGAAAATATATTCGCATAATGAATAAAAATGCTGTTAAAAATCCTTGTCCTCAATGTGGTAGTAAAATAGAAAAAATTCAGTATTTAGGTGGAGCCTGTTATTTCTGTCCAGACTGCCAAAAATTAAGTTAAGAATCCAACTTTGTTTCCACCTGACCCTATAGGTATACTTCTTTAAATTTTTATCAAAAACTTTCTGATCTTTTCTTTTGGAGAAAATCTGTTGTTCCCAACAAGATAGGTGAAACTTTCACTAAGCTATAAAATAGGGAGAAAACAAGTATCATATTAACTCCCTAGTAACTGATGAGAATAAAAGATTAGTACATTGGATAGATTAAAATTTAATTTGAGAGCTTGAAAGTAAAGTAATACAGAGAATGTTGAATAATTAGAAATATATTAAAAAATTTATGTTATCTTGACATAAATATTATAAAATTAATAAATTAAAAGATTACTAAGTTAAAAAAATCTAAAAATGAACAAGGAGATGCCATAATGATAAAAGAGGAATCTGTAGAAGTCAGTGAAGCACAGATTGCAGTTCATTGGCAAGAGGAAAGATATTATTATCCTTTAGCACAATTTATTGCCCAAGCAAATATGACTGATTCTTCAATCTTTGAAAGATTCAGTTTGGAGAATTTCCCTGAGTGTTTTAAGGAATATGCAGATTTACTAACCTGGTATAAATACTGGCATACAACACTTGATACTAGTAATGCTCCCTGCTGGGAATGGTTTGTTGGTGGTAAAATAAACGCCTGCTATAACTGTGTTGATAGACATTTGGCTAAATATAAGAATAAGGCTGCAATTATTTATGTACCAGAACCGGAGAACGAACCTTATGTGTTTTTAACTTATCAGGAACTCTATATTAGGGTTAATGAGCTTGCTGTACTTCTCAAGGATTTTGCAGGACTTAAAACTGGTGATAGAGTCACATTTCACATGCCAATGGTTCCCGAGCTCCCGATAACGATGCTTGCTTGTGCAAGACTTGGTATCATTCATTCTGAAGTATATGGAGGGTTTAGTGGTCAGGCATGTGGTGAAAGAATAGCAGATTCAGGAAGTCATGTCTTTATAACAATTGATGGGTACTACCGATCAGGTAAGCTGTTAGATCACAAAGAAAAAGCTGATATAGCTGTTAGAATAGCACAAGAGAAAGGTCAAGCTGTAGACAAAGTACTAGTTTGGAGACGTTATCCTGGGAAGTATGTTTCCAAGACACCAATGATAGAAGGTCGTGATTACTTTATGGATGAGGTGCTTAAGAATTATCACGGCAAAAAGGTGGAACCAGTTCATATGCCAGCTGAAGCTCCTCTCTTTCTCATGTATACTAGTGGGACGACAGGAAAACCTAAAGGATGTCAACATAGCACAGGTGGTTATTTAGCTTATGTAGCAGGTACGTCAAAATATGTTCAGGATATTCACCCAGAGGATGTTTACTGGTGCATGGCGGACATAGGTTGGATCACAGGTCATTCCTATATCGTTTATGGTCCATTGGCACTTGCTGCAACAAGTGTTATGTATGAAGGTGTACCCACCTACCCAGATGCTGGTCGTCCGTGGAGAATAGCTGAGCGGCTTGATGTAAATATATTCCACACTGCACCAACTACGATACGGATGTTAAGAAAAGCAGATCCTAATAAACCGAGTAAATATAATTATAACTTTAAGCATATGACAACAGTAGGAGAACCCATAGAACCAGAAGTGTGGAAATGGTATTACCATGTTGTAGGTAAGGGGAAGGCTGTTATTGTTGATACGTGGTGGCAGACAGAAACAGGAGGATTTCTTTGTAGCACAATGCCAGCACTTCATCCAATGAAACCTGGAAGTACAGGTCCAGGTGTACCAGGTATACATGTAGTAATATACGATGAGAATGGAAATGAAATTATGACAGGTTCCAATAGAGCAGGGAATATCTGTATAAGGAATCCTTGGCCAGGTGCATTTCAAACAATATGGGGTAATCGTAAGCGATATGTTGCACAATATTATGAGAAATACTGTAAAAATAAAAATAGTAAAGATTGGATTGACTGGCCGTATTTTACAAGTGATGCTGGTATGCAAGCTAAAGATGGATACTATCGAATATTAGGTAGGGTGGATGATGTTATTAATGTAGCTGGTCACCGATTAGGTACTAAGGAGTTAGAGTCTGCTTGTCTTGTTGTCCAAGAGATAGCAGAATCAGCTGTTGTACCTTTAGCAGATGAGATAAAAGGTCGAGTACCTGATATTTATGTATCTCTTAAGCTAGGTTACAAGCCTAGCAGAAAAATAGAGGATAAAGTTAAAAAGTCTATCGAGACAATTATTGGTCCAATAGCAAGACCTCGGAATGTTTATATTGTTCCTGACATGCCAAAGACTCGTTCTGGAAAGATTATGCGTCGTGTCCTTACATCTATCTCTAACGGACTAGATATTGGGGACGTTACAACATTAGCTAATCCAGAAATTGTTGAGGAAATTAAAAATATAGTTCAAGAGTAAATTTTCTTATAAATATTTACTCAGGAAAAAAAAGTGTAAAGGGGCTTTTAACACAAGACCAGTATTTAGGTGGAGCCTGTTATTTCTGTCCAGACTGCCAAAAATTAAGGTAAAAAATTATAAATAATTCTTGAAATTTAAAAAATGGAATTAATGAAAAAAAGATGGAAAATGGATTTTAGAGAGTTCACCTACTGGGAGAATACAAACTAACATAGAGACAGCTGGTAAACCTAGCAAATGGATAACATTAATTGCATTGAAAGCACTAGAAAGACTTAACATTTTAAATTTTAAACAATAATTATCAATATTTAATAATAAATACTTAAACAAGTAATATGAGTGAAGTCAGTATAGAAAAAGCAAATCAATTTGTTTTACATAAACAGCATTTAACAGAAGATTCAAAGACTGATGATATTGTAAAGATAGTAAATGATATAAGTGGTCTACATGCAACTGGTTCTACTACTCCTTACTTATCTCTTTTTGCAAGAACAAAGAATTTTACTAAAAATGTACTGGAAGAGGAGATTAATATAAGAAGAAGATTAGGAAAGATCCGTTGTATGCGAAAAACACTTCACATTCTAACAAAAGAAATGATTCCTGTTGCTTATGCTGCAACAAAAAAAATGTTTATATTGGTTTCTGAACGTTATATGCATTATCTAGGAGTTTCATCAGAAGAATATAAAGAAATCTCTAAGCAAATTTTGGATATTTTAAATAATAGGGCAATGACAACAACCGAGATTAAAAATGCTTTAAAGACGAAGGTTAATACCTCTCCTATTGTAAATTTAATGTGTGACCAGGGATTATTAATTAGAGGAGTTTCAAGAAAGGGTTGGAAAAGTAACTTACACACATATTTTTCTTTTAATAGATATTTTCCTGATTTAGACTTACACAAATTAAAAGAGAAAGAAGCTGTGAAATTATTAGTTAAACAATATTTAAGTTCATTTGGACCAGTAACTGAAAATGATATTTCCTGGTGGACAGGATTAGGAAAGACAATGATTAAACAATTATTAAAGGAATTAGAGAAACAAACATTAATTATTAATATTTCTAATTTGAAAGGTAATTTTATATTACTAAAAACAGATAAAAGAAATCTAAAATATTTTAATCTTAGCCGAAAAGGAATTGTGAATTTTCTACCAGTTCAAGATCCATATATTATGGGTTATAAAGAAAGAGAGAGATATATTGATCCTGGAGACTATGATAATGTCTTTGACCGTTCTGGTAATGCTGCAGCAACAATTTTGCTTGATGGAAGAGTGATTGGAGTCTGGGATTTTACAGAAAAGGCTGAATCAACAGTTAAAATATATCTTTTTAAGAAGGTAGGAAAAGCTTTATTAAAAAGGATATATTCAGAAGCAAGCAGAATTGGAAAATTTATAGCAGATAAAGAAGTTCATATTAAAGAATGCAAGCACATGATTTCTTTAAGAGAAAGAACCCTTGGAGGGTTTATGTCACCTCTTAAAGGTTGCTAGGAAAACAATAAAGGGAGTTTAAGAAATGAGTAATTGGAAATCAATGTTAAAAGGGATTGAATTGAAACTACGAAAGAAATATAAAAAAGTGTTTTTCTTCCAGTGGTAGATTTTGATACTAAGATTTTTGTAAAAATAGATATAACTGATGATAGGATTTTGGACAGATGAATACTCCTTAATCTTGGATTATTTTCTATGATGTATGATATTAAATAAGTTATATAAATGATAAGAGGTGAAAAAATGACTGAGGAAAAGGAAAAATTGATAATTAAAGGATTTAATCAATTTGGTGGAAAGCATTGTCAGACAGCTGCATTGAAAAATGTTTTGGATTATCACGGACTCCATTTATCAGAAGAAATGCTACTGGGTTTGGGAGGAGGTATTGGATTTATATATTGGTATGTAAAAGTGATGCCCTCTCCTTTTATAGGTACTCGATATGGAAAAGGTGAGGAATTCCTGATAAAAATATGTGAAAGAATTGGTGGAGAGGCAATAATATTTCAAACAACGAGCATTAGAAAAGGGCATGAACAACTAAAAAATATGCTCCGTGATGGTGAACCCGTATATGTATTTGTGGATATGCCCTATCTTCCCTATTTAGCTCTTCCTGAAATAGCACATTTTGGTGGACATACTATTGTTGTATTTGGCATAGATGAAGAAGAAAATAAAGTCTATATATCAGATCGTGGTAAAAATTATGTAACTTCTAGTATAGAAGATTTAAAGAAAGCCTGTAGTTCAAAATTCCCCCCATTTCCTGCAAAGAATAAAATATTGAAAATAAAATATCCTTCAAAAATAGGAAATCTAGAAAAGGGAATCAAAGAGAGCATCAGGGGTTGTTGTTTGAATATGTTAGAACCACCCATAAGAAATATTGGACTTGCTGGAATACAAAAATGGGCTAATATTGTACCAAAATGGTCAGAACAGTTTAAGGGATTAGATTTATTTGGTTGCCTTTTTAATACATTTATTTATATCGAAATTGGTGGCACTGGTGGCAGTGCCTTCCGACCAATGTATGCTCAATTCCTTAAAGAATCTAGCAGCATATTGAATAATCCTAGATTAAATGAAGTTGCTAAAATGTTTGAGGATTCTGGTGAAGTATGGAGTAAGATTGCAGCAGCGGCTCTTCCCGATTCATGGTCTACATTAAGAAGAATAAGAGAGCTTTCTTTTGAAAAAAATAAAATCTTTGAGGAACAAAAACGAGGAGCTTTGGAAAACATGATTGAAATTAACAAGGAAGTAGATAAATTAGTAAAAAAAGCAGAAGAAGATTTAAAGAAAAAGGATCTTAAACCATTATTGGCTAATTTACAACAAAAGATTTTGAATTGTTATGAAATTGAAGAAAAAGCATTTAAAACATTGAATGATATTGTCAAACAAAAGGATTTTAAAATTTTCTGATGAATTTTAGTTTAAAGATAAAATGAAAAACAAATTTAGTTACTTTTTAGAAGAAAAAGAGAAGTTAAGTTTTTTCACATTTCCAAAATTGAGAAATATTGATTCAATAGTTTATGGGTTCACAACTAAGAATTGGACAAAAAAAGCTCTTATTGAGAATTTCAATTTAAAGAATTTTTCTATTATCTCTTTAAAGCAAATTCATTCTGACAAATTTCATCTATTTAAAGAAGTACCTGGTGAAATATTAGTGGGCGATGCTCTCATTACTACTATTCCCAAAATTTTATTAACCATTAAAACAGCAGATTGTCTACCAATTTTAATTTTTGATAAAGAAGCGAAGGTGGTATCTGCTATTCATGTTGGTTGGAAAGGAGTAATCAGAAAATTTACAAAAAAGGTTGTTTTGGAGATAGTAGACTCTTTAGATATAAAACCATCCTTATTATTTGCACTTTTGGGACCTTGCATATGCTCAAAATGTTATGAAGTTGGAGAAGATGTCAAAGAAATCTTGGAAAAGGAGTGGGATAGTTTTAGTGATTTATTAATTCCTTCTCGTAAAGAAGGAAAATATCAACTTGATCTAAGGAAAGCAAACACAATTCAACTTAAAGAAATGGGTTTTAAACAAGAAAATATTTTTAATATTAAATTATGTACAAAATGTAACCCTAAATTGTTTTTTTCTCATCGCAGAAAACCTATAAATAAAGATAGAATGATTTCTTTTATTGGTTTAGAAAAATAATGAATAGTGAAAAATCAGATGAAGTTGAAAATAATTTTTTAAGCTATGGATAAACTCTAGAAATATTTTTGACATTTTTTATAAAGATATAATAAAATGTAAATCTTAAAATTTTTAAAAATATCATAAAAAAGAATTAACATCTAATTGTTTTTAGCAAATATAAATTTGAAGGGAGGTGAATTTTTATGGATTCGACTTCTTTGATTATATATATACTTGTTGGACTAATAGCGGGTTGGTTAGCTGGGATGATTATGAAGGGAAAAGGGTTTGGACTGATTGGTAATATTATAGTAGGTCTTATTGGTGGACTTCTTGGTGGTTGGATATTCAAATCACTCAATTGGTCAATAGGCACTGGTGTAGTAAGCTCTATAATTACCTCCTTGATAGGAGCAATAATTCTGCTAGTAATAGTAAGTTTCTTCAAAAAGAAGAGCTAATGTTCTTATCTAATATTATCTAACTTAGATTAAAAATACAAAAAACAAGTAAAAGCGTGTTTGCGATTTTCTAAATTTAACTTCTCTAACGGGAAGTCTCCCTGCACAGGTGGGCAGTAATTTACTGTAATTCGTAAACACGCTTTTTATTTTTTATAAAATCACCTAATCAGAGAATATTTGGTTGATAAAAAAGTTTCTTTATCAAAAGATAGGAGAATGAACTGATAAGGAGAAATATAAACAATAGATTTTATAGGTATGATTTAGTTATAGAAATCAGGTGAGATGATATAATATTGAAATCATAAATTAATTATTTTTAACAATTTATAAAAATTATATATTTAATTTTTAAGAATTTAATTTAGAAAATGTTAACAGATACTCATGCACATATAGATTTTTCACAGTTTGATAATGATAGAGACGAAGTAATAAAGAGAGCATATGCTGAGAATATTATTATAATTAATTCAGGGCTCGGTGTTTCTGGAATCAAAAAAGCAGTTGAACTTATTAATAAGTATGATAATATTTATGCCACTTTGGGACTTCACCCAGCTTCCTGCAACCCTAATTTTCATCGTAAGAAACGAATTAATAAAAGTGTTTATAATACTTCAAAATTTCATACAAGTTGGATTAAAGAACGATCTTCCAGCAATATTATACATGAAGATATTAACAATACTTCGAGACTCAATCCAGAAGAAATTTTCATTAATTTGATTGATGAGACTATTGGTGAAATTAGGAAAAATAAAGATAATAAAAAAGTTATTGGTATTGGAGAGGTTGGATTAGATTATCATTGGGTTAAAGAGAAAGAATTGAGAAAAATTCAACAAAAAAGTTTTGAGAAATTTATTCAACTTTCAAATGAAATAAAATTACCTCTTTTAGTCCATTCAAGAAATGCTGAAAAAGATTGTATTAAAATCTTAAAACAACATAATAAAAGAGCTATCTTACACTGCTTTTCTGGAACCACTGAATTAGCGTTGGAAGCAATTTCCTTTGGATGTTTAATCTCTATAACAACCACTTTTATGAAATCCCCTTATCGTCAAAAAATGGTTTCTGAACTTCCTCTTGAAAAAATTGTTTTGGAAACAGATGCTCCTTATCTTTCTCC
>Ga0180009_10003515_pt1 | contig 17759 bp, 18 predicted proteins | sample OS_PC_MetaG_FD_123537 | JGI IMG/M metagenome (GOLD analysis project Ga0180009, IMG submission 123537) | Groundwater microbial communities from the Aspo Hard Rock Laboratory (HRL) deep subsurface site, Sweden - OS_PC_MetaG | ecosystem: Environmental > Aquatic > Deep subsurface > Groundwater... | reverse complement strand
TTTCTACTCTTTTATATAACCATTTATTATCGCTATTTAGTTTTCAAAGAACCTATAGAGTTAAATTTGCTGCTTAGGTTAAATATGTTGTATTAAATAGTTAGTTTTTGGGAGATAACCATAACTTTTAATGAAATAGAAATAAAAGGGGATGAAGAAATTGAATAAGGATAAAAGGTTTATTGAGGAAAGTTTCCCGGTAAAAGAAGTAAGTATTGAATCAGCCAGAGAAAAAAATATTCGCCATGGACATATTTCTACCCTTCATATCTGGTGGGCTCGTCGACCGTTAGCCTCCTCAAGAGCCACTAGTTATGCTGCCTTAATTCCTACTGTCTCTCCAGGCGATAAAGAAGAATTAAATAAAAAAAGAGATTTTATTATTGAATTTTCCAAATGGAAAAATTCCTTGAACCAGACTATGGTAGAGGAAGCAAGAAAAGATATATTAAAGGCAAATAATGGAAAACCACCTAAAGTACTTGACCCTTTTGGCGGAGGTGGAGCAATTCCTTTAGAAGCTTTAAGATTAGGTTGTGAAACTTATTCGAATGATTACAACCCGGTTGCAGTCCTTATCCAAAAATGTACTCTGGAATATCCTCAGAAATATGGTAAACCTTTTAAAATAAAAAATAATCCTTCTACTCTTTTCCCAGAAATTATAAAACAGAAAACTTTAGATTTTGATTTAAAAATTGTTCCCAATCGTTTGCTTTATGATGTTGGTAAATGGAGCAACTGGGTTCTTAAAGAAGCGAAAAAAGAAATTGGTAAATTTTACCCTCTAGATCCTGATGGTTCTATGCCTGTTGGTTATATATGGGCTCGAACTATTCCTTGTCAGAATCCTTCTTGTGGTGCTGAAATCCCTTTAATGAGACAATTTTGGTTAGCTAAAAAGAAAAATAAAAAAGTTGCATTATTTCCTTATGTAGAAGCTAAAAAAGTTCATTTTAAAATAGTAGGTGATGGATATGAAACGATACCTGAGGGATTCAATCCAGCTCAAGGTACAGTTGCTAAAGCTGTAGCTATCTGTCTAGTTTGTGGCGCTGTAATTGATGCAAAAACTACGAGAAAGCTTTTTCAAGTGGGAAGAGCTGGACAGAGGATGGTTGCTGTTATAACGTATATTAAAAATAATCAATTAAAAAATAATATTAAAGGGAAGAAGTATAGAATTGCCATAGATAAAGATATGCAAATTTATGAAGAAGCAAGAATATATCTAAAAGAAAAAAGAGAAAAATTAAGATTAGAACAGGGAATAGATCCTATACCAAATGAATCAATACCCTTAATGAGTGGAGTTTTTAATGTTCCAATATATGGTATAAATGTTTGGGGTGATTTATTTAATTCAAGACAAAAATTATGTATGATTAGTTTTATAGAGAAGGTAAGAAATGCATATAAATGGATACTGGAAGAGGTTTGTAAAGAAGATTATGTAAAAGCAATATCGAGTTATTTAGCAATAAGCATAAATAATATTGCAGAAAAAAATAATTTAATAAGTAGATGGGCAAATACTAAAGAAACAATCGCAGGGTCCTTTAGTCGGCAGGCTTTGCCTATGGTATGGGATTGCTTTGAGTTAAATCCTTTTAGCGGTTCTACTGGTAGTTGGTTGAATTCTATAAAATACAATTTGAATGTTATAGATCATTGTAGTTTTGATAAAAATATTCCTATTTTTATTACACAGTTATCTGCTACTTCATTGCCTTATCCTGCAAATTCTTTTGATGCAATTTTTACCGACCCCCCTTACTATTTTAATGTTCCCTATGCAGATTTATCTGATTTCTTTTATGTATGGTTAAAAAGAAGTATGGGCGATTTGTTTCCTGAATTATTTTCAACGCCGCTTACTCCTAAAAAAAATGAAATTGTACAAATGGAACACTGGGATAAAAGAAGATATCCTGAAAAAAATAAAGAGTGGTTTGAAGAAATGCTAACAAAATCTTTCCAAGAAATATATCGGCTTTTAAAACCAAATGGCATTTCAATTATAGTTTATGCCCATAAATCTACTGAGGGATGGGAAACTCTTATTAATTCTCTTTTAGATTCAGGATTAATTATAACTGCTTCCTGGCCCATAAATACTGAAATGCGAGAAAGGCTTAGAGCTAATGAATCTGCTGCACTCGCTTCTTCAATCTATATTATAGCACGTAAGATGAAACGAGAATCAACCGGATTTTATAATGATATAAAAGAAGAATTAAAGACCTATCTTTATGGAAAACTTGAACGCCTTTGGGGTGAAGGAATTAGTGGTGCGGATTTCTTTATAGCTGCCATTGGTTCTGCTATTGAAATTTTTGGTAAATATGAAAAAATTATAGATTATGAAGGTAATATTATAAGAGCATCTCAAATGCTTTCAGACGTAAGAAGAGTTACTACAGATTATGCAGTACATCAGATATTACACAATGGTTTTGCAGGTGATATTTCTAATTTAACTCATTTTTATGTCCTATATCGTTGGAGTTATGGAGAAGCAAAATTACATTTTGATGAAGCGCGTAAACTTGCTACAAGTGTAAATGTTGCTCTGGAAAAAGAGTGGAATCGTCCCAGTTTTATCAAAAAAGAAAAGGAATTTATTAGGGTTTTAGGACCGCAAGATAGAAAATTTGAAGACTTTAGAAGTTCTTCAGAACTTGTAGATGTTCTTCATGCAGTGCTATTACTTTGGGAAAAAGGTAGACGGAATGAAATGATAACTTTACTAGAGAAATCAGGTTATGGGAAAAGTGATGCCTTTTATCGGGTTGCACAAACAATATCCGAGACATTACCGAATGAGAGTAAAGAGAAAAAACTGTTAGATGGATTTTTATCAGGAAAAATGCGATTACAAGAAGAAATAAAAAATAAAACAAGAGAGACGCGAATAAATCTTTTTAACTTTAAGGATAAGTAAGATAGTTATTTATACATATTATTTTTAAGTAAAGGATGTGATTAAATGAAATCATTTCATACTATCGCTGTTCCTCATAAAGATATTTTAGAAGGAAAACTTACTTTAGATATATTTGCAGCTGATTTATGGGAGGTTATGAAAAATAGAGGGTCTGATGAATATAAAGATACAGAAACATTTTTTAGAAAGACTTACCTTACTGAAGGGCTTAAAAATTTACTTGCGATTATAGAAAAACGTATTCACGGGAAAGGTGGAGACCCGGTTATTCAAATTCAAACCCCTTTTGGTGGAGGTAAGACTCATGCATTAATTGCTATGTATCATAAAGCAAAAGAATGGGGAGTAAATATAGTTGCGTTTGTGGGGGAAAAAATGAAAACCGGAAATAAACCTGAATATTTTGATACCATTTGGGGTACTTTAGAAGAACAATTGACTGGGTCGAAAACTGAATTTTCATCCCTCGTTCCACCAGGTGGAGAACAATTAAAGGATTTTTTAGAAAAACACTCTCCGGTTTTGATTTTAATAGATGAACTTATTCCTTATCTGAACTATACTGATGCAGTTAGTGTTGGCAAAACAGACTTGACGACACTGACTCTTACTTTTTTAGGTGTTCTTTTTAATGTAGTCAGCGAATTGAATAATATAGCTTTGGTATTTACTACCACACCCAGCAATCCCTATAATAGAACTCCTAGAGGTGAAGAAATTGTCATCCAGCTTCGCAATATAACCGGTAAGAGGGAAATAATAAAATCACCCATTCAAGATCAAGAAATTTCTAAAATTATTAAAAGAAGACTTTTTAACAATATCGATGAAAATATGGCAAAAAAAGTTATTACTGAATTTGTAAATTATGCAGATAAGGAAGGTATACTTCCTGCAGATATACAGCCAAGTGAATATAGAGATAAATTTTTTGATTCATATCCTTTTATGCCCGAGGTAATAGATGTGCTCTACCACCGCTGGGGAAGTTTTCCTATGTTCCAGAGGACTCGTGGTGTACTGAGATTACTTTCTTTGGTCATCTATTGCTTAATGGGAACAAATAGGTCTTACATAAGTTTGGCAGATTTTGGCTTATCCAACCAAGAGATTCGCCAGGAATTTATAAGACATATTGGAGAAGAATACAATGGAATTATAGATGTTGATATTACTGGAATAGGTGCGAATTCAAAAAAGATAGATAAACTATTAACCAGTTCGTATCGGGGATTAAATTTAGGGCCCCGTGTAGCTACAACAATATTTCTTTATTCTTTCTCGGGCGGACATGAATACGGGGTAACCTTAAGTGAAATAAAACGTTTAGCAACTACCATTGAAAATCCTTCAGAGGTAATCACGGATGCTTTTCAAAAATTAACTGGAGAAAGTGGAAGTTTATTTTATATACATTCCAAAGGAGAAAAATATTATTTCAACACTATACCGAATATAAATAAAATTATCAATATTTATAGAGAGAATATTAAGGATGAAGAAATTATTGCTATGGAGTTTGGATTATTAAGAGAAAATGTGACAGGTGAAAAATTTAAAACTTTTATCTGGGAGGAGAGATCAGAGGATATTTCAGATTCCGAAGAACTTAAACTCCTTATCTTGAAGAACAAAGATCAAGAAATTATGGAAACTATTCTGAAAAATAAGGGACAAACTCCCCGGGTTTATCGCAATACAGTATTCTTTCTTTACCCTCTTGATTCAGAAAGACCCAATTTTATAAATATTTTAAAGAATAAAATAGCTTATGATTATATTGAAAAAGATAAAAATCTTAATCCACCCGAAGAACAAAGAAAAGATATAAAAAAAGCGATAAAAAAGGCCGAATCTGAACTGAAAGAATCTATTTGTAGATTTTATCGAGCAGTTTCTATCCCTGAAAAAGATAAATTTAAGGAGATTATTTTAGGAGTACCTATCTTTGGTGAAGATATCTTTTTAGATCAAAAAGTATATAACAGCTTACGTTCCGATGGTGAAATATTAGAAAAAGTTTCACCAATATTTCTTAAAGAAAAGTACCTTATAGATCGAGAATATGTTTCAATGGAACAAGTTTATCGAACAACTCTTAGAACGCCAGGCGAATCAAGATTTATAAACAAAAAGGTATTCGAAGATGGAATTATTAATGGGGTACGCATAGGAGAATTTGGATTAGGTGAGCTTAAGAATGATGTTCCAGTTTGTAACTACTTTAAAGAAGAAATGCCCGGGATATTTGTATTTTTAGGAAATGAAATTATTATTGATCGAGAGATATGCCAAAGGCAAAAAGAAGAAGAAAGAGATAAAATACCTCCATATACAACCGAAAAATCAGAGGAAAAATATACAGCAGATGAAGAAACTTCTGTTACTCCAACCATCGAACAACATGTAAGGGAAATGGTGTATTTAAAATTCAAAATACCTAAGGGTCGTATTTATGATATATTGCGGACAATGAATCTATTGCAAAGCAAATTTAATACTCTAGAAATAGAACTTACCGCTAAAGATGGCTCAATCTCCGAACAAGCTTATGAAAATGCAATAAGGGAAACCTTCCGCCAACTGAATATAGAGGTAGAAGAGAATGATAGTTAAATATATTTTAAACAAAAACTTTTGTTAATTTGTTAAAGAATTGTCACCTGAAATTTTTCTTGAAAAAGTTTTATATATAGAGAATTTTAAAGGAGGCTTCGATTATGGAAAAATACCATTTTTATTTAAAAGAAATAGAATTATCTAAAATCAAACTTAATCTTAATAATCCACGTGGATTGCGGGTTAGGGATAATGATGATCAATTTGATTATCTAAAAAGATCCATCAAAGAATTTGGACTTATAGTCCCCTTGGTAGTTCAAGAATTAAAAGGTGCTGAAAAGGAATATCGGTTGATAGATGGAGAACGACGGTATTGGGCTCTAAAAGCGTTAGGGATTAAACATGCAGACACGCATGTAATGCTTGATGAAATTAGTGAGGATGAAGTGAAGAATATAATGTTTCATATTCATACTAATAGGGTACAATGGGGTGCGTATCAACAATGTAAATCATTAGAACCTTTATATGAACAGATGAAAGATAAATTTAAAAAAGATGAAAAAAAAATAGCGATAGAACTTGTAAAACTCACCGGTACTAACAAAAGAACGATAAATGACCGATTAAATTTTTTGAGATGGCCGGTAAATATTAAAAATAAGGTTTATAATGAGAGACCTGATATTTATTGGACAATAGTCGAAATTGAAGAAGGCATAATAAAACCGGTTGAGAAAAATTTTCCCGAATATTTTAAAAAGGTATCAAAAGATGAAGTGAGAGAATATTTATTGAAAAAATATATAGAAGGCACTGTTCACGCCGCAACAGAAGCAAGAAAAGTCAATTTTATTGTCAAGATTACAAAAGAAGATAAAGAACAGCATGAATATGCTTCCAAGATATTGCAAAAACTTGTAAGCGAGGTTGAGTATACGTTTGCAGACGCCCAAGAAGATTTTTTGGCAAAATTTCCAGAGGCTGACAAAATGATAAAAACATCATATAAAAACCTTCGTAATCAGATCTTAAAAGTTATTAAAATTTTAAAGGGTTATGATATTTCAGTATTATTTAGAACAGTAACTGATAGAGAAAAAGAAGAATTTAGAGAAGTACTTCAAGATTTAGATAAAACTTTCGAGGACTTTAAACGAGATTCTCAAAACTTATTTTAGGAGTGACCAAATTTGATGGATTATAAAGCGATTATTTCTGAGGTCCTTGGTAATTCGGGTAAACCCTTTAATTTTATAGATGATCCCAATGAAAAGATCGATTTCACACTTAACAATAAAGAGATAAATTGGTATCCACCATACTTAGTTATCTGTGAAGATAAGTTTTATATGTTTGTGCCTTTTTGCTATGAACATTTTATTGATGATTCTGAAGTAAAAGAAGAATGTAAGAATGCTCAAGATCTTATAGATTGTTTTAAAGAGGAAGGGAAGAGTTTAAAGGGTTTTTTCATAACTAATACAAATGAAGATATAAAAGCACTTGAACTACAAGAACTATCAAATGATTTTGGTGTATTGCATAACGAATGGGAAAAACCATTACTGCATTTCTCGATTACAAACAGTTTTAATTTAAAGTGTAAACTACTTCCTAATATATTAAAATATTTAGCTGATTGCGAAAATCTCAAAGGAGAAATAGGCAATTTAATAAGAAGATTTTCTAAAAGATATATAGAAAAAAAACCAGAGGAAGATAACGAAAATGAAATGATTAAAAAATTTTTGAAACAGATACTTACTTGTGATGAGCGGTTTAATTTAGATGCCAATCCAATTAATTTTATGTCTGAAATAGAAAAAATTACAAACAATTCAGAAGATCCAATTCGGGATCATTATTTTCATGCATTTAATACAATGATGTTAGGATTTATGATAATAGATAAATTTTATGAAAGATTTGATACCTTAACTAAAAAATATGGTGATGACATTATCTTAGAATTTATATGGATATTAACCTCATTGTACCATGATATAGGCTATCCGGTACTTTTACAACAATCTCTTCTTTGTAAAACTTATGGAGTAGAGGGAGAAAGCAATTTTGCGCTAAGCGATGGTTGTGTGAAAGAAAACAGGCAAAAATTTTGGAATTGTTCAGAATATTGTTTTATTGTAGAAGTATTAAATCATTTATTTGACCATATTACTAATAATAAAGGGGAAAAATGGGTTTTTGATGGATTTCCTCACCCAGCTCAATTAACAAAATTTAAAAATAATATGAAAACTTCTTTTATTGAAGAAGGAGCTCATGGGACAGCAGGTGCGATACTATTAGCATTGTTGACAATTAAACAAATTAGACACATAGAAAGAAGCGAAGATAGAGAGTTCATTTATAGACATATAATGCTCGCAAGCATATCTATCTTATTTCATGATTTAAAAGTAAGGAATTGTTTTAGAAACAACTCTATAAAAAACATTAGAGCTGAAGATTTCCCATTTTCCATCCTTCTAACTTATGTAGATATTCTTCAAGATGATAGACGAGATCTGACTGGCTCCTCGAGTCGACCTGACATTTTTAAAGATATAAAGATCGTAAATAGGAAAATTATAGTAGCAGCCCTTGAGGAGGAGATTCTTGTAGAGTCGATAAGAAAAAAATTATTTGAAGAGCTCGAAGAAGCATTGTCTTTTTTTGTTATGAATGAACTTGTATTTGCTATTCCAGCAGAACTCTTAATTATAAAACCTTGAAAATATGAGAGATAAAATGAAAGTTAAAGATTTAAGCCCATTAAGATACCCTGGATCAAAAAGAAAGCTAGTCTCGTATCTTTATGAGATAATAAAATACAATAAACTAAATCCTAATGTTCTTGTTGAACCTTTTTTAGGTGGTGGCAATATTGCATTACATTTTCTCTTAAATGGGATTGTAGATAAAATTATCATTGCAGATAAAGACAAACTCATTTATAGTTTTTGGGAGGTATTGTTTTCAAATCCTGATTATCTAATTGATTTTATTAAAAGGGTTAAAATAAATCTAAATACTTTCTATAAATATAAAAAAATCGCCAGAGCTTTCGAGAATTGTGAAAAGGAAAAGCTGGCGGAAGCTTGTATTTATTTGAATAGAACTAGTTTTTCAGGAATAATGACTGATATAGCTGGTCCTTTAGGAGGTAAAAGTCAAAAGTCGCAATACAAAATCGACTGCAGATTTAATAAAAAAAGACTCATAGAAAAAATAAAATATATTTCTGCTTTTAGCCGAAGTGTAATTGTTTTGCCATTTGACTGGAAAGATACAATAAAATATGCCCAAGATTGGGTAAAAAACAAAAAGAGATTAAACAGGTTGTTTTTTTATTTCGATCCCCCATTCTTTAATAAAGCTGACGGTTTATACAGATGTTATTTCAACAAGGAAGAGCACAAACAACTTCATAAAGAAATAATCTGCTTAAGTTATGATTGGGTATTGAGTTATGATAATGCCCCAGAAATAAGAAGATTGTATTCAAATGATAAATACATTGCGATGCATATAGAAGTACCATATTCTATAAATTCTCACGCCAAAAGAATAGAAAAAGAATTAATCATTACTCCTTTAGCTTTACCAAGGTTTAGTTAATCTAGTTTCGTTATATAAAATACAATAAAAACTTCGACTAACAGCATATTTATGACGCTATCGCTAAATCCCTTTGGGACTTCGTAAACATGCGAGACGTTATAGGAAATGACGCACTTATAGGAGAGTAATAAAATGAGAAATTTTGAAAGCAAGTTAAACCCTTTGCCCATTGCAATATCAGTGTTAACCGAATTAGATAGTGATGACTTTTTACATATCATTCATCGGAGTGGGGTCTCTATAGATTTAATTTTAAACAAGGCAGAGAGTTTTTCGCATAAGACTAGACTTAGAGTATATATTCCCCGTTTGAATAATGCAATTAGAGAATTATCTGATTTAGAAGCGCTACATGTAATATATCTAATATTTATGAATATTTCAGATAAATTTCCAGAGAAACACTCTGGAATAGAAGAACGTCTAAAACAAATTGGATGGGAATTGATTAAAGGACAATTAAATCCTAGGAGAAAAGAAATTATTGAGCTTTATTTTAAAAAGGGCTTAGTATATGATGCTTATGTTTCAATCAGAAAAATAATAGAGAAAGCTACTTCTGAAATTGCAATTATCGATCCATATATAGATAGATCTCTTTTCGAGTTTTTGAAAAATGTTAGTAATACTAAAACAATTCATATCAAGGTATTAACAAAGGATAAAATTTCAGATTTTGATCACGAATTAATTTTGTTTAAATGTCAATTTCCTTATTTAAATGTTGAAAAAAATATAACAGAGGATTTCCATGATAGATTCATTATTGTTGATAATATTAGAGTATATCATATTGGAGCCTCTATAAAAGATGCAGGAAAGAAAGTTTTTATGATAAATGAGATCAAAGATTCCAAAAATAAAGATAGTATTCTTAAATCTTTCAATGATGCATGGAATAAATAACAAGAGGCGCCACTTCGTCTAACAGGGCTTATGTGGTTCCGCGCTTTCGGCGCTTTACATAAATGGCTCGGCTTAAGGCCAGAAACTTTGCATACGCTCGGAATGTTAGTTGAAATTGTATTTTTATAATACACAGGTGACATTATGTTAGCTTTGTTTCTTGGAGCTGGCTTTTCAAAATGGGCTGCGGGTTTGCCAGTGGCCAGCCAGTTGTTCGATTTCGACATTGAGCCATGGGGGCTGCGTGAATATAAAAAACTTGAGATTGTAAAGTCTCTTAAACATAATTGGGATGTATCGCACCTGCATGGGCTTACCGAACAATTCATAGCAGATGCATTGAATTTTCAGGAGAAGAATAAACAGGCGGTTCTTTGGTATATTGTTCGTAGGCTTTCGGAATTATTCATTTGGAAAGAATATCATGCACAGAAATGGCGTAGACATGTTTTAATGATTGATGAAAACCGCAGATTCAATGTTCCAGGAATTGTTAAAGCACAAAGCTTTTTTCAAAGATTTTACAACCCATTATTAGGTGGCATCATCACTACAAACTATGATATGGTTGTAGAATATGCGCTTGGGACAAAGGGATTTAACTACGGTATTCCTAATGAAATGTTGACAGGTCGAGGACCATATCCTCTTTCCCAGTGGAAAAATCCAGTTACACTCAAAGGCAGGATTCCATTAGCAAAGATTCATGGTAGTATTTCATGGGATGAGCAAATTCATTATACAAATGGCCGACGTGGTTTGACAGGTCATGCTTTGATTGTGGCACCAACACCCGAGAAACAATCACCAGACTCTTTGAAATCTGTTTGGAATTTGGCTAAAGAAATTCTCAGAGAAGCCACACGAATAATTGTTTTTGGGTTTGCATTTAACCCTTACGATGAAGCAGTTTTGAATCTTCTACAATCCGAGGGTAAGAATTTGGAGTCTGTTCTCTTAGTCAACATTGAATCAAAAACTGAAGCAGCACGTAGTCTATGGCCAAGCACTAAAATTATATCGGTAGTGCCACCGCCAGATGGAAATAAAGAAATACAAAATTGGCAACAGATATTAAATAAATAGGGACAGGTGTCCCTATTTAAATTAGTAATAAATGATTATGAGGTTATGAAATGGATCTTCCAGAAATAATGAATAGGAGATTCGAATCTACACCAAAGCCATCTTTAACCGGGGACGCTGGTAAAGATGTCGAATCGATAATTCAGTGGTTATTAGTTTTTTCATTATTCAAGGATTTCGTCTATAGGGATTGTAAAGGGGGTCAGGTCTTGAAATATAACAAAAGATATGTTATATTGGCAACATGACCAGACCATTACGGATAGAATTTAAAGGAGCAGTTTATCATATCACTTCCAGAGGAAATGCCAGGCAGGCGATCTTCCTTGACGAGAAAGACTTTGCTGATTTTCTTGGAGTCTTATGTTCTGTGGTAAAAAGATATCACTTCATATTGCATACCTATTGTCTGATGAATAACCATTATCATCTGCTTATTGAAACCCCTTATGCTAACTTATCAAGAGGGATGAGACAATTAAATGGTCTATATACCCAACGATTCAACCAAAGACACCAGAGAGTCGGCCATCTTTTGCAGGGCAGATACAAAGCGATTCTGGTGGATAAAGATAACTATTTACTGGAACTCTGTCGCTATGTGGTATTAAACCCGGTAAGGGCAAAAATAGTAAAAGACCCAGGAGACTGGAAATGGAGTACTTATAGGGCAACTATCGGCGATGGTCAAGGAATTCCCTGTTTAACCACAGACTGGATACTATCTCAATTTGGCAAAGAGCAAAAGAAAGCCTCCAGAGAATATCAAGCCTTTGTCCTCTCCGGGATAAAAACAGAATCGCCCTTAAAGGCGGTAAAGGGACAATTATTTCTTGGTCAAGATAATTTTATCGATAAGATAAACCACTTGATGAGCGTTAAAGAAAATTTAAAGGAGATAACAAAAAAGCAGCGTTACGTAACCAGGCCACCCTTAAATGAAATTTTAAAATACCAAGACAAGAAATCGAGAGATCAAGCAATGTATGAGGCTCACCAACAGTATGGCTATACCTTAAAAGATATAGCAGAATATATTGGCGTGCATTATACTACAGCGAGCAAAGTGATTAAAAGAATCGAGGGGGAAGATGAAAAGTGATATTTCAAGACCTGACCCCATAATACCCGGGTAAAAGGACAAAGTAAAAGAGTAATATTATTATTTTCTTAATCTGTTTTTTTGCTTGCGCAAAACATTTTGGAAGAATATAATTAATTAAAGATATTTAAACTATTAAATATTTCAAGCCGAAGCTTGCACCTCATGAGGTTTACACCTGGCGTTAACTGGTAAAAAAAAATAATTCAACAATAAATGTGGGGTTCTAAATGAGTAAAAAAAATAGTATCGGGCAAACAAAAAATCCCCGGTCGGGGCACTATGTTAAAATTGATAGAGAGAAGGGTAAAATAATTTCCCATAAAAAATCAGAAGGTCCCTATAAAAATGTACCTGTAATTAGAAAGAAGGATAAATGATTAACTATAATCCAATTGATGGTGACGTTTATTCAAAAAAGATTAAATACAGACCTAGGACTTGTTTCATAATGACTAAATTGGGGAAACCAGTTCCAAAAGAAATAATCAATATGAGGAGAACAGCAGAAAAATACCTAAAGAACCACAAATTTGAGATTATAGATGCTTCTAGTAAAGTAACAGGCAGAGATTTCCTATTCAAAATATTTGAACTGATTTTGTCAGTTCCATTAGGAATTGCATTAATTTCAGAAAATTTAAATTCCACAACAATCGCAAATATTTTCTATGAAATTGGTCTACTACAAGCTCTAGGGAAAGAAACATTAATTATAAAAACAGAAGAATCTAATATTCCATCTGATTTTATAAGAACGGAATATATTAAATATGATAATAAATTTAAGGACAAAATAAATGAATATCTTATAACGACTTCCAACAAGCTGAACATTATGAATTATTAGGTTGCGAACTTATAAAAGATCCGATTACATCGATAGATTATTTGAAAAGATCATATTTAATGACTAGCGAAGACAATACTAAAAATAAAATAAATAAAATAATTTCGAGTTTATTCAGTCCTGAATATTTTACTAAGGAAATTCAAAAAAATATAAAAAGTCTAATAGCCAGCTAACAAGATATTTAAAGTTGTTGCTGGGGATTTAGTAGCTTTTTGAGAGTTAAATAAACACAATAGGCTACGTTCTTTTTAATAAAAAAGAAGAATTTTCAAAAGAATAAATTATAAATAAAGATTAATATCATAACCTGTATGAAGGTAACAGGAGAGATTTTTTCTTTTCGTAAAAAGAGAAAAGAAGCCGAAGAGGCAAGATACCAAAAGTATCCAAACTTTCAGGCAAAAGGACTGTTACCGGACAGAACTCTGGAAAGCTTTATATAAAAAGCACCGACGGGGCAATTCCTAAGTTTTAGGAAAATTCCTTAGAAAGTGTACTTTAATAAATTAATAATTTCCTAATTTTCTAGGAAGAATCTTTCAGGTAAAAAAGACAGAGTAAGAAAGTAATATAGTTATTTTCTTACTCTGTCTTTTTGTTTATTAGAAACATTTTGTTTTAATAAATTAGGATTTTCCAAAAATGTAAGAAAGCGTCGCGGAAATAATTTGATCTACAATTTAAAAAAAAGTATAGGTTCATAATTTTTGAATATTTTATTTTGGAGGTGTGATTATGAATGAGAATGATATTGCTATTTATAAACGATTAACCGAACTATACAATAGCACTGATCAAAATGTGAAAGAACTCCCCCTTAATACTGATACTAAATATGCTCTGTTTAGTGATTTGCACTTGGGAGATGGTGGAAAATCGGATATTTTTATTCACAATAAAGACACAATGATGTTTGCGCTAGAATATTATAAAAAGAATGGATATGCAATTATTTTATTGGGAGATATTGAGGAATTGTGGCAATTTAATTTTATTGAAATACACGATAAATATGATAAGAGCATATATGAACTATTAAGAAGCTTTCAAGCAAATAAAGTTCATCGTATATTTGGAAATCATGATAATGATTGGAAAAGACCACCAACTGATCCAATCCTATTTAATGAGAATATTCAACATGGAGCCCCGGAAGCTATCAAACTAGGCGATGACATATTTCTAGTCCATGGTCATCAAGGAGATAAAACATGCGATAGAAAAACTTGGGAGAGTAGATATTGGGCTCGTAAGGGAGAACCTTTGGTGCCCATAGGAAAAATATTTGGTATTTCAAATCGCTCAGCAACAGAATCCCAAATTCCTGGAAATCGTGAGAAATTGTATTATGACTGGGCAAAAGAAAATAATGTTTTTCTTATTTGCGGGCATACACATAATGCCATTTTTGCATCTAAATTGTATTATTGGTGTTTAAAAGAACAAATTAAGAAAAAAGAAACAGAACTAAAAAAATGTTCTACAGATAAAGTTAGAAGTTGGGAATTATATGAAGAAATTAAAAAACACAATATTGACTTTCATATTGAAGAAAGAATGGGGAGACATTCCAATCGGTTATCAACTACAGGAAAACCATTACCATGTTACTTTAATACAGGCTGCGGTCATTTTAGAAATGGTATAACAAATATTGAAATTGAAGGAGATAAAATTAGATTAATTAAATGGCATAATGATGATTCTTTGGCTTTAGAGCAACGAAGAGAAAAGCTATGGAAAGAGGAAAGCTTGTCCGAACTTAGAAAAAAATTAAATAAAAAAGCTGTATAAAATAGATAACATGTAAAGCATGACAAAGAACCGGTGTGCTAGGTGAATAATTCGGTAACTTTTAACGGAAAACCTATAGTATCTGAGGAGTTTCTTAACAAGATGATTGAGGCTTTAGGCATTATAGAAAAAATAGGATTTGTCCCTGTTTTCTATCAAGTTTGCCAAAATAATTTGCAGGTATTTAGAATATGAAAAATTACAATAAAACCATAAGGAATATTGAATGGCTTGGTGAAAGATATTGTAGAAAATATCTTGATCTTTGGAACAAAGAAAGCTTACGGGAAAATTGGTGGGAAGCACTAAAATTCTTTTTTAGTCATTCATTTATGAGAGGAAGGCGAGATAAATTATCTTGCGAATACTATTATTTTACTATTAAAACCTTAGAAGATTATTTTTCTATCTCTAACCAAAATTTGGATAGAGATTATGAGAAAATTAAAGAACAGAAAGAATATTTTAACAAAAAGTGTATTTTGAAATTTAAAAAGGAGAAAAAAATTGGTAGAGGAAACAGTATTAAACATGAAGATTTCAGGAACGAGATAGCAGAAAAAAATCCAATTATAAAACTCTTAATTACTCCAGTAAAACTTGAAATAAAATGGGACAATGAAACTTACAATAAGAAGATTTTCTTAGGTAATGATGAGGATGTAATGATGGTTTTAGATGTTTTGAAATTTATTTCAGATGATAATAAAAACATCTACAATTACCTAAGAAATACCATAGTCAATTCTGGAGTGAAAACTGTATATGAAGAATTAACGAAAATGAGAGCCATTTCAGATAAAATTGCGACTTTCACCATTAGGGATGTTGGATTAATAAACTCGGGAATAGTAAATAAAGATTACGAGTGGGCATTCCCTGTGGATACTTGGGTAAGTAAAATAGCTCGTAAATTAGGTTGTAATGATAAAGGTATCGAAGAAATTAAGCAATATCTTATCGAGAAGTGTAAGGATACTGACATAGATCCATTAAAATTTGCAGCAGGGCTATGGTTCTTAGGATTTCATTCACTTGATATATTACTAGAAAATTGCTTAGAAGAAATTGAGATTAGCAATATTACTTCGGCTAATAATGTGACAAAGGATAACAGTTCCCTAAAATAATAGAAACACATCCCATTATCTTTAAATATCACCGGAGAAATATTATGAAAATAAAAATTGCAACCTGGAATATGGGATACTGGCAATATAAAAATTATTTTGAAGAAGCATGGAATTACTATCTCAAAGAAATTGATGCAGATATTATCTTTTTCCAAGAAGCTAGGCCTTTAAAGCGAATTCAAAATGATAAGGAACATCTTGTTTGGAATGAGATTGGCGGCAGGCGTCCTTGGGGTTCAGGTGTATATAGTAAAAAATATAAAATAACTGAAGAAATTATAAAAACAGAATTCAAAGGTGCTTTTTCAATTGCCAATGCTAACGTAGAGGATAAAAAATTAACTTTTATCTCATTGTATGGACTTTATGGAAAGCAATGGTCCTACAAAAGGTTATTCTATGACAAATTTTCATAGAATGCTTTCAGATCTAACAGGCATATTAAATGGTCATCTTAACGGTAAAAGAAAGATAGTTCTTGGTGGCGATTTCAATGCAAGCATACAATTTGATGATATATATGGACAAAAGTATACGCCTAACGCACATAAAATATTTTTTGAAAGAATTAAAGACTTTGAATTATTTAATTGTTTTAATCCATTCTATAAAGATTATGTTCAAACCCTCAGACATCAGAAAAGCAAAGTAAAATGGCAAAATGATTACTTTTTTGTTAGTAAATCAATCTCAAAAAAATTAATAAATTGTGAAGTTGTAGATAACAACAAAGTCCGAAAATACAGTGATCATAATCCCGTAGTTGTTACCTTAGATTTATAAAAAAAGTCGGTTCTTAACAACCCATTGAGTGTCAAAGGGGCGGTTCTTTTGACATGTAAAATATTGCAAAATTTATTAGGTGAAAAGTGAGATGATGAGATAATGATAAAAATAAATAAAAAAGAAAAAGATAAACTCCGGGATGACCTTTATAAACGAGATAAAAAGAAATGTTATTATTGCGGAATAAAGGAAGAAGATTTTATTCGGATATGGGGGAAATTTTATGGTGGAAAAACTAGAGGTCAAAAATTATAGATTGATCGTAGAGATAACGAAAAAGGAATACTTTAGAGAATTGTGTTTTATCTTGCTCTGTATGCAATAATGCTAAGAGTGATAAATTTACAGATGAGGAGTTTAAAAAAGTAGGTAAGTCGATAAAACAAATATGGCTTTCAAGGGGTAAAAAAGACAGGACCCCCTCAGGCTAGACAGTTAAAATGTGACAGTGGACGGTTCTTTGTTACACTGCAATAAGAATAAACAGGCCCCATTTTATTAGACAATTAATATTTTACTTTTAAATAAGATAAATAGGGACAGATGTGCCAGCTCAATAATTCGGTAACTTTTCTAACTTTTCGTATAAAGTTAATTAGTCTAATCATTATACCTTATTAATTTTTTAAATTAAAATAAGGAAAAATATAAAATATATAAATATGATTAATTCAAAAGAGAAGATAGTCAATATTTTAATAGAAAAGGGAAATGAATTATTCAAACAACCATACAAGTACATAGAATTTACTAAAAATAAAAAATCAGATAAACTTTTAAACAATCTAAAAAATTTTCCTCATGCCTTTGTCCTCGCTTGCGTAATGGATAGACAAATTAAAGCAGAGAGAGCCTGGTTGATTCCCTACGAGATATCAGAAGAAATAAAAGGTTTTGAGTTTTCAACGCTGTTGAGAGTTAATCAAGAGAACATGATAGAAATATTCAAAAGAAAATGCCTTC
>Ga0180009_10003514_pt1 | contig 17760 bp, 15 predicted proteins | sample OS_PC_MetaG_FD_123537 | JGI IMG/M metagenome (GOLD analysis project Ga0180009, IMG submission 123537) | Groundwater microbial communities from the Aspo Hard Rock Laboratory (HRL) deep subsurface site, Sweden - OS_PC_MetaG | ecosystem: Environmental > Aquatic > Deep subsurface > Groundwater... | reverse complement strand
TGAAAACTTTTTTTAATCTGGTACAGGAAGTGCAAAAACCCGGGTTATGTTACAGGTGTGGGGGGTGTGCTGTTTTTTGCACTGCCATCAATTACGGAGCATTAGAAATTGATAAAACCGGCAAGCCTGTTTATGGGGATATGGAAAAATGTATTGAATGCGGTCTTTGTTATTCCATCTGCCCTGAGATCAGTGATCTGGATGAAGAGACAAAACGCCAGGCCAACTGGAGCGAGCCCATGGGAAGGGTTATTGAAACAACGGTTGTCCGGGCATCTGACACAAGGGTAAGGCAAAGAGCGACCGATGGCGGAGCTGTGACAGCACTTTTGCTGCATCTTTTCGACCGTAATAGAATAGATGGTGCCATTGTGACCCGATCGGTAGGTCATTTTCAGCGCCAGCCTTTTTTGGCAACCACCCGGCAGGATATCTCGGATTCTGCAGGATTTTTCTTTGATGTTTCCCACGGGATGAAACGGTTCAGCGATGAATACATGACGTTTTCAAGTATTGAACAGTTTGATCCCATGGTCAAAAAAGGTCTGAAAAGAGTTGCTTTGGTCGGAACTCCCTGCCAGATAAAATCCTTACGCAAGATGCAGGTGTTGAATCTGGTGCCGTCGGATTCCATAAAAATATGCTTTGGGCTTTTCTGTTCCGGGAATTTTACCTTTGGCATTGAAGAGCAGCAGAAACTTGCCGAAATTGCCGGTTTCGCGTGGAATGATGTTATCAAAATCAACTTGAAAGAAAGGCTTGTCATTACGTTAAAGTCCGGTGATAGAAGAACGGTTGAACTTGAGGATATGGAATCTTTAAAACGATATGCCTGTCATTATTGTGGCGACTATTCAGCAGAATTTGCAGATATTTCCTTTGGCGGGATCGGTGCCAAAGAAGGCTGGTCTACGGTCATTACCCGAACGCCTCTTGGGCGGGCAGTACTGGCAGACTGCCGCAGTTTTAAAAGCATAGAACAATTCAATATTGAAGATAACCCTGAATATGCCAGCAAAGCGCTTCAGGCGGTTAGAAAAGCCTCTTTTGAAAAAAAGAAAAAATCCAGACATAAAAGAAGAAATCTTCAGGCAAAGTCAGTGCAGGTTAAGGTATAGTTTAATATTATTTAGTGGAATAGGCTTTGATCTGTGATTCGCTGCTGTTTTTAATCGCTTCCATCTGAAGATGTGTGTCCACATATCTTGCCAGGATTTCTGCAGCTTTGCCGGGCGGGGGAATAATCATATAGTGGTCAATGATGGCATGGGCGAACTCATGGGCAAGCATGCCCTCGTAAAGGTCGTCCAATTGAATATAGATCGTCAGTTTTTCATGGGCATACCAAGCTCTTGCATTGCATTCTTTTTTATAAAGCGCATAAAACGCATGGTTCAATTGTTGTCTGTTGCTGAATATTTTAACGTTGATTTTATTGGTAAATCCCTTCATTTCAAGGAGATCCTGGGATTTTCTGAACAGAGCGTCTATTTTTTTTGAAATGGTAACAGCCAGGCGTGAATCAGAGTTATCATTATTTGGATTATAGTTTATCCGGGTGTTAAATCGGTTTAAATCATCCATGTTTTGAAAATACAGGATTGTATTCTCTGTGTGAATCTGTTGCCAGTTGACTGGTGCTGATATACCGGCATAACCATTCCCAAATGACACAAAGACAATCAGGCTGATGAAAGCTGCAGCTTTTAAAAAGTTGATGTTTATATGGCAGAGAGTCGTTTTCATTATAAGCAGGGCCTATTTTTATGCATTATGCAAAGTGTGCAAAATGTGCTAAATGTATTAAAGCATAGTTTGCCGGGTTTTGTCAATATGGATAGGTGCTTTTTTAAAAAAAAGATTAGAATTGATTTTGTCAGGGACTATAATTTTAAATGGATGTTGTTGTTGAAAAGGAATAGTTGAAGGGGTGTGTTAATACAAACAGCCTTGATTCATCAAGAGAAATGAATCAAGGCTGTTTGTATCATCGAGCAACTGTCTTGCTGGCTGGCGGTTCAGAAGACAGGATTGAAGGGGTCTGTTATTCTGTGGAATACGCCTCCATGCTGGTATTGATATTCTGTATCTTGGTTCCTAGAAAGGAATTCATCCCTGTATGGGTCAATTTTACATTTTTGCTGATCATGTTGTTGATAAGCTTTTGTCTGTAGGCTTTTAAAAAAGAGATTTTCTTTACAGCATCCTTGCCGATGTCGGCCAGTATTTTAAATTCAGAATCAACCAGATAAATTCTTTTTTGATAAAAGGACACTTTGCCGTCGATGGTTGCCCCATAAACGATGTTCTGCATCTTAGTGGAAGGATCTGATAATGACACGCCTTGTGCCGCCCAGACACATGATGTTGCGGCCACCATACATACTATAGCAGTGAGTATAAACCATTTTTTCATTTTGCCTCCTTGAAAACCGCTTTGGTTTTAATTGCCTGTTTTGATTTAATGCTATATCAGCGAAATCCTAAAACATTTGTTGTTAAAGGAGAAATGCTAATAATGCAACCCTGCCAGTGATCAGATTATATCAAGATTTTTTTTCAAATCAAAGAAAATTGAGGAAAAATGTAACTGCTTTTGCAATAAAAGTGTGCCATCCAAAAACTGAACAGATTGGGTTGAAGGTAATTGTTGTGCAAGGTTTACAGAATTTATAATTTTCCGCTGAAATTTTCGCATAAGCTTTATACGAACCCTATGCGCAATTTAAGATCGTATCGAAAGTTTTTTTTAGTTGAGCAATTCTTTGATATGCTTTCTGGCCACTTTCATGAAGGATGGAAGGGCTTTGGCAAGGGTAGACGTCAGTTGGGTTCCCCAGTCTATTTTTTCAGGCTCAATGCCAATCACTTTTAACCGGGGTCGGTGTCCCCGCATCTGGGCCATGTCAAGGGAGTCCAAAAGATCGATATCATGAAGTGATAACACCTGTTTTTCATTTTTTACAAGGTCGTCTTCATCAAGGCTGTAGATGGTGCCGGGCTTATGTCCGGCCCGGACAATATCCAATACCAGAATTTGTTCGTATGTTTCAAAAAGATAAAATATATCCTGGGTAAAGGTTCCTCCGTCAATAAAATCAACCAATGTTTCATCAAAGTCTTGTTTTTCTTTCCAGAATTCATGAATCGCATGAACCCCGAGACCTTCATCCATCATGAGGAGGTTACCTACACCCAAAACCAAAAGTTTTTTCATTTGCTTAAAATTTCCACTTTGTGACTACTGCTAAAAAATAGCTGATAACAAAAAAAATAGTTTTGTGCAATAACTAAGCGGGGATGAAAAATTTCATCCCCGCTTAACACAACAGAACAGAACAACGAACACTATAATGGAATTTCCACTTTAATCTCTCTGCCGGTATCTGCGTCCAGCACGTGGACGGCACAACCCAGTCAGGGGTCAAAGGAGCGGATCAGACGCCCCACATTCACCGGATTTTCAGGATCAGGAACAGGAACACCAATCAACGCCTGTTCCATTGGTCCTCTCTGACCCATGTCATCCATTGGATTGGCATTCCAGATGGTTGCCGATGTAATCTGGTAATTGGCAATTTTTTTGTTTTTAATGTTCACATAGTGAAGAAGCGCACCGCGTGGTGCTTCTGTGAGCCCAAGGCCTTCTGCTGAATCCGGGATGGGTGCCACAACATAGGTCTCTTTGCCGGGCTGCGCTTCTGCCAGCCATTGTTCAACCGCATCAGCAACAATAACGGTTTCTTCAGCCCTGGCTACATGTCTTCCAAGAATCGAGAAGGCAGCGTCACCGATATCGCGTATATTTTTAACGCCCAGTTTTTCCTGGCCGATTTTAGACAGTTCAGGATTGGTGATCCACATTCTTGCAAGCGGGCCGCCTTCATGGGGTCTGCCGTTATAACGGGGGGCCTTGACAAAGCTGTATGCACCTTCTTTGTAGGGATTGGGAACGGTTTTTCCCATGGTCGGATTCAGGCCGGTTGTGGCATCATCAAAGTAAGAATATTTTACATATTCCTTGATAAGGGCCGGATCAACCGCAGAATCTTTGCCATCAGTGTAAACACCTCTTTTTAAAAGTGTATTGCCGGCACTATCCATTGGGAAGACTCCCCAGGAAACACAGTTTTTATAGCCGCCGCCTGTTTTCAGAAGATCGCCATAGGGGCCTGCAAGCAGGTAAACGATGGGAACATATTTTTCCAGAACAAATTTTTTGACTTTTTTAAACCGTTCTGCATAGGCATTCAATGCTTCCCTTGTTGGGATCTCTGTGGTTCCGCCAACAACAATACCCTGAACATGGGGCATTTTGCCGCCAAGAAGGGCGACCATTTCATGGCAGATCTTTCTCATTTCAAGGGCTTCAAGATACTGGCCGACAGCAACATCATTAATGTCTTTGGGTACGCGGATATCATTTTTGGCATATCTTGGGATAAACGGCGCAACATCAGGACCATTGACATAGTCAAGGGCAGCAAGATGATAAAAATGGAGGATATGGGATTGAAGGTAATTGGCACCTAAAATCAGATTTCTTGCAATTCTTCCGTTTTCCGTTAGTTTCACGTTGAATGCATCATCAAGTGCCAGTGCTGATGCAGTTGCATGTGCTGTCGGGCATACGCCGCAGATTCTCTGGGTAATCTGGGAAGCATCCCGAGGATCCCTGCCGATCAATATTTGTTCAAAGCCACGATACATGCCGCCAAAGACTCTGGCATCAACGACAACTCCGTCTTTTATTTCAACTTCTACTTTAAGGTGACCCTCAATCCTGGTTACAGGATCAATGGCAACCTTAACTTTTTTTCCGGCTCCAACCGGAGCAGCTTGTGGTTTACAGCCTGCCATAATAAAACCTCCTCAGGTTTAAACGTTTTGGATAATTGTGCTATGCGGGTTCATAGAAAGGTGATGATGCATCCGGGAACCCCGGCTCAACACAACCAATGCAGACGGAATTGTCCACACACCAGTTCATACCACTGTTCCATTTGCGTTTGTAACAGTCAGCATATGTATCCGGACCTTTGCAGCCAAGATCTATACGGCAGCCGTTTGCATCGGAAAGTTTTTCAGACAGGTTGCCCGCGTCATACTGCCCAACCCGCGGGCAGTTGTCATGGATATTCTCACCATAGAAGATAACCGGGCGTCCGTTGTCATCTAATTCAGGAAGGCCTTTGGTTAGCAGGTGGGCAATGGATCCAACGATCCAGTCCGGATGGGGAGGGCAGCCAGGGATATTGACAACCGGCGTTTTGATGCCATGGGTTTTGAAAAAATCCATAACACCTGTTGCACCGGTTTCATTGCCTTTTGCAGCCGGGATGCCGCCATATGCAGCACAGGTTCCCAGGGCAAGAACACTTCCTGCTTTTGCGCCCAGATCCTTTACAATGTCAACCATGGTGATTTCTTTGTGGTGAAGTTCGCCAACAATGCAGTATTTCCCGTCTGCGGCAACAGGAATGGCGCCTTCAACTGCCAGAGAGAATTTTCCTTTGTACTTTTCTGCGATGTGGTAAAGATTTTCCATGGCAGTATCGCCTTCACTTGCCATCACGGTGGGATGGAACTGAAGACTGATAACTTTGAGAAGTACATCTGCAATGGATGGATCAACGCTGTTCAAAAGGGAAACTGAGCAGCCTGTACAGCCCTGCCCCTGTATCCATATGACCGGATGGGTCTCAAGAGCCTTTTCCAATGCCGAAACAAGGGCCGGGTTGAACACCTGAGAAATACCGATCCCGGCAGCTGTTCCAGTGATGGTTTTTAAAAAAGCCCTCCTGGAAACCCCTGTTTTCTTTTGTTGCTCATCCAGCAACATTTGTTTGTTTTTCACGGGCACCTCCTTGATGCTGTTAAAAACTAATAAGCCTTAGCTTATTAGGCGGCTATTATCTTAAGCTCTCACCATTTTTTTTGAGAGCATGTTTGGTCTTGTGCAAAATATGCGAACTTTACATTGTGCCAAATATGATTTATAGTAAATATATTGCAAAGATATTCTTGTCAATAAAAAAGATAATTTCAATGGATTTTATGATGAATATAGATAGAATAAATAGAGTTTATAAAGGATCATTAAGATTAAACATGGCTGTAAACAAAAGGTTCTGGAATGTTTTTACGGGATTTCAAAGAAGTGTTTTAAATTACAAGTTGGTTGACGAAAAGGATTCAAACATTGTAATGTATGATGATTTTTACTCAGATAACCAGCAGTTTTGCCTTAATGGTTTAGCAAAGAATCGATTATAAAAATGGAGGCTGTTTTTGCACAATAGGATTTAGATCTGTTGTCAAAAAAAATAAAACATGTACCTGGATTTGTTTAATAAGGATATTCTTGTGGTGGGATGCGGTAATCCGCTGCTGGGTGATGACGGGTTCGGACCGGAAGTGATTAAAGCGCTTGAAGCACGCCATATCCTGACGGATGATATCGGAGTGCTCGATGCAGGGACTTCTTTCAGGGAGCTTCTTTTTGATTTGCTGCTGTGTGCAAAAATTCCCAGGACACTTATTTTGATTGATGCGATTCAATATTCCAACGCCTTGCCTGGAGATATCCTTTGCATTAATATCGACCAGATTCCTGAAAATAAAGTGGCGGATTATTCTCTTCACCAGTTCCCGGCCATGAATATGCTCAAGGAATTAAAAGAGTTGTCTTTGATTGATATTCAGATTTATGCGGTGCAGATTGACTATATCCCCCTGGAGGTAAAACCCGGGTTGAGCGACCCGGTCAAAAAAGCTGTTGACAAAATGTGTTGTCTGATCAAGCGGGCAGTATATGATCCGAATTACAGATTTTGTGCCGGGCAGGTTCCATCATGTTGACGTTTAAAGTCGGAACCCTTGCCAAACATCTTGGTGTTCACAGGAACACGGTTACAAACTGGATCAAGAAGAAAAAACTTAATGCAACCCCGACAGCGGCCAAACGGTATTTTATTTCAAAAATTGAGTTTATCGAATTTTGTGAAAAAGAACAGATTTCAAAAAAGGCCATGGAGCTTGTTTTAAAGGAAGTCTCAGATCAGGCGAATGATAAAAAAAATTCAATAAAGCCGACCCGGCTGCCGGGGGAAGACAAGCAGATCGGGGCCGTTATGGTTGTCGGCGGCGGAATTGCCGGTATTCAGGCAGCCATGGATCTGGCGGATTCAGGCTATTATGTCTATATAGTTGAAAAAACGGCCGGGATCGGTGGAACAATGGCTCAGCTGGATAAAACCTTTCCCACCAATGACTGTGCATCCTGTATCATTCTGCCAAAGCTTGTGGAATGCAGCAGACACAGAAATATAGAGTTGCTGACCCTTGCACAGGTGGATGACGTTCAGGGCAGTGCCGGTCATTTCACTATCCGGGTCAAAAAGCAGCCCCGGTATATTGATATGGGTAAATGCATTGCCTGTGGCATTTGTGCTCAAAAATGTCCTATTAATGTCAAAGATGCGTTTAATTTTAATATCAGTAAAAAAAAGGCAGTGTATATAAAGTATGACCAGTCCGTGCCGCTTAAATACGCCATTGAGCCCAAGGCCTGTATCTATTTTACCATGGGAAAGTGCAGAGCCTGTGAAAAATTCTGCCCCACAGGGGCGGTGGATTTTACACAGACCCGGGAAACAGTTACCATAAAAGTCGGGGCTGTGATTTTAGCGCCTGGGTTTAAACCTTTTGACCCTTCAAAATACGATTTTTTTGGATATGGTTTTATTCAGGATGTTGTAACCAGCCTGGAATATGAACGCCTGCTTTCCGTGAGCGGCCCGAATCGGGGGAGGCTTGCAAGGCCATCGGACAGGACGGAGCCGCGCAAAATTGCCTGGCTGCAATGCGTGGGGTCACGGAACCACAATAACTGCGGGAATTCTTATTGTTCCAGCATCTGTTGCATGTCTGCCGTTAAACAGAGCATGACGTCCCTTGAGCACATTAAGGGAATTGATTTTGAACAGACGATTTTTTTCATGGATTTAAGAAGTCATGGAAAGGAATCGGAACGATACTTTGAGCGGGCAAAAAAAGAAAATATAAGATTTGTAAGGGCCCTTCCGCATACCATGGAACCGGGAAAAGACGGTACGGGTGTAAAAATGAGATACATGAATGAAGACGGCCGTGTAATGGTTGAAACATTTGACATGGCAGTGCTGTCCATAGGCTTTGAAGCACCGGAAGATGCCCTCATTCTTGCAGAGCAGTTTGATATTGAGCTTGACCAGCATCATTTTGCCAAGACATCCTGTTTCGAACCGGTTGAGAGCAGCAGGCAAGGGGTGTATGTCATCGGAGCGTTTCAATCCCCCAAGGCCATTGCACGATCTGTGGTTCAGGCATCTGCGGCAGCTGCTGCCGCATCCAGGCTTCTTGTGGAAGAAAGACAGACTCTTGTCAAAACAAAAGGATTTCCCAAAGAACGAAACATCCTTGATGAACAACCCTCTGTGGGTGTCTTTGTCTGTTCCTGCGGGGTGAACATCGCAGGTATTGTTGATGTGGCAAAGGTTGTTGAATATGCAGCGCAGCTGCCCCATGTCTCTTATGTGGAAAATAATCTTTTTTCCTGTTCTGCAGATGCCCAGGAAAGCATTATTGAAAAAATTCATGAATTTGCCTTGAACCGGATTGTGATTGCCGCCTGTACGCCAAGAACCCATGAACACCTGTTTCAGGAAACCTTGAAAAGCGCACGGCTTAACGGGTTCATGGCGGAGATGGCCAATATCAGGAATCAGAATTCCTGGGTCCATCAGAAAGATTCAATCGGCGCAACTCAAAAAGCAAAAGATCAGGTCCGAATGGCTGTAGCCAAGGTTGCCCACAACTATCCGCTGCAGCAAGAGAGTATAAAGGTCGTTCAAAGGGCTCTTGTTGTCGGCGGCGGAGTCGTGGGCATGAACTGTGCCGTAACACTTGCAGGCCTGGGGATTGAAACCGTGCTCATCGAAAAAGGCAATATTCTTGGGGGCAATGCATTAAAGCTTGAGACCTGTTTTAATGGAGAGGCCGTATACCCAATGGTGGAAGATCTTATCAGCCGGGTGAACAAGGATAAAAACATCACGGTTTATAAAAGAACAACATTGGAATCCGTATCCGGGTCAGTTGGGCATTTTAAAGGGCAGCTTAATATTTTTGGAGAACAAAGACAAATTAATTTTGGTGCTGCCATTATGGCAACCGGTGCAAAGGAAGCCAGCCCCATAGAGTACCTGTATGGCAAAGAATCAAGAGTGATGACCCAGACAGAGTTTGACGGCAATATTCTCTATAATCCCGATGAAGTTGAAAAGACAAAAAGCGTTGTGTTTATCCAGTGTGTGGGCTCAAGGGAGCCAGAACGGCCCTATTGCAGCAGGATTTGCTGTATCCACTCGGTTAAGGCGGCCATCTGGTTAAAGCAGAGCAATCCTGAGGTTATGGTTTATATCCTTTACAGGGACATCAGAACCTATGGTGAATGGGAGGCATATTATAAAGAAGCAAGAGACTTGGGCGTTTTGTTTATCCGGTATGAAACCAGTAGAAAGCCTCTGGTGAAAAACAAGGACAGCCTGTTGGAAATAGAGGTGTTTGATCCTATTGTTCGACGGCAGGTGAAAATTCTGGCAGATTATCTTGTGCTGGCATCTTCCGTTATTGCCAATGACAACAAAAATCTTGCAGACCTGTTTAAATTTTCTGTGAATTCAGATGGATTTTTTTATGGGGCACACCCCAAACTCAAACCGGTGAATTTGTCTGTGGCAGGCCTGTTCCTTGCAGGGCTGTGCAATTATCCAAAGCCGCTGGATGAATCCATTGAAGAGGCAAGGGCAGCGGCATGCAAGGCCTTTGTATTATTGTCACAAACAAAAATAAAATCAGAGGCCATAAAATCTTTTGTAACCAAGCATTGCGACGGCTGCGCCCTTTGTATTGATGTCTGCCCGTTTAATGCCTTATCGGTCTGTACGGCAGATGCAACGATAAACCAAAGCAAAGTAAGGGTCTCCACTGATCCTGCGTTATGCCAGGGTTGTGGCCTTTGTGCAGCTACCTGTCCCAAGGAAGGTATTCTGGTCCACGGGTTTACAATGAGACAACTGATGGCCCAGGTGAAGGCAGCTATGAATACAGATATCACACAAAAAGAATGCAGCTAAGAAATGAACCTATAATTTTGGAGATTATCAGATGACCCCCCGTTTTGAACCGGTTATTATCGGGTTTTTATGCAACTGGTGTTCTTATACCGGTGCGGATCTGGCCGGAGTCGCAAGACTTCAGTATCCGCCGAACCTGCGCCCCATACGGGTGATGTGCTCAGGCATGGTTCATCCGGATCTGGTGATGGAAGCGTTTGTCCAGGGAGCGGATGGCGTGATGGTAATGGGCTGCCATCCGGGCGAATGCCATTACCTTGAGGGAAATACAAAAGCCCTGGCCCGGGCACAAGTTATTTCCATTATCCTTAAGGAAACCGGTATAGACCCCTGCCGATTTGAGCTGAAATGGATTTCTTCGGCTGAAGCATCGGTTTTTGCCCGGTTGATTACGGATTTTACAACACGGATTCAGAAACTCGGCCCGCACAGGGTTGAGGCTTAAGGAATACGGGTTCAGGAAACACAGAAAAGATGAGCAATGGTTACCAGAATACATTAAAAGAAAAAAACAATAGCCGTATGGCTTTGCCCGTGGAGCTTGGGATCAAAAGCAATACCCTGCTGAAGGATCTGGTCATGGCCATGCTGCCTTCAGGGGGTAATTTAAATTCGTGCTTCACCTGTGGTATCTGTGCATCCGGCTGCCCGGCAAGCGGCCTTGCCGATATGGACCCAAGAATGTTTGTCAGAATGATTTCCATGGGCATGGATGAAGAATTGATGACCAGTGACTGGGTATGGATGTGTACCACGTGCAACCGATGTGTTCATGTATGTCCCATGCAGATCGATATCCCAATGCTTGTATTCATCGTGCGGAACAACTGGCCTAAAAATAAAAGACCCAGAGGGATTGTTGATTATTGCAGTCAGGGTCTGAAAACCGACACTTGTTCCACCACAGGTATCAGTTCTGAAGATTTTAAATTTATTGTTGAGGATGTTGCAGATGATGTGAGACAGACCCAGCAAGGGTTTGAACAGCTCAATGTTCCCATGGATAAAAAAGGCGCTTCTTTATTTGTAAATCAGAATTCCAGGATGCCCACGGATGAACCCCAGGAGATGGCGCCGCTCTGGAAGATCCTGCACCTTGCCGGCGCAGACTGGACCTATGGATCAAAAGGCTGGGCAGCAGAGAATTACTGCATGTTTCTTGCCGATGATTCCTCCTGGGAAAAACTGGTTGCAACCAAGGCATCTATTGTTGACAAGCTTGGCTGCAAGACCTTGCTGAATACCGAATGCGGACATGATTTTTTTTCCGTCCGCCAGGGGCTGGAAAAATTTGGGATACCCCATTCCTTTGAAGTAAAAAGCATCATCGAGTATTATGCCAACTGGATCCGGGAGGGCAGATTAAAGGTAACTTCCGACTGGAACCTGGACTTGAAAATAAAATTTACCGTACAGGATCCCTGCCAGCTGGTCAGGAAAAGTTATGGAGATTTTATCGCAGATGAACTCAGGTTTGTTATCAAGGAAGCAGTGGGCGAGGAAAATTTCATAGATATGGTTCCCAATCGATCCAATAATTATTGTTGCGGCGGTGGGGGCGGTGCCGTACAAACAGATTTTATTGAGGAAAGACTCAGCTATGGAAAAATTAAACTCGAGCAGATTCTTGAGACCGAGGCTGCCTACTGCATTACGCCCTGCAATAATTGTCACACCCAGATAATGGCGCTGAGCCGGCATTCTCAGGCAGGCTTCAATACTGTGCGGTTATGGACAATTTTATGCCTGGCCATGGGGGTTTTGGGGGAGAATGAACGAAAATATCTTGGAAAGGACCTGGCTCGGGTGGGACTGAAATAGGTTGCCTTTCAGATAGAAAATGATAAAAGGGATTAAAAATAAAATAGTATCAGGACTGACTGTTAACAAGGAATCACATGAAAACATTTTTTAATCTGGTTCAGGAAGTGCAAAAACCAGGGTTATGCTACCGGTGCGGAGGGTGTGCCACCTTTTGTACCGCCATTAACTATGGTGCTCTTGAAATTGATAAAAGCGGTAAGCCGGTTTACCAGGATATGGAAAAATGTATTGAGTGCGGCCTTTGTTACTCTATCTGCCCGGAGATTAATGACCTGGACGAGGAAACAAAACGGCAGGCAGCCTGGAGTGACCCCATGGGACGGGTGATCGAGACCACTGTTGTCAGGTCATCCGATGTGAAGGTCAGGGACCGGGCCACGGACGGCGGAGCTGTAACAGGGATTTTGCTTCACTTGTTTGACCGAAACAGAATTGATGGTGCCATTGTGACAAGACCGGTGGGTAAATTCCAGCGCCAGCCGTTCCTGGCAACCACCCGGGAGGAAATATTGGAATCTGCAGGACTTTTTTTTGATACCTCCCAGGGGATGAAACAGTTCAGTGATCAGTACATGACATTTTCAACCATTGAGGAATTTGATCCCATGATCAAAAAGGGATTGAAAAGGGTTGCACTGGTCGGCACCCCCTGCCAGATTAAATCCCTTCGCAAGATGCAGGTGTTAAATCTGATACCGTCGGATTCCATAAAATTTTGTTTCGGGCTTTTCTGCTCTGGCAACTTTACCTTTGGCATCAAGGAACAGCAGTACCTGGCAGATATTGCCGGAATATCCTGGGACGATGTGGTAAAAATTAATTTAAAAGACAAGTTCATTATTACCCTGGATACAGGGGATGTCAAAACTGTGGAGCTTGGGCAGATGGATTCCATGAAGCGGTATGCCTGTCACTATTGTTCGGATTATTCAGCAGAGTTTGCCGATATTTCCTTTGGCGGGATCGGCGCCGAGGTTGGATGGACAACCGTTATTACCCGGACGCCTCTTGGCAGGGCTGTCCTGGCAGACAGCCGGCACAGCAAGAGTATTGAGCAGTTTGATGTGGAAGACAATCCTGAGTTTGCCAGCAGTGCACTCCAGGAGGTCAGAAAGGCGTCTTCTGCCAAGAAGAAGAACACCCGGTACAAGAGAAGAGGGCTTCAAGCAAAATCAGTGCAGGTCAAGGTATAGATTATACCTTGAATCCGCATGAAAATAGAACTTAATAAAGAACACAACACCCTATCGGGAGGATCCATGCCTATTAAAATAGCCTCAGAGAGTCTTCATGCATGTTCAGGATGCGAGATTTCCATTCTTGACATGGGAGAAAAACTTTTAGAGCTGTTGGAATTTGCCGCCATTGTTCACCTGCCCCTTCTTATGGACAGCAAACATGACAGTCCCAAAAAGAATCCCCGGACGATCAAACTGCCTAAAGCCGATGTGGGCCTTATCAGCGGGGGGATTAAAACCAGAGAACATCTTGAGGTGGCCCGGGCCTTAAGAAAGTCTTGTGATCTTATTGTTGCTCTTGGGACCTGTGCCACCCACGGGGGAATTCCGGCTCTTGCAAATTCTTACGGTAATGATGATCTTCTTGGCCGCTGTTTTAATACAAAGGGAACGGATAAGGCTGACAGCTTCCCGTCTGATGGTGTCCCGGGTATGATGGACACCTGTTCTGCCCTTGATGAGCACATCAGTGTGGATATCTTTCTGCCGGGATGTCCGCCCCATCCGGATCATATTTTCAAGGCCCTTGAATCTATTGAGAAAAAAGAGCTGTTTTCTCTGCCGGACAAATCAGTATGTGATAATTGCCCGGCAACAAGGAATGGCAACGGTCAGGTAAAAGCATTGAAAAGATCATTGGAACTGCCGAACTGGAGGGTCTATGAAGGAAAAGAAGACTTTATATGCTTCCTGGAACAGGGATTTCTCTGCATGGGGCCGGTGACAAAGGACGGGTGCGGGGGAAATACGGATTCAGCCCGGTGTATCATGGCCCAGGTACCCTGCAGGGGATGTTACGGCCCGGTAAAAAAAGAGGGCAACCAGCGGCTGGCCATGCTCAATGCCCTTGCATCCAACGGCATTGATATCTCCTCTTTGCCGGAAACCGTGTCAATGCTGAGATTTTCCGGAGGACACGGATTGTTGCGCCCTATAGATAGAAGAAAGGAATCCAAATAATATGGCAAAAGTCATCAATATCCACCCCATCACCCGGATAGAAGGACATGCTTCCATCCACATCCATCTGGATGATAACGGCAATGTCCGGGAAACAAAAGTTGCGTTTAAATCCCTTAGAGGATTTGAAAAATTTGTTGAAGGCAAACCGGCTGAAGAACTTCCCAGGATCGTGAGCCGAATTTGCGGCATTTGTCCCTGGATGCATCACATTGCCTCAAATAAGGCGGTCGATGCCTGTTTTAACGTTACGCCGCCACCTGCCGGAAGTCTGTTAAGGGAATTGATGCTCACCATTGCCCATGTCGAGGATAAGCTGCTTCATTTCTTTTTTCTTGCCGGAGCGGATTTCTTTTTTGGACCTGAATATGATTACAGTGTCCGCAGCATTATGGGGCTTGTAAAAGCAAAGCCTGAGCTCGCCCAAAAAGTCATTAAAATGCGGCATAAGGCAAAAATGGTTTTGGACAGGTTTTCAAAAAAAACCATTCATCCCTTTGCCGGCGTACCGGGTGGTTTTGTAAAACCGCTTACAACAGAGGACCGCAAAATATTTCTTGATAATTTGACGGAACTCCTGGATTTTTCTCTTTTTGCCATGGCATATGCCAAAAAAGAGGTGTTCCCTAAATTCCTGGAAGTCTACCCGGGTCTCGGAGAAATCACCACCGGGTTTATCGGGACTGTGGACGATAACGGCGCATTGAACCTGTATGACGGAGATATCCGGCTGATGAAACCCGATGGCAGCTGTACTCAGTTTAGACCGGAAAAGTATCTGGATCATCTGGCGGAAAAAGTGGTTCCGTTTTCATATGGCAAGTTTCCCTATGCCAAATCCTGGGGGGAAGGATTCTCACTGGACCTGGACGCACCAAAGGGCATTTACAGATCCAACACTTTGGCAAGGATCAATGTGGCGGACAGGATTGCCACACCAAAAGCCCAGGCTGAACTTGAAGAATTCCGCGAACTGTATGGCCGTCCGGCGCAATCCACCTTGCTGTATCATTATGCAAGACTGATTGAAGAGATTTATGCCTGTGAAAGGGCCCTTGAAATTTTAAAAGATCCCAGGATCATCAGCCCAAAAATCCGAGCAAAGGTAGACCCCTGCGCCGGCAGGGGGGTCGGATGCGTTGAAGCACCGAGAGGAACCCTTATTCATGATTATACAACCGATGAAAACGGCCTGATTACCCGGGTGAATCTCATAGTGGGCACTACCCACAACCTGGCACCGATCAATCTCAGCGTGGACAGGGCGGCAAGGGACCTGATTAAAGACGGGGTGTATGATGAGGCGATACTCAATAAGATTGAGATGGCGGTTCGGGCCTACGACCCCTGAATTTCCTGTGCAACCCATCGCCTGGACGGCGAGAAGACAATCAACATAAAAATTTATGACTCAAACGATCAAGAAATTTGTAAGTAAAAGCTATAATAGAGGTTGTGATGAAATTTGAGATTATGGGCTCAACAACCTTTGCCTTGGGATCTGATGTTCAAGAAGATCATATTTTTTTTAAATTGCTGGTATAAGTTTATTATCACATTTTAACCGACAAGGACTGTATCATTTGCTATGTGTACGCAATTCTTCGGTTCCTCACGGATACCTGATCATTCAAGGTCCAGAAATCATAAAGAACACCAATGCCAAACACACCACCGGTCACAAGGTAGAGGAGTCCGGAAATCCATTTTCCCATGTACATGCGATGGACGCCAAAAATACCGAGAAACGTTAGAAATATAAATGCAAGGGAGTAGTCAATATCACCTGAAAAGTATCTAAGATCCGCCTCTTCATCCATGGAAGGAATCAGGAAAAAATCGACGATCCACCCTATCCCAAGCAACCCGAGAGTGAAAAAATAGAGCGTCCCTGAAATTGGTTTTCCATAATAAAATCTGTGTGCGCCTATGAACCCGAATATCCATAAAATATACCCGATTGATTTTCTATGTGTATCGTTCCTGTGCATTGTTTTTCCTTTTTTATAAAATTAAAAATTTATTTTACTTTCAGTAAAGGGGTAGCAAATAACATACCAAAACAAAATTGACTGTGATATCAATAATATAGAGTGTAACCCTGGCGTTCAACAATCATTTTATACAGTATAAATGGTTAAAACCACCAATTGGTGGTTAAAAAACTTGCACATAGGCGAGAATTCCGATGAAAAAAACAAGGAATTATCCTAAATTATCAGTCATTTTTTTTATCTTGTTGATGTTGTCTTCTTAACCGGTTCAGTTCCAGATGGGTCTCTATCCTGGAAAGCAGTAGAATGGACTCAATTGGTTTTATTGTATAATCAGCACCACCTGCATCAAAGCAATTTTTAATATCTTTTCTTTCAGTACTGCCCGAACAAAAAAGAATGGGGATATGATGAGTTTCAGAATCATTTTTTAGTTTCTTACAAACTTCAAGCCCATCCATTCCCGGCATCACAAGGTCCAATACAACAAGGTCAGGTTTTTTGTTCTTTATTGATTTTAAAGCATCTTCTCCGCTTCCAGACAAATCAACCTTATACCCGTTATATGATAAAAGCTTTCCAATCATTGCAAGATTTGATGGATTATCATCTACAACTAAAATCAGGGGTTTTAAAAAATTGTTCATAAATTTTAGACCTCACAAGTTAATAACTCTTTTATCAAACATTCTGGAATGATTTTCAAGAATAATCAAGAAGCGAAATTATAAATCCCATTGCCGCCGTCTTAACTTGATTATTTAAACTGAGTGTACTACGAGAATGAATGGGACAATATAGTATTATTATTTTCAAGGAACCAATAAAATGGATGCAGAAGATTCAATTGTCATAGATGCCCATGCTCACTGCGGCATACAGGATCATTCTTTTGACCAGTCCTTCGAATCCTATCTCTCCTATGTTCAGTATACAGGAATCAAGAGCGTGGCAGCATTTCCTCCGGTAGCTGAAATATATGATCGATATGATTTTCATTTCCAGGACAATGACCATTGGATCCATCGGCGGACCAAAGCCAACCAATACCTGTTAAATATCGGCAACCAAAGACTTCAAGTCATTCCCTATTTTTTCATATGGAACGACTTTGTCACCGACCAGATAACACCCCGGCATAAAGGCATTAAATGGCATCGCCATTCATCAGAACCCGTCTATCATTATGACTCAGAAGAATGCAGAAGGGCGATTGATGTGATTACAGAAAAAAACATGCCCATTGTGCTGGAAGAAGAATTTTTAAACACTATTAAATTCATTAATGATTATGCGCCTTATGCCCGTGTGATTATCCCTCATCTCGGAGGACTCAACGGTGGCTACAATACCATTGTCCGTGCCGGCCTGTGGGAAAATCCCAATGTTTATGCTGACACAGCCCTTGCATCTGCTGATGAACTACAGCACTATATTGAAACCTATGGTCATGAACGCATCATGTTTGGATCAGACTTTCCATTTGGAGATCCAGCATATGAGTTGAAAAAAATTACAAACCTTAACTTAGAAAAAGATGTTGAAAAAGCAATCCTATCTGAGAAT
>Ga0180009_10003513_pt1 | contig 17776 bp, 15 predicted proteins | sample OS_PC_MetaG_FD_123537 | JGI IMG/M metagenome (GOLD analysis project Ga0180009, IMG submission 123537) | Groundwater microbial communities from the Aspo Hard Rock Laboratory (HRL) deep subsurface site, Sweden - OS_PC_MetaG | ecosystem: Environmental > Aquatic > Deep subsurface > Groundwater... | reverse complement strand
GCAATCACCACCTTGCTTGAAAGAACCCCGCTTGTGACAGAACGGTAAAGCCAATATTTATTAAGGTCACTCTCCACATTCGCAGTCCAGCTTATATTTAGATTGCCGTCTGTTGCAGGGTCGCTTACCGCAAGGCCTGTCGGATCCGCCGGCGGCGTTGTGTCAGCTCCGAGCGTATAAGGCCCTCCGAAAAGCAAAGTTGATTCGTTACAGAATTTATCAACCGCGACAACACCAATATAATAATTTATTCCAGTAGAAAGCGCGCCCCCTTCCTTATATGAGCTAACGCTGAGAGTTGTGCTGCTGATTCCTTTATTCTGCATTTCAGGCCTGAGAACCGAAGAGAGATGTCCGCCCTGAGCGTCCGTCGTCTGCTCCTTTGCCGTTGTCATCGTGGCGGTGCTGGTGTAGATTGTTGAAATAAAAATATAATACCTCGAAACATCGACCGCGGTTCCGGTCGAAGCCGTCCATGAAACGTCAAAGGAAGAAGCTCCTGCGGTTACGGACAGGTTTGTCGCCGGGCCCGGTCCCTGCCAGTCGTGCGTTTCGGTCACAGCGGTATTATCAACAGAACCCACGGGCGTACCCACTGCGTAATTTCTTCCGAATTCTTTTGCGAATTCCCGCGCAAGCCGGAAATCTTTTATTAAAATAAAATTCTCGTCACTCCCCGGATTATTTTCGGAAGAAGATTGGGAAGCGTTCACAGAACCAACCCCTGCCCAGTCAAGATCAATCACCCAATATTTATGATGGTGTTTACTAAACGCTGTAACCGCCGATTCGCGAATAAAAGGTCCTGTACCGTTCGCATTTGCAATCGCCGCATCATTCCAATCGCTTAAATCATAAGTGCTTGCGGTATCAATACTCTGGTAAACTCCTTCCACAATAGCCCCTGCCGCCGCGCGATTAATACAGGATGCCTCCAATGGATTCTGTATACCTGAATAACCGTATAAATCTGTTATTTCGAAAAATATACTTTCGGCAGCAGTATCAAGAATGGAAATCAAACCATTGGAAGTTGTGGCCACGGCTGCCCACGGCTGGTCTTCCGAACCGAAGAAACTCCTCACCTCTACACCATCCGGCATTGAATAAATGCGGGTTGTCTGCGTTCCTCCGGCAAAGGTCCCGTTGAACATTTCATTAAATTCCGCAAGATAATTCAGCGCAAGATCCTGATCGTAAAGAAAAAGAAAGGTGTTGTTTTGGCTTTCCCATCCTCCTTCGTTAAAATTCCCCGAACCCATCATCACTGCCGCATTAACAGAATCATTGGGGTCTCTTATAATAATTTTGTCGTGCATATAATTTGCTGACCCCGCAGTCGTCCGGTCATTCATCGGAATCGTAGCGGTGATATCCGGGTGAATAGCCTCGTTGGTGACGCTTCCCTGCGCATCGTCCCCTACAACTCTCACGTCCACGCCGGAAACGTCCAAACTGTTGATATTCAGAACCACTTTATTATTCAACGTGTCACTCCATGAATAGTTCGCGACATAGCACATAGACGAGGCTTTCAACATAAAATCACTAATATAGGTTTCCAATGCGCTGGCGCTTCCTATGGTGCCGTCTCCGGCGGTAAAATATACTTCCCACCATGACGCGGCAAAAGCCGTCGCCGGCAACATAATAAACAGCAACAAAAAAATAGGGACGGAGGTAATTAATTTTCCGAAAATTCTATGTTTTCTAATTTTGTGCGGACGCGTATCATTAGTAGCGGTATCTACCGGTTCTTTAAGCCGTTTATTTCTAAACATAACTCCCCCACTCATTAGTCTTTTTATACTTCATAATTATATCCTCCATAATTGCAATTTTCATATCAGGGAAAGGCCCAAGAAAGTTATAGAAATTTCGCTGAGACGAAAATTAGACGCGAAAAAATGTTACTCGAGCTTAACCGAGTATTTTGAACGGGAGATACCCGCTGTGAAAAAATTTTCCGCGTTGATAAGTTTTGCGCTGTCCGCAGCCTTATTAAAGCACGGTAAACCCGATGAAATAAGATAGTGGGTGAACTTCCCGCCGTCGTCGGACAGAACCGGCACCTCGCGCAGGTCATTGTCAAAGACGGCTGAGATTGAAGAAGTGTCGTCGGGCGTTTCAAGAAGAAACGCGCAGTCAGCGGCTATATCGCCGGATGTCCCGGCAAATGATTCCGCCGGAAAAAAAACGGCAACAGCAGCAAGAGCCGTAATTATGAAAATCGCTTTTTTCATCACTATATTGTATTCCTTAATGAGCGGAATTGTCAATAGGCAAATTTTTCCTGTCATTTTTCCGCAACTTGCTGTAACGCCTGTTTATGGGATCCTATTGGCGCCCAGTGGATAGTAATCTTGCGATGAGATTGCACACAATCCCTCAAATACAAGTTAATCAAGTTCTGATATGGAATGCTTGTTTTGCCGGCTCTTCAATACATCAAGAAACTTACGGAGTGATACCACTTGAATGCCGTTTCGCAACTTGCGCGGAAAATGTTTCACATTGCCGGTGACGAGACAATCAACATTGCCTGATATCGCGACTTCAAGAAACTGTTCATCGCCAGGGTCGGGAAGAGAGGCCGGCAATGGCGATGCATTGTAAACCTCCGCAACACTTTCAATGTATTCCATAATAACATCTATACTGTTGTGTTTTATTTTGAAAAGCGACCGCCGAAGGACGTCCTCATATTCAAACAAAATTCTCGAGTCAACACAGATGGTGAAGCTGTTTGTGGTTAGCATCCTGACAATTTCCCCGCATACTCCAAATGGCGTAAGCATGCCTGAAACCAAAACATTCGTATCCATTACGATTCTCACCGGGCGCGTTTCCGACGGATGTTTCTGGTCTTTTTAATCTCAATATCTATGTCGTTCATTGAAATAGTGTCTGTTCCCCGCTGCATAGAGTTCTGCTGGATAGCTGTAATTGCCTGGGTAGCCCGAACTTGTCTCCATGCGGATAGCGATTTCTCAACATTGGTCTCGTCAACAGCCGTCAACACAGCGACAGGACGGCCATTGCTGGTTATTACCATTTCCCTCTCATTCAGAAGTTCGCTCCACACCTGCGCGGACTTACCCCGCAAATCACGCACACTTAAAAATTTCATTGTCTGCCCCCTTTGTCACTCAATTGTATACACATATGTGTTACAATGTCAAGGCTTCGGCCAGAGCTGATTTGATGGCGTTTTTCTGCATTGCTATGATGTCTTTGATCGCGGCGGCGGCCATTTCCGTCAATTTTCCGAGTTGTGCGGCTGTAAACAGTTTTTCCTCGCCGCTTGACTGTATTTCCGCGAAGTTATCACCGTCGCCCACGACATTCATATCGCAGGTCGCCATGTAATCTTCCTCATAATCCAGGTCAAGCAGAGCCTCACCCTCAACGATGCCGCAGCTGACGGCGGCGAGGTGCCCGCTAATCGGGAAATTGAAGATCTTCCGCGCTTTCTGCTGTCTTTTGAAAAAAATGTAAAGCGCCGTAAACGCCCCTGTAATGGCCGCCGTGCGCGTTCCCCCGTCGGCCTGGAGCACATCGCAGTCCACCTTAACGGTCTTTTCGCCAAAAGCGCCCAAATCCGTCACGCACCTCAGGCTTCTGCCTATAAGCCGCTGTATTTCCTGCGTGCGGCCGGAGATCTTTTCTCTCTCCCTGCGGTTGCGCGGAACCGTGGCGTAAGGCATTATGGAATATTCGGCGTTAAGCCATCCCGTGCCGGTGCCCCTCAGATAGGGCGGCACAAAATTATCCATGCCCACGCTCGTGAGCACCTTCGTGTTCCCGAAAGACACCAGCGTCACCCCCGACGGCACCCCCTGAAAATCAGGGATGATCTCAATTTTTCTCAGTTCATCCGCTTTTCTGTTTTTTCTTGCCATTTATCACTCCCTGCGCCGTAAGAATCAGCGTTGCCAGAATAGCCGACAAAACGAGCGCGTACTTTCTTCTGCAGTTATTTTTCTCAAAAAGAAGCCTTTCTTCGGATAACAATCCCAGGACGGGGTATTTTTTAAATTTCCTCGTATGAGCGTCCTTCTCCAGAAGGACATATTCGTCCGCCGATAAGGGGTAAAAGGCCTGATATTCGGCGGATGAAAGCTGTTTTCTTAAAAAATTGAGATGGTTTTCATCCCTGAGATAAACCGCCGACGGAGAATGACTGTTCAAAAGGACCCCGTGCGCGTCTTCATCCGGAGTGCCGGGCGAGGGAGCGATAAGATATTTCACTCCGTCATCGTCACGGATTTTTCTCACCTTAAGGCCTGACATCAGAACAGTGTGATGTTCCTCGTCAAGAAAAGCGATCTTGAGGGAGCGGGGGTAAAAAAGGAGCATGCCGTTTGAGTCTTTGGCCATGACGATAAACTCTTCCGCCATTGAATACAGGTTGAAAATTTTTTTCTGCCCCGCTGAGGCGACCCCCACTATCGCCCTGTCCGTATCATCCGCGGCGGAAAATATAATGCGGTCACCGGATATATATATCTCGTCTATAATATAAGGAAGATCCGCGAAAAGGATTTCCGGTTTCTCTGAAATACCGCCGTGGAGAATATGGGATTTCCCGCCGGAGATAACGACAACGGCGCAGGATATACCGTCGCTGTCAAAGGCCTTTAAAAACAATTTACCGAAGGCGCCCTGCGAAACCGGACTATCACAGTTGTAATAAAGGAAATTCTTTTTCCTCTTTATATCCACAAACCAGAGCGAATTCCTGAGCCTGTAGGCGGCGAGGTCTCCCCCTGCGGACTGGATCTGATTGAAATACTGGGATTCTTCAAGCAGTATGGAAGATTTGCCGTTTTTTTCTTCCGCAAGGTAGAATTTGCCGTTCATCTGGAATAAAGCCAGAAAAGCCCCTTTATGCGGAACGGGCCTCCCAAAATAATCCCTCACGCCGGAGTAATCGGCTTTGAGGCCGAGCGCGGAGATTATAACTTCAAGAGACTTTTTTATATTAAAATTGTCTCCTCCCTCAAGCAAAGCCGTTTTCCTCTGACGGTCAAAAGTGTTCTTATGCTCAGGAGCGATAAGAACGCTGATCCTTTCCGAACCGCCGCGGGAAAGGATTTTATCAAGCAAATTTGAAAAAGAAAATATTTTTTTGCTCAAAATAATCGCGCGGTATTTTTCCTGCGGTGTGACGGGCTTAGGGTATTGCCAGGTGATGCGGAATTTTTCCCTGTTGACGGATTCCTTTTCCATCGCCGGAGCCGAGGCCAGCAACATGGCCGGAACAAAAGCGAACAAAAATATGACCGGCGTCATCCTTCGTCAAGTGAGGCGAGAAACTCAGCGGTTTTTTCTTTTTTTGAATTAAAATTGGCGAGGAGCTCTTTTTTCTGTTCCACCACTTCCTTTGATGCGGAACTGATAAAATTAGGATTGGCCAGCAGCGCTTCAAGTTTTGCCGCGTGGATTTCTATTTTTTCTATTTCCCGCGCGGCTGTCTCTTTTTCAACTTTTATATCTATGAGCTCTGACACCGGCACGGAACATTTGAGCCCAGGTGTGGCGAAATTCGCCGCTCCGGTGCCAGGCGCAGGGCCGAATTCCATGGATTCCGCTCTCGTCAGAGGCAGAATAAAATACTCCGCTTCGGCGAGTTTTTTTTCAAAAACTTCATCCGTATCAACGATGATTTTAACTTTTACCGTCGCGGGTATGGCGAGCCTTGAGCGGATGTTGCGCACACCCTGGATGAGCTCGAAAATAGCGTTCATATCTTCTCTGGCGCCGGGAAAAGAAACCGCAGCTTCCGGCCAGACGCAGTCCATTATGCTATCCGGATCGTCGCAGGTCATTATCTGTCCGTAAATTTTTTCCGTTATAAAGGGGATGACGGGATGCATGACAATGAGCAGTTCCCTGAATATCCTGCCCACAAGCCCTGCGGAAACCCCGTCCCCGCGCAGCTTGAGTATTTCAAGATACCAGTCGCAGAAAGATGACCAGAAGAATTCCCACATGATACGGGTATATCTGGCAAGGTCGTAGGAATCCAGCGCATCTTCCGCGGATCTGACAAAAGCCGAGAACTCGGAAACAATCCATCTGTCCGGCAGCGATTGCGCTTCTTTCATATCGGCATACGATTCTGCCCTCAGACGGTCCACAACAACCGCGGCGTTTGAGATTTTGTTCATAAAATTTCTTGAGGCGATGAAATTTTCTTCACACGCCTGAAGGTCATGGCCTAAAACGGCCTGTTTTGTCAGTGAATACCTGAGGCTGTCAACGCCGTATTTGGAAGTTATTTCCAGCGGGTCTATGGTGTTGCCCAGGGATTTTGACATTTTTTTCCCGTGACGGTCGCGCACGATGCCGTGTATGTAAACGTCAGAAAAAGGTATGTCCCCCGCGAATTTAATGCCCATCATCAGCATCCGGGCGACCCACAGATAAAGTATTTCGTGACCCGTTACAAGAACAGAAGTCGGGTAATAATATTTCAACTCAGGCGTTTTTTCCGGCCAGCCGAAAACCTCAAAAGGCCACATCCCCGACGAAAACCATGTGTCCAGCACATCGGGATCCTGAAAGATATCCGCGCCGCCGCAGACGGGGCATTTCTCCGGTTTGACGGAAGAGACAATAACCCCCGCATGCGCTTCGGATGAACGCCCCTGACAGTCCCTGCAATAATAAACAGGGAGCCTGTGGCCCCACCATATCTGGCGCGACAGGCACCAGTCTCTTATCTCGCTGAGAAAATTCAGGAAAGGTTTTTTCCAGTGGTCGGGATAAAAACGGACCCGGCCGTCATCAAGGGCTTTTATCGCGGGTGCGGCGAGATCCTTCATCTCCAGAAACCATTGGAGTGAGAGCATGGGCTCTATCGCCTCGCCGCATCGGTAGCACACCGACACCGAATGCTTTAAATCCTCGATTTTTTCAAGAAGCCCCTCTTCCTCAAGCATCGCGCAGACTTTTTTCCGCGCTTCGTATCTGTTAAGGCCCGCGAATTCCGCGCCGGCCTCGGGTGTCATAATCCCCTTCTCGTCAATAACTTTTATCGTCGGAAGATTATGGCGGGCGCCGATATCAAAATCCGTGAAATCGTGAGCGGGCGTCACCTTGACGGCGCCGGTGCCGAAACCCTCCTCCACCATGCTGTCGAAGACAACCGGTATTTCTCTGCCGGAGAGGGGAAGTATGAGTTTTTTACCCGCGAGAGCCCTAAACCTTTCGTCTTTGGGATTGACCGCGACCGCCACATCGCCGAGCATCGTTTCCGGGCGTGTTGTGGCCACGACCACCCACTTCCCCTTCTCGTCGGCGACAGGATATTTTATATACCAGAGTTTCCCCGTTTCGTCTTTGTATTCCACCTCTATGTCGGAAAGTGATGTTCCGCAGCGTACGCAGTAATTGATGAGCCGGTGCCCCCTGTATATCCTGCCCTCCCCGTAAAGTCTGACAAAAGCTTCCGTCACGGCGCGGGAGCAGGTCTCATCCATCGTAAAATGTATGTTGTCCCAGTCACAGGCGCAGCCCAGTTTTTTTAATTGTTCGAGGATGGAGCCGCCGTAGAGTTGTTTCCATTCGTTCACGCGGCGGAGGAATTCTTCCCTGCCCATGTCTATCCTGTTTTTTCCTTCTTTGGCGAGTTCTTTTTCAACAACATTCTGTGTGGCTATCCCGCCGTGGTCTGTGCCGGGCGCCCATTTCACATTCCTTCCCCGCAGTTTGGCCGCGCGGATAAGAATATCCTGAAGGGTGTTGTTGAGGGCATGCCCCATGTGCAGGCGCCCGGTCACATTCGGCGGCGGAATGGCTATGGAAAAAGGCTTTCTTCCGTCGGGGACACCCGCGAATTTTTTACCGTCCTCCCATATCCTGTAAATCGCTTCCTCAAAACCGGGCTCGTATTTTGACGCTTTTTTATTTTCCATAGTATCTCGCGAAGGCCTCTACAACCATGCTCTGCGCGGGGGTAAACTCCGATGAGGACAGCACCCTGTAAAAATCCTCCAGGCTGTATTTTTGGAGGAGATCCTCGTCGTCGGAAACAATGACGAAATTTTCCACTTTTTCAAGATTTATGCCCCGGACAATGTCAAGGAGATTAATTTTGAAAAAAGCTTCAACGCACACGGGATCGAATTTCACGCCCACATCGTTTTTCAGTATATTGAGCACGCCGAGTATGGGCATGGGATTCCTGTAATGCCTCTTTGACGTCACCGCGTCAAAGACATCGCAAACGGCTATGATCCTGGCAAAGAAAGGGATGCCCATGCCTTTTATGCCGCGCGGATAACCGCTGCCGTCCATATTTTCATGGTGTGAGGAAGCGATTTCGGGGATCTGGCGGAATTCTCTCTTAAAATATATTTTTCCGAGGATTTCGCGGGTAAAGACCGTGTGGCTTTTTATCTGCTCAAATTCCTCGTCGGTGAGCTTCCCTGTCTTGGAGAGAATGTGCTCCCTGACTCCGACCTTCCCCATGTCATGCATCCACGAGGAATATTTAAGGAGCTCAATATCGTGCTTCATGAGTTTCATCGCCTCGCCTGTCTTTATCGCGAAAAAAGTCACCCTTCTGGAATGACCTGCCGTTATATAATCCCTCTTATCCAGCGTATCCGATAGAGTGTCAATAAAACTCTCAAACATCTTTCTCTGCTCGTCGTAAAGAAAAGCGTTTTCAACAGCGTCGGCCGCCTGACGGGCGAGGAGAAGCAGTATTCTCTCATCCTCCGTGTCAAAAACGCCGCTTCTTTTGTTCAGCACCTGGAAAACGCCTATACTCTCGCCCATTTTGTCTTTCATCGGACAGGTGAGAATGGTTTTTGTCACATAACCGGTTTTCCTGTCTGTGCCGGTGTCAAACCTCTCGTCGGCATAAGCGTCTTTGATGTTTATGACTTCGCCGCTTCGCGCCACGGCCCCGGCGATGCCCTTGTCAAGCGGGATCCTGATCTCGCGCGACCCCATGCCGTCGGCTATCTTGCTGTAGAGCGTGTCACTGTCAAAATCCCTCAAAAAAACCGTGCAGCGTTCAGCGTCAAGTATCTCGCGGGTTTCGCCCATTATCATTTTCAGGAGCTCATCCAGATTCAGTATGCGGGAGGAGACCTTGTGTCCGAAATCAAGAAGCGATTCCAGCCGCTTTTTTTCTACCCTGAGCTGCTCCAGCTCTTCTTTATTTTCCATATATTCTTCGCTTTTTCTAAATCTTCCCTTTTCTCAGGCACCAGCATGACATGCTTATCCCGACGCTCATAGTCGCCATGTGCATCGGGAGTTCGCCTATTCTAACACAAAGAACAGTGTTTTTACCACCCCAGCCGCCGGGGCCTATGCCGCTTCTGTTTATTTCCGCATAGATTTTATTCTCCATGCGGGACATCGGCTTGCACTGGTCTTTCAGGAGCATCCTCTCGGAGGCCAGCATCGCGTCGTGAGGAGCCCCGCCTATTCCGACACCCACAAAAACCGGCGGGCAGCAGTACGGCGCTTTTGAAATAACAAAAGCCGCTATTTCCCGCTCGAGGCAATTCGCATCCGACGAGGGATTCGCGCTTATAAGGCCGGAGCAATTCATGGCGCCGCCGCCCCTTATGAGAAATGACGGCGTAAAATCATCCGGCGCCAGATTGACCGACGGAAGGTTCCTTTTGTCCACTTTTCTGTCAAAGGGCTTCCTCACCTGGGAATCTCTCAGCCTCCCGTAGGATTTTCTGACGGCTTCTCTCAAAGCCCTGATGTCGGCGTGCGCGCCCACGTGAAAAGAAACAATGCCGGTGTCCTGACAGAGAGGGAACGATTTCTTTTTCGCGATGGCTATGTTCTCTTCTATAAGTTTCAGGAACTGCCTGCCCCTCGGGCTCTTTTCGTTTTTCAGGGCCTTCCTGATACAGGCTGACACATCGGGGGTGAGCTCATAATTAGCGCGCAGGATTTTTTCTTCAAGGTTTGTCATTTTATACCGTCCTCATTCTTTCATTTTTTCCATCATCACGATAGCCTTGGCGTTATTCGGATCTCTTTTGAGCACTTCCCTGAAACAGGCGGCGGCTTCCTTCAGCCGGCCCTCGTAAAAATATGTGTAGCCGAGATTGAAGTGCGAATCCACCATGTCCGGGTTCAGGGCCAGCGCGTTGTTATAGGCCTCTATGGCTTTCGGACGGTTCCCGGTAGAAAAGAAAATATTACCTATGTTGTTCCACAAACCGGGAGACGGCCTTATCCCCGCGGCTTTTATGAAAGCGTCGGCGGCGGGCCTCCAGTTCTTCTCCTTGGCATAAAACCAGCCGAGATTATAAAGAGCGTCATAATCAGCGGGGTTCTCCGCTAGCTTTTTTTTCAGCGACATTATTTTTCCGCTTTCCACCGCTTCGTGAAAATCCGGTTCCGCTGATGTTTCTTTCAGCGCCTTGAACGGCCTGAGCATTCCAGGAATAAAATAAACGAGCATCAGAAAGGCCGCGATGGACGGGAGAGCGCGCTTAAAAACCGAATCGTCAAGGGATATTTTTTCGCTTTCGCTAGTTTCAGCCTTAAAGAGAGCGAAAATAAAATAGAGCATGGCGGCGGTGATCATATATCTCATGTTGACCGAAAATAGATTGTTAACGAGAATGCCGGCGGCGGCGGCCGTATAGCAGGGGTCTTTGACATTCTTAAAAAAAGTGAAAACTATCATCATGAAGAGGACGATTCCCGGGAAGCCCAGTTCCGCGAAAATTTCCAGAAATTCATTATGCGCGAAATTTACGATGTTTTGTTTCTGCGGGTATATTTTTTTAAGTTCATCCGACGCATAATCGGGAAAACTCGTCGCAAAAGCCCCCGGCCCCACGCCCATGGGGTTTTTAACCGCCATAACCAGCGTGTCACGCCATATCAGCAGCCGTCCCATATCCCGCATCCAGAAAGCGCGCGTTACATAGCCCGCCAGAGCCGAGGCGGCGATCAGCGCTAAAAGGACGGTTCGCAGAGACGGTATTTTTTTCCTGTAAAAAACGAGCAGATAAACGGCAATGCCCGTCAAAGCCCCCACATAACCGCCGCGGGAATTGATGTAATAAAAATCCAGCGCGAACACGGCCGCCGACGCCGCGGCGAAAATTTTCCACCTTAATTGTTTCTCGTTAAAAAGCGCGAGCACGAAAGGCAGCGCTATGACAAGATACGCGGCGAAAAAATTCTGATTACCGAATGTCGCGTAAGGCGGCGATATTTTCGGCACCCGCATGGGCCCTATGGGAGTGCCGAAATTCTGCCAGAGGCCGTATAGCGCCGCGAGAAACGCCGTGACGGCGAATATTCTGCGTATTAAAGATTTCTCCGACGGGAGAATAAACTGCCCCGCCCCGAAAAAAATCCCGGCGCAGAGCAGGTTTTTTTCCATTTCCATCCGGGCGACATTCTTGTCGGGAAAAATAAGATAACGCGCCAGCACATACAAAAAATAAAACAGTACCCATTTATCAAGAGCGTTTTTTCTCCACACAATTTTTGATTTCAATGTCGCCGCGAATAAAACCACTGACAGAAAAATAAGCGCACCGCTTTCCAGCGCCACCAATTTTAGACGGTAATGCTTGACATCTATCAGAAAAGCGACGCTAAGAAAAAACACGCTATACAGTAGGGAACGGTACAAGGCAGTGTGACTGTAACCCTTCATTTTTTTAGTCCCTGGACTCGCCTGTAAAGCGTCCCCTTCATGGGAGAATGGGGATGACGGCGCCTCTCTTGCTGAGATAAGCATTCAGCGCGCGTTTCTGCGAAAGAGACCCGGGCGTTATTATATCGAACACATTGGGCGATTTTAAATCAGGACGCCCGCCGCCCGGATAAACGGCGTCTTTCTCCCGTTTGACCTCAAGAACATTGCCTTTGTCATCCCTCATATATGAGACAAAGGTGAGGCCGCAGGCGGCCAGATCGTACGGAAATTCAGGGAGTGAAACAGTGGCTATCCTGGACGAAGAATCCAATTTGACCGGTACGGCGATGCCGGCCGCGGCGCCTTTTATAAGCATCGCGGACGACGAAGACACCCTCAGGCAGAATTCCCAGTAAGCGCTTTCCTGCATAAAACAGTTCAGGCCGGGCATGGCCCGCCCCTCGCCTTTTTTCTTTATGCCGTTTATATCTATGTATAAGTCAAATCCGCTGTGCCACTCCCGCTCTGAAACCGGCCCCGCAAAATAAAACTGTAAATCGACTTTTTGCCCTGTCTGCCTCAGCGACAGAGACATTATGTCGCACATCCCGGAGGGAGCGCCGTCGGGCATCGCATACCAGCCCGGGCCCTTGGCGTCGCCGACAGGATCGAGCCATTTCTTTTTCACGGAACCGGCGGGCAGAGAAATAGCCAGCGCCCTGCTGCCGGAGGCCGTGGAAAGCCTTATAAAAAAGGATATGTTCGTGCGCGCCGAAAGCTGCATGAAAGTCAGCGGCATACTGACCGAAAAAGAGCCGCTGCTGCGCTCGACGGCAGACACACTCCACATCCTTTCCCACTCATTCTGCCCGGCCCTGTAAAAAACATTGTTCCCGCCGCTCGATATGCAGAAATTGACAGGCCCCTGAAGCTCTCCGCCGTTGAGAGCCTGCCGCGTCGTATAACCCGCGGCGGGATTCCACCAGTAGAATTCCAGAAGAGCCGATGTGGAAACGGAAGATGAAAAATTCCCGTCTATACGCATATATCCGTCTTCGGAAGAAATGGTATACGCTAAAAGATCCTCGGAAACGCTTATCGGGAGCTCCCTGAGTTCGTCAAACAGCATTTCCGCCCCCGACGCGAAGTCTTTCGGCAGGGATTCCTCAATGTCCTCATAAATACCGGCGACGGCGTAAAAAACTTTTTCAAGCGACGATTCTCCTATCCAGTTTGATATATCCTCCGCGGCGTAAGCTTTTTCAAGCGCCGCTGAAAGTCTATCCCTTTCCGCGCGGCCGGAATTTTTGTACCGCTCAAGTTTTTTCCGCGCTTCGGAAAAATGTTCCCACATCTTCAGATTTATATCGCTGAGCACAATGCCGCCGGTGCCGGATAAAACTTCCCGCGGAGCGTTTTCAGCTTTTTCCGGCATATTATCCGCAAGCTGCCGGGCGAGGCCGTCAAAAGACAGCGCCTTATAATACACGGGTTCGTCGCTCACATTCGCCAGATCCTGCCGCGCGGAGCAGGAAATAATGTCTATGGATGAGGGCCCGTGCTTAAAAACACCGCCGGCGCCGATACGAAAAACAGTTTTTATGCCCGATCTGGCCAGAATATCAAAACACTCGTCAGGCGGCATCTGAGCGCCTATGAATATTTCCTCGGCATCAGTGCCGCTCAACCGGGAATATCTCATCAGATTGCCGGCCAGAATATCCCGGAAATCAGATACGCCCAGAGTGGCCACGCCTCTCATCCACACATTCGGGCTCAATCCCGCCACAACGCCAAATTCGGATTTTTCGGCAAGAACGCATATTATCCTTTTTTCCCATGGCTCCATTTCTTTTGGAAGAAGTATCCTGTAAGGAATATCTTTCGTTTCGGCGATGAAATTAATGCAGTCCGGCACCTGTTCGGAAGCGATGTCCGACGCGTCTATAAGAAGACTATAGCCTTGGGCGGAACCGCACAGGCAGAAAAGCATAAAAAACAAAAAATTTCGAAGACCCGAAAACATGAATTATTTTTTTTTCAGATTAACCGAAAACTCTTTTGCGCTGCCACGGGTGAGAGTGATCATTTTTTCCCACGGGTAGTAACCTTCCTTGAAGAGTTTTATTGAATACTGGCGAGGCACCTCGGAGACGGAAACGATTTTTATAGAGGCGGGAGTTTGCGCTTTATGGTAGCCGTTTATAAAAACTTTAGCGGCGGAAGGAACCGAATTGATGGATATGTAGGCCGCGGGATCCGCTTTATCCGTCACGGGCTGGGGCTTTTTTTCAGAAGTAGGTACGGGCGCTTTCTTTTCAGGAGCTTTCTCCGATTGGGGGGCGGCTTTCGTTTTTACACCCGATAACGGGGAGGACGCCTCCTGATAAATAATGTTCCCCGCGGCAAGTAAAAGCACGATGTTTACCGCCAGGATCGTGCCGAGGACTGTTTTTTTCATGCCCTTGGCCTTTCCAGTTGAACAATATGCCCGTCGAGAGCTTCAACAAAATCTTTTTGCTTGAGGATCTCGCCGCTGATGCTTTTCAGGCTTTTTTCCACCGAATCAATTTTCCCGGCAAGCTCTAAACTATTTTTTTTCAATTCATCCAGCTCCGGCAGTTTTATTTCCTGGGACTGCCCTTTCAAGCCCGCCGCAATCTCGGCGGCTATTTTCTTGGTATCGATCGGAACCGGAGCCCCGCCGCCGCCTTTAAGGGCGGACAGCATTTTTGTTATGGTGTCTATCATGCGTTTTTCCGAAGCTATCACCGCATTCTGCACATCATTCGTCTTGCCGGCCGGTGCAGAGGGCTTTTTATCGCTTTTGATGAGTAAAAACCAGAGAACGGTATTTATCACTCCAAAAGCCACGGCAACCGCACCCAGAACTATTATCGGATTCTCCATTACTATCTCCTTCCGCCCGTGCGGACTTTCAGCCTCAATTTATTATCAGAACGCGGCTATGCGTAATCTGAATTGGCCTTACCCTGATATCTTTTTATAGTATAAAATTTTACAGGCACTTTCAAGAACAGAGGTGAGATTATAGCATTCCGCCAGATTCGCCGCCCCTGCCCAGGAACCGTGCCTCTTGATGACGCACACCGGATACTTGCTTATGAGCGGAGGGAGTTTCATAACAACTTCCTCGGAGCCGATAGCGTTTTCCGCGCTTATAACCGGCACCTCCTTAATGTAAAACGAGCCCTCGGCATCAATGGGTTTTATAACATCATTGTCAAATGACAGAACCGTGGCGAAGAGGGGGTGCGCGTGTATCAGCGCCCCGAAGGATGTAGAGCGGTATATGGCCCTGTGTACATCCACTTCCACCGACGCGCCGTCATCCCTGTTTTTATCGTTGACATTAACCCTGACTATGTTATCCGAGCTCAGATTCGCCGCGTACGCGCCGTGCGCGGTGATATAAAAAGAATCCCCGTCCCTGACGCTTATGTTTCCCGACGTGGAATGGATTATCTTTTCGTCGAACAGCGCCCTGCCGATCTTTATGAATTCATTGAGTTTCATCATCTTTCTCTCCTGTTATTTCTCCACCGCCGGAAAAAGGATCCCGCCGCCCGGGATGGAGCGGCCTTTCCGCACCGCTCCGGGCTCGGGCATTTGAATTTCCCAGTCAATATGAGCGGCCATTTCAGCGCATTTCACCGGCATAAAAGGGGAAAGCAGCCCCGTGACGAACTCAAGACATCCCTCGAGCGTGAGCAGAACATCATTGAGCGCCGGCGATTTTTCCTTATACATAACCCAGGGCTTTTTGTCCTCTATAAAACGGTTGGCCGCGTCAACGAGTTCCCAGAGCGCGTTCAGCGCGCCGTGAAAGCGCAGTTCGTCCATGCTCCGCGAAAAACTTTCAAGCGTTTCTTTCTGCTTTTGAAGTATTGCCGCGTCAAAAGAACCTTCGGCCGGCGTCTTGCCGGCGAAATATTTTTCGATCATCACCTCCGTCCTCTTGAAGAGATTGCCGAGAGGATTTGCCAGATCCGAGATATATCTTGCCTCAATCCGTTCGAGCGAAAAAGCCCCGTCTGTACCGAAAGGCATTTCCCTGAGGAAAAAAAATCTCAGGATATCCGGGTGAAGTTTGCCGCACACCTCATAGGGCGTGACGATATTGCCCGTTGATTTTGATATCTTGTCATCTCTCAGCGTCCACCATCCGTGGCCATACACCTTTTGAGGCAACGGCAATTCCAGCGCCATGATCATGGCCGGCCAGATAACCGTGTGAAAATAATAGATCTCCTTGCCGACAATGTGACAGTCCGCCGGCCAGAGTTTACTGAAAAGTTCCGGGTCGGCCGGAAATCCCGCGGCTGATAAATAATTCAACAGGGCGTCAAACCACACATAAATGGTCTTTGACGGGTCGCCCGGAACGGGGATGCCCCATGTCACCCTTTCCCTCGTCACGCACAGATCCTTCAGGCCGCGCCTGACGGTATCCATTGTTTTGTTTGCCATGCCCGACGGCTGGAGAAAATCCGGATTGGCTTTGTAGAAATCCAGAAGCTTATCCCCATAGGCGGAGAGCCGGAAAAAGAGAGCGCTCTCTTTTTTGATCTCCGTGATCTTTTTGCCGCAGTCGGGACAGCTGTCGCCGGCGTCCTTCACCTGCTGGTCGGTAAAAAAAGTCTCACAGCTCACGCAGTAAGGCCCCTCATATTCGGCATCGTAAATATCGCCTTTAGCCCGGAGTTTTCTGAACACTTCCTCCACCGTTTTTTTGTGAGCGCTGTCCGTCGTGCGCACAAAGCCGTCATAGGCAATATTCATAAAAGACCAGAGTTTTCGCGCGTCATCCGCGTAGCGGTCAACCCAATCCTGCGGTTCTACACCGTCTTTCAGGGCGCTGCGGTATATTTTTTCTCCGTGCTCATCCATGCCGGTGAGCATAAAAACTTCCCGGCCTCTCAGGGCCTGCCATCTTTTCGCCACATCCGCGGCTACGGTTGAGTAGGCGTGGCCTATGTGAAGGGGCGCGTTGGCGTAATATATCGGGGTGGTGATGTAGAAGATCTTATCCCCCACTCTCACTCCTTGATCTGGTGGCAGCAGAGCGTTTTGCCGCAGGGTCCGGTAGCCTTCTGGTTCGCGCAGCGCAGAGTCTTTCCCCTGCTTTTGCCGAAAAGCGTACAGCAGAAAGGCCTTCCGCACACGCCCAGGCCTCCTATGACACGGGCGCATTCTATTCCCGACACCTGCACCATCTGCACATGCGAGTGCAGACGCGCGTTTATGTCTTTGATAAGCTCCCTGAAATCCACTCTTGAATTCGCCGTGTAATACGCGAACACTCTTCTCTTTTCAAAAGTGTAGCAGACCTTCGCCAGCTTCAGAGGGGTTTCGTGAGCAGCGACGAGCTCGTTGACGATTTTAAATGCCGCCTTTCCCTCATCGGCGAGTTTTTTCAGTTTTTTTATATCCTCCGGCAGCATCTTTTTAAGCAGGCGAGGCGCGTTTTTCCGGCTATCCCCGGCGCTCTCAGCGGATGTCAGGCATATGGCGGCCTCTTTTCCGTGTTCTGTCTTAACAAGCACATGATCTCCGGGCGCGGCCGGCACCTCGCCGCACAAATAAACACCCGTGCTCCTGTCTCTCAGCAGCATGACTTTCACCGACGCTAACATTGTTTATTCTCCTCCAGGAATGAAGGAATGCCCTTCATCAGCATTCTTGAGAGGACGACATTCGGTATTCTCTGTTTTTTCAGCATTTGACAGCACTCGTGCATATAGTCTATCTCATAAGACAGCCTTTCAGACGGTTTTTCTCTCATCACAGTTGCGGCCTTCTGCAAGAGCGATTCTATGAAAGCGTGGGTCTTTTCGCGGCGCGCCGAAGCGGGGGTTTTGTTTTTTCCGGCGAGGACCTCGTGGAATTTTTTTAATTCTCCGAACAATTCTTTCCAGCTGCCGAGATCCCTTAATTGAGCGAGCGTACGGGCCAGATCAAGATCGCTTTCCGTTATTCCCTCGCAGGTCTCCTCCTGCGGTGGAAAACGCAGTATCTGCGAGCGCGACCTGATCGTCGGTAAAAGAGAATGCAGCGACGATGTGATCAGGATTATCAGGCAGTTCGCCGGAGGCTCCTCAAGGATTT
>Ga0180009_10003512_pt1 | contig 17777 bp, 16 predicted proteins | sample OS_PC_MetaG_FD_123537 | JGI IMG/M metagenome (GOLD analysis project Ga0180009, IMG submission 123537) | Groundwater microbial communities from the Aspo Hard Rock Laboratory (HRL) deep subsurface site, Sweden - OS_PC_MetaG | ecosystem: Environmental > Aquatic > Deep subsurface > Groundwater... | reverse complement strand
CCCAAACCCTTGCTGGCAAGCGTTTCAGCGAGAAATTTTCATTTTATTTACAATAATGTGATGAGTATTTCGCTGAGATTCCTGCCAATGCGGCAGTTTCTGTGCCAGCAGCGGACAACCTCCGGGCGGCAAATAGGCCGGCAGGCCGTCTGCGGCATAGGGTGGATAGTCCTCGCCATGGATCAGCGGCGCCAGGTACTCGCGACAGGCGGCGGTGATGCCAAACCCGGATGCATCAATGAATTCCTCGGGCATCATCTTCTCCTGATTGGCCATGTCCGCCAGCTGTGCCTTGCCGATGCGCCAGCGATAGGGGTCTGACTGTAGCCGCTCGATCACCGGCATCACCCCGGTCTCACCGGCAGCGGCAAATTCAACCGCAGCCCTGCCCACCGCCCAGGCCTGCTCGACATCAATGCGCGAGGCGATGTGCCGTGCCGAGCGCTGCAGATAGTCAGACACCGCCCAGTGGCACTTGTGGCCCAGCCTGCCCTTGATCAACTCGGCAATGCGCGGCGCGACCCCACCCAGCTGGGCATGGCCGAAAGCATCACGCACACCGCTGTCGGAGAGAAACCTGCCGTCGGCATCCCGGACCCCCTCCGACACCACCACGGTGCAATAACCCTGCTGCCCAACGCTGGCATCCACACGCTGCAGGAAGGCCTGTTCGGCAAATGCCCGCTCGGGGAACAGGATGGCCTGTGGCGGATCATCGCTCTGGCGTTGCGCCAGCCCGGCGGCAGCGGCGATCCAGCCGGCATGCCGGCCCATCACCTCAAGGATGAACACCCGGGTCGAGCTGGATGCCATCGACATGACGTCCAGACTGGCCTCCATGGTGGACACCGCGACGTACTTGGCGACCGTGGGGAAGCCCGGACAGACATCGGTGATCGGCAGATCGTTGTCGATGGTCTTGGGCACGCCGATGCACTGCACCGGGTAGCCCAGCTGATCACCGATCTGGGAAATCTTGTACGCGGTATCGGCCGAATCGCCACCGCCATTGTAGAAAAACACACCGATGTTGTGCGCCTTGAACACCTCGATCAGCCGTTCGTATTCGGCGCGGCTCTGGTCGATGCCTTTGAGCTTGTAGCGGCAGGAGCCGAAACTGCCGCCGGGCGTGTGCCGCAGCGCCATCACCTGCGCATCGCTCAGCGTGGCAGTGTCGTAGAGTTCCTCCTGCAAGGCACCAATGATGCCATTGCGGGCCGCATACACCTCGCCCACGGCTGTGCTGTTTCTGGCGGTGTGAATGATGGCGGCAGCGCTGGCATTGATCACCGGAGTGACGCCACCGGACTGGGCGTAGAGCAGGTTTCTGGCTGGCATGGTGCTTCTCGATGTTTGACTTGCTGACAAGGTACGGGTAGCTTATGCAGGCTTAACCATTAATTCAATGAATCCATGCGTATTGTTCTTCTCGGCCCGCCAGGTGGTGGCAAGGGCACTCAGGCTGCCATTCTGAAACAGCACTGGCAGATACCACACGTTTCCACCGGCGAACTGCTGCGGGCGGCCTGTCGCGACAAGACCCCGCTGGGCCAGAAGGTGCAGGCGGTGATGGATGCCGGCGAACTGGTCTCCGATGATCTCATGCTGGATCTGCTGGAGCAGCGCTTCGCCGACGACGATGTCGACAACGGCTTCATCCTGGACGGCTACCCCCGCAACCTGGCCCAGGCGGATGCACTGGACAAACTGCTGTCGCGCATCGGTCAGCCACTGGATGCAGCCCTGCTGATCGAGGTCGACGAGCAGAACATTCTGGATCGCATCGAGCAGCGTGCGCGCGAGGAAGGCCGCTCAGACGATACCGCCGAGGTGGTGCGCAACCGGCTGCAGGTGTATGCCGAGCACACCGCGCCAGTGGCCGATCACTATGCCGCAGACGGTCGTCTCATCCGGGTTCTGGGCGAAGGCGAAATCGATACCATCACGCAGCGCATTCTGGCCGCCATCAGAGCCGCCGACTGGATGCAGTGAGCGGCAACATGCTGCCGCTGCCGAAGCGCTCCCGTCACCCTCGCCCTAAGCCCTGAGCGCAGCAGAGTGCTGAGTTGCGGCAGCCAATGATACAACCCGCCGCTCGCGTCAGCCAGGTGCGCTACGAAATCCGTGGCCCGCTGGCACAGCGCGCCCATGAACTGGAACAGGCCGGCCACGACATCCTGCACCTGAACGTGGGCAACCCGGGTCGCTTCGGCCTGCATGCCCCGGACACCATGCGGCAGGCGCTGATCAACAATCTTCCTGCCAGCGACGCCTATGGACCGCAGTGCGGCATCTTTCCTGCTCGCGAGGCGGTGGCAATCCAGTTTCAGGAGCGTGGTCTGCCAGCAACCCGCTTTCAGCATGTACTGATCGGCAACGGCGTTTCGGAACTGGTCGACCTGAGCCTGCGCGCGCTGCTGGAACCCGGTGATGAAGTGCTGATTCCGGCCCCCGATTACCCGCTGTGGACCGCCGCCACCATGCTCAACGGTGGCCGTGCGGTGCATTATCCTTGCCGCGCCGGGCAGCACTTTTTGCCCGACATCAGCGAGCTGGCCACGCGCATCAGCCCGCGCACCCGCGCCATCGTCGTCATCAATCCCAACAATCCGACCGGGGCCGTGTATCCGCAGGAACTGCTGCGTCAGATCGCCGCGCTGGCACAGCAACACGGTCTGGTGCTGTTCGCCGACGAGATTTACGATGCCATCACCTACGATGATGCCTCGTTCACGCCGATGGCAACGCTGGCCACCGAGGCCGTGTGCGTGTCATTTGGTGGGCTGTCCAAAGTCTGGCGTGCCTGCGGCTGGCGCGTAGGCTGGATGGTCTTCAGTGGTGATCTGGATCGCTCAACCGACTACCGCCAGGCGGTGGAAAAGCTGGCCGCGCTGCGCCTGTCTTCCAACGTGCCGGCGCAGTGGGCAGTGCAGACTGCACTGGGCGGCTATCAGTCGATCGCTGAACTCACCGCGCCAGGCGGGCGACTGTACGAAGCGCGCCGTGCCGTGCTGGCCAGCGTGGCGGCTTCCAGGCATTTGCAGCTGGTGCGCCCGGATGGTGCCATGTATGCGTTTCCTGCCGTGCGTTGCGGAGCGGACGCAGCCTTTGATGACCATGCCTTCGCCAGCCGGCTGCTGGAGACGGCGCACATACTGATCGTCCCGGGCACCAGCTTCAACATTCACGACCCGCGACATTTTCGCATCACCCTGCTGCCGGAACCCGGCCAGCTGCAGCAGGCCATCGCCGCCATGGACGCACTGCTGGATGAGCTGCTGGACACTTGATTGTTCTCTGCATCGCGCTGCACGCAGTGCATGGACCGCCGGCTCAATGCCCGGCAGCAGTCAGCGGTCGCCCTGGCGACTCAGCAGTATGCGCCACAGCTGATCGTGATCATCGTCTTCGGCTGACGGGATTATCGCATGCAGCAGGTAGCCGTTGCGCTCGCACAGCACCTGGAAGTCCAGTGGGCCATGCGGATCGGTCAGCAGCACCTCCAGCACCGCCAACGGTGCCATCTGCTGCAGCAGGCATCGCGCTTCGATCACCGGTCTTGGACACAGCCAGCCGCGCGCATCCAGACGCCGATCGATAACCAATGTTGGGCCAGATTCTGGCATCATGTGACCATGCTCACCGCGTTATTCCGCTTTGTCGTCGACCTGTGTCTGCTGCGCGCCACACCGGCTGATGCACCGTCCCGGCCGCTGGCCACCGGGCTGGTCATGCTGTTGTATCTGGCGCTGGCCACACTGGGTCATGCCCAGCAGGATAACCCGCTGTCGCCGCTGTTGCCAGCCGCCCAGGGTCTGTTGCTGATCACGCTCGGCGTGACCGTGCTGCTGCAGCTGCTGCGGCTATCGGAGAGACTGCAGCAGACGCTGTTCAGCCTGCTTGCTGCCGCCTGTCTGCTCGGCATGCTGGGCCTGGCGCTGGAAGCCAGCCTGCCCGAGGATGTGCAGCAGGCCAACCCACTGCTGGTGACAGCCTGGCTGCTGCTGTTTGGCTGGAGCTTTGTCGTCGATGCTCACATATTCCGTCATGCCACTGGTCGTTCGTTCAGCCTCGGCATGCTGATCGCCGTGCTGCTGTTCGCCTGCCACCAGCTGCTGCTGTCTGCCTGGTATCTGCCAGCGGCACCTGCGCTCTGATGCACATCCATATCCTCGGAATCTGCGGCACCTTCATGGGCGGTATCGCCGCCCTGGCCAAGGCCGCGGGGCACCATGTCACCGGTGCCGACGAGCAGGTCTATCCACCCATGAGCGAGCAGCTGCAGGCGCTCGGCATCGAGCTGATCCAGGGCTACAGTCCGGCGCAGCTAGCACCAGCACCGGATCTGGTCATCATCGGCAATGCACTGAGCCGTGGCAATGCGGCGGTGGAGCATGTGCTGGATCACAAGCTGAACTACGTTTCCGGCCCGCAGTGGCTGGGTCAGCATTTTCTGCGCGAGCGCCAGGTGCTGGCGGTGGCCGGCACCCATGGCAAGACCACCTCCACGGCGATGCTGGCCAGCATCCTGCAGCACTGCGGGCTGGAACCCGGCTACCTGATCGGCGGCGCGGCGCTGGGTTTCGAGCACAGTGCGGCGGTCGGCAGCGGGCCATTCGTGATTGAAGCCGACGAATACGACACCGCTTTCTTCGACAAGCGGGCCAAGTTCGTGCACTACCACCCGGATGTGCTGGTGCTGAACAATCTGGAATACGATCATGCCGACATTTATCCATCGCTGGCCGCGATCCAGACCCAGTTCCATCATCTGCTGCGCACCGTACCCGCCAATGGCTGCGTGATCCACAACAGCGAAGACACCAACCTTGCTGAGGTGTTGCGCATGGGCTGCTGGAGCAGCCGTTCGGGCTTCGGTCTGCACAGCGGTGACTGGCGCGTGCTACTGGACAACGCCGACGGCTCCCGGCTGAGCTTTCTCCATCAGGGCGAGCCCTGTGCCAGCCTGAGCTGGCAGCATTGTGGCCGGCACAATGCGCTCAACGCCTGCGCCGCCATCGCCGCCGCCGCCGAGCTGGACATTCCGCCGGCAAAAGCGGCACAGGCCCTGCAGCATTTCGCTGGCGTGCGGCGGCGGCTGGAAGTGATTCATGCCAGCGATACACTGACCCTGTACGACGATTTTGCCCACCATCCCACCGCCATTGCCACCACGCTGGAGGGCCTGCGCCAGCGCATTGGCGCGGACACACCGCTGCATGTGGCGCTGGAATTGCGCAGCAACAGCATGCGCAGCGGGGCCCACCGGCAGCACCTGGCCGCAGCCCTGGCTGCCGCCGACCTGGTGGCACTGCGCACCCCGGCCGCTCTGGACTGGGACATCCACAGTGCGCTCAAGGCGCTGACGGTGCCGGTGCAGACATTCACCGATACCAGCGCCATGCTGAGCTGGTTGCGCCAGCAACAGCGGCCTCGGCAACACCTTGTATTCATGAGCAATGGCGGGTTTGACAATGCCCCGAGACGCTATGCAGAACTGGCCTGACACCATTCCACTGTTCCCCTTGCGCACGGTGCTGTTTCCCGGTGGCATCCTGCCACTGCGGATTTTCGAGACGCGCTATCTGAACATGATCCGCGATTGCAGCCGCGGACAGACGCCGTTCGGGGTCTGTCTGTTGCTGGACGACAGCGAGGACGACGAATCCGGGCAGCAGACCCGGCAGTCGCGCATGACCACGGTCGGCACCGCCGCCGAAATCATCGACTTCAACACCACCGATGATGGCCTGCTTGGCGTGGTCGCGCGCGGTACCCGTCGCTTTCGCATTGCCTCCACCGGGGTGCGCCATGATGGCCTCATCACCGCCGCCGTGGACTGGCTTGAGGAAGGCCCAGAGGCAAGCATTCAGCCGCAACACGCCGCCCTGGTGGAGGTGCTGCGGCAATTGCATGAACAGATCAGCGCCAAGCTCAGGCAGCAGGGTCCGGATCGCGACGGCATCGATCTGCAGTCGGTGCTGCAGAACTGCGATTACGACGATGCCACCACGGTCAGCTTCCGACTCGCTGACCTGCTGCCACTGACTGTGCATGACCAACAGGTGCTGCTGGAAATGCGCGACGCCGACGAACGCCTGGACAGCCTGCTGCGGGCGATTTCGATCAGCGGCGAAGACAACGATGGCAGCAGTCCAGGCTGAGGCACAACCAGTGGTCAGTCCGACTCACAGTCAGACAGCAGCAACAGCTCCGGCTTGTGCTGCAGCTGGCAGTTGCCCGCCAGCGGCTGCAGTGGTGCTGACACCACGGTCCATGGCAGGGCTTCGGCACGCCAGAAGGTGAACAGGAACGCTCTGGCTGCGGGACGCTCCAGGCTCAGCGATCCCAGCCACAACGGTTTGCTGTCGGCCTCACCATTACCGGTCTGTGTGCGCAGCGACCAGCCGGATGACCACAGGCGCAGCACCGCCTGCTGCTCGCCATGGCGTTGTCGCAGCAGCAGTCTGGCGCTGCGGCCACGATAGCCCAAGCGGTACACCGGCAACTGCTGCAGATCAGGCGCCGGACTGAACGCTTCCCACCAGCGCGTCGCCGTCAGCGGTTCCCAGCCCGACTGCAGCAGCGCCTGCTGCAGGCGCGACAGATCACCGGCATACTGCACATTGAGCCGATCCACCGGAGCCCGCGCAACATCGGAGCGCCACTGCGGCAGCCGTTGCCAGTCGTGCTGGCGCCAGACGTCAGCCGCCAGCGCGGTGCCGATCAGCGGCAACCGCCACTGCGCGCGCAAGCGCTGATAATCCAGGCTGTTGAAACCCACCGCGCCCAGCAACAGCAACAGCGAGAAAACCAGACTGTGGCGGAACACGGCATGGCCGCGATCAGCGCGCACACGGTAGGCGATGCCCACCAGACTGACCCAGATCAGTGCCAGCAGCACCGCCACGATGAGCGCACTCAGCCAGGCCAGCCCCAGTGCCAGTCGCGCGATCAGCAAAAGACTCAGCAGTGTGGCCACGGTCAGGTAATACCATTTGCGCTGCCACGCCGGCAGTTCCCGTGCCAGCAGCATCGGCAGCGCCATCAGCGTGGCCGCCAGCATGGCCGCATTGAGATCGGGAAAACTGTGGCTGGGCTGCAAGTGCGCTGGCCACAGCGGCACCAGCAGCAGCAATTGCTGCAGCAACCAGGCCAGCAACGGCAGCGGCGCGATCGCAATCAGCCAGTGCCACAGCGACAGGCTTTGCCGCTGCAGGGCAAACCATAGCGCCATGGCCATCACCAGCGTCAACAGGCATGGCCAGGTCGACACCACTGCCAGCGCCACCCAGACCGCATCGCTGACCGGATTACGCAGATCCTGCAGCACCGCTGCCAGCCACAGATCCACGCTGCTGCCGCCGGTGCCGATGAGCAGGTACAGACTCAGCACAATGAGCACGGCCAGACCGGTAAGGACCAGCAGGCCGAGCATCGCCACCGACAGCAGTTCTCCGCGCAGAGGTTCGAACAGCGGCAACAGCCAGCGTCCCAGTCGCGGATGCCGGCGCAGCCATAACAACATGCGCTTGAGCAGCCAGGGATTGCTACGACCGGCCAGCAGATAGCCGCTGCGCACCAGCCAGATCAACAACAGCAGGGTGCCGCACACCAGCAGCAACAGCAGTGCCAGGCGGCTGGTGTAGGCGGCGGCCAGCTCCAGCGAAGCCCCCAGCAGAATACCCGGCAGCATGCTCAACGCCACCCAGCTCAATGCGGTGAACACAATGACCGGCATCGCCACCACCGGGCGCAGTCCGAATGACCCGGCCAGCACCGGCATGAACGATCGCAACGGCCCCAGATAGCGACCCAGAAACAGGCTCAGGCCGCCATAGCGCTGCAGAAAATGCTGACCCTGCTGGATGGTTTCCGGATAGCGGCGCAGCGGCCAGGCACTGAACAGATCATGCCGCCAACGTCGGCCCAGCCAGTAATTCAGCATGTCGCCCAGCACACAGCCGGCGCTGGCCACGGCCCATGCCAGCCAGCCATCGAGCTGACCCAGCGCAACCAGCGCACCGAGCATGAACACCAGCATCAGACCCGGAATCAGCACCCCGATCACGGCAAAACTCTCGATGCACAAACCCAGCGCCACCAGCACCAGCAACAGACCGGCGTTGTCGCCGGTCCAGTCCAGCAATAGCGCAGTCCAGCCTGATTCCATTTTCGCTGCCTGCCCAGCAGCGCTCAGTCTGGCGCAAATCTGAGCAATTGCTGGCGCTGGCGATTGACCTGCAGAGCAAACACATCCGGACGCGCGTAGTGCCCGCTGGGATCAAAGTTCTGGCGTTCCTCCAAGACCTGCTGCAGGCAAACTTCCTGCACCAGCAACTGCTCGCTGCCGGTCTGTGGCGGCAGCAGCCATTGGCCATCGGGACCGGCCACGCAGGAACCGCCATCGGCCAGCACCTCCGGCGCCTGATCGCGCAACAGCTGGGCATGCGGCAATGCCATGCCGATGTCCCCGGCACGCAGCACCGAGGCAACCGACACCACATATTGCCTACCCTCGCGGGCGATAAACCGGGTGCTGTCGCTGGTGTTGCTGGCACTGCCCGGCCACAGCGCAAAATGCAGGTTGGCGCCCTGTGCATACAGCGCCTGGCGTGCCAGCGGCATCCAGTTTTCCCAGCAGTTCAATGCGCTGACAGTAAAGCCGAACCAGTCATGCACGACCAGGCCATGGCCGTCGCCACTGCCCCAGGCCAGGCGTTCTTCGTAGGTGGGAACCAGTTTGCGGTGTACCGATACGATCTCACCGCTCGCATCGATGCATACGCGTGACGCGTACAGCGTGTGGCCGGCACGATCGCGCGGCCGCTCCATGATACCGATCACCTGAGCCATGTGGTGGCGCGCGGCCGCCTGGCACAGCGGCTGCAGATCACCGGCTTCAATACAGACCGCCTGGGCCAGATAGTGCGCATGCAGTTGTTTCTGCACCGCATCCTCAAACCTGCTGGCATGGGTGAACGACAGCCAGAACGGATAGCCCGGCAACCAGGCTTCGGCGGTGGCCAGAATCTGCACCTGCTCGGCAGCCGCCTGATCAATGATGCCCAGCAGTTTCTCCATGCTGGCCTGCCGTTGCAGCCAGACCGGGGCAAACTGCGCCAGCCCTACGCGCACCGTGGCCCCGGCACGCAGGCTGTCAGCGGCTGTGCTCATGGCTCCGCAGCCAATGTGGACTGCACATGGGAAAGAAAATCTTCACTGTCCAGGTAACCGATCACGCGCCGCTGGCGCAACTCGTTGCCGGTGCCATCGAAAAACAGAATGGCCGGCGGTCCGATCAGACCATAGGCCTGATACAGCGCCTTGTCGTCAGCGTCATTGGCGGTGACATCGGCCTGCAGCAGGGTCACCCCGGCCAATGCCTGCTGCACCGTGGCATCCTCGAAGGTGGTCTTTTCCATGCGCTTGCATTCGACGCACCAGTCGGCGTAGAAATCCAGCATCACCGGACGCCCCTGACCAAGCTGTGCCTGCAGTTCGTCCAGCGTCTTGATGCGCTCAAACGGCAGTGCTGCGGTCTCCGCCGGTGCGCCGGCAACACCCTGGCGCAAGCTGTGCAGCGGGCGCATCCAGTCGTCACCGCCGCTGGCAAAACCCAGCAGCTGCATGCCGCCGAACAGCAGCAGCACCACGCCAAGTGCTTTCCACAGGCGCGGCCAGCCATACGCCACCTGATCCAGCGCACCCAGATACACCGCGCTGCCGATCAGCAGCAGACCCCACAGCAGCATGATGATGCCACCGGGCACGACCCGTTCCAGCATCCAGATCGCCAGCGCCAGCAGGCCGACGCCGAAAAAGGCCTTGACCCCGTTCATCCAGGCGCCGGCGCCCGGCAACAGTTTGCCGGCGGAAACGCCGAAGATCACCAGCGGCACGCCCATGCCCAGCGCCATGGCAAACAGCGCGGTGCCGCCAAGCACAGCATCGCCGCTCTGGCCGATGTAGATCAATGCGGCCATCAGCGCCGGCGCCACGCATGGGCCGACGATCAATGCCGACAACAGACCCATGATGGCGACGCCGATCAAAGTGCCACCCTGCTGGCGATTGCTCATGCTGGCCAGCCGCGATTGCAGCGAGGCCGGCAGTTGCAGTTCGTAGAAGCCGAACATGCTCAACGACAACAGCACAAACAGGGCGCTGAAGCTGCCAATGATCCAAGGGTTCTGGAACGCCGCCTGCAGGTTTTCGCCGGACAGGCCGGCCACCACGCCAGCGGCGGCATAGGTCACCGCCATGGCCAGCACGTACACCACCGACAACAACAGCGCTTTGCCGGTGGTGATGTGCTCACCCTGACCGGCGATGATGCCGGACAGGATCGGCACCATCGGAAACACGCATGGGGTAAACGCCAGCAGCAGTCCGGCGACAAAGAACAGCAACATGGCGAACAGCGGGCGCTCGGCCAGCGTGGCCGCCAGCTGATCCTGCTCCGACAGCGTCACTCCGGTGTCAGCCGCAGTGCTGCTGCCGCTTGCCGGCATACCAGCGCCGGCAGCGCCAGCGGACACGCTGGCACCGGCTGTCGGCAACGGGGTGCCGGTCTGTGTATCGGTGTTCAGCGCCGGCAGTTCAATCCGGACCTGTCGCTGCATCGGCGGATAGCAGATACCGGCATCCTTGCAGCCCTGAAAATCGGCGGCCAGGTGTATGCTGCGCACGTCAGGATCACTGCGTTCCAGGCTGAGCGGGATTTCCACCTGCTGCTCGTACACCTGTACCGAACCGAAATGCTCATCGAATTTGGGCGTGCCCGGCGGCAGATTGACCAGCCGCACCGAGACCCCGTCCTCGGGCACGCTGAACCTGAACTTGTCCCGATAGAGATAATAGCCGGGGGCCGGCGTCATGCGCACCAGCAGGGTACTGGCGTCGGTGGCAATGGCTTCATAGGTGAACGCCTGCGCTGCCGGCAGGGCTTCATCCAGCAATGGCAGACCACCAGCCGAGCCGCCGCCCAGCAGGCTGGCCAGGGGATCACCATTGCCCGCCAGCGCATTGCCCATGCCTGCCTGTGCATCATCGAGCTGTGCATCGAGTTGTGTGTCGGCGTGCGTGTTCAGCTGCGGCAATGGCAGGGCGATGTTCAGCGTACTGCGCTGTGGTGGATAGCACACCCCGAGATCGGCACAGCCCTGATGACTGACCTGCAGGGTCAGACGTTCGGCGCTGGCGGGCAGCTTGACCGGCAACAGCACCTGCAAGTCGTTGCGGTAAGTCTCCACCGCGCCAAAGAATTCGTCTTCATAAGCCTTGCCGGACGGAATGTCGGCGCTGCCGAGACTGACCCCGGCATCCTCACTGGCAAACTTGAGGCTGTGCCGGTACAGGTAATAACCTTCGGCGATGTCCCAGCGCAGCCTGATCTGCTCGCGGCTGACGGCCTCGGCGCTGAGCGCAAACGCAAGTTCGGCATCCAGCAGTTCATCGGGATCAATGGCCCGCGCCTGGTTGCTGGTCAACAGCCACAGCAGGGCAAGCAGTAACCATGCCGATGGTCGACGCGGGCGAATCAGATCTTGCATAAGGCGGTTTCCTTGCATTGGTGATTTCATGGTGTTGGCAACAGCGTCTGCTGCAGCCACTGCTGATACGGCTGACTGACGGCATCGGCCTGCAGGGCGATGATCTCCGGCACTTCATAGGGATGTTGCTGACGCAACATCGCCTCAAGTACCTGCCAATGCTCTGCCAGCGTCTTGATGACCAGCAAATGTTCGCTTTCCTGACAAAGATTCTGTTCCCAGAAGAACATCGACGTCAGGCCGGGCACAATCTGTACGCAGGCAGCCAGTTGCTGCTGCAGCAATTCACTGGCCAGGTGCTCGGCGCAGGCCTGATCCGGACAGGTACACAGCACCAGCAGGGCCTGTTTGGTTTCGTTGGGCTTCATGGCATCACCGGATCCGCTCGCGGCGGGGCACTTTTTTGACTATTCTGACACAGACCACCGCACACCGGCTGCGCTGGCGCGTCTGTACAGAACGCAAATCGCTACAATAGCGGCTGCTAGGAAGTGGTCTGCGCATGAATCTCAAATCCCTGTTCGGCTGGTCGCTTGGACTGCTGGTGCTGCTGGTTGTTCTGTGGCAGCAGGATTACGCCCTGCTGTGGCAATCGCTGCAGCAGGCCGGCTGGCCGCTGTTGCTGGTGCTGCTGCTGGAACCGCTGCTGTGGCTGAGCCATGCGGCCGCCTGGCAGCTGCTGTTCCCGGCTGCACAGCGAGCCCGCTTTGCCGACACCTACTATGCCAGCGCCAGCGCCAGCGCGATCAACAACCTGTTGCCGGTGTTTGCCATTGGCGGTGATCTGGTCAAGGCGCGCCATCTGGTCAAGCGCGGCGTCAGCGGCAGCGCCGCCACCGCTGCCGGCATGGTGGATCTGAGCCTGCATGCGGTGTCCGCGCTGGTCTGGTCCTTGACTGGACTGGTGCTGCTGGCGCAGCTCACCGACGACCGCGAACTGTTGCTGGCCAGCAGCACCGGCAGTGTGGTGCTGGCGCTGGCCATCATCGCCTTCATTGCTGCCCAGTTGCTGGCCTCGCAGAGTCTGGCCGAGCGCCTGCAGCGGCGCTTCAGCCAGCGTGGCTGGAACGTGCTGGCCAGCGACACCGGACGCGCCCAGCTGGGCCTGCTGCGGTTGTGGCGACAGCCGGGCACGCTGATGCAGTCGGTGCTGTGGCGCCTGGCCGGCCGCACACTGATGGTGCCGGAAATCATGTTCATCAGCTGGCTGCTGGGTAGCGACATCGGTGCCGCCAATGCCGCCATGATCACCGGTCTGGTGATTCTGGTGAAAACCGCAAGCTTTGCCGTGCCGGCCCGCATCGGCGTGCAGGAAGGTGCCTTTGTCGCCAGCGGCCAGCTGCTGGCGCTGGCGGCGGAACCGATGTTTGCCATCGCCATCGCCATCCGTCTGCGTGAGACGCTGGCCTCACTGCCGATTCTGCTGCACTGGTACCTGCAGGAGTGGCGCAACGCAAGGATTGAACAAAGCGCTGCATGATTGCCACTGCGATCCTTGAAATGCCAATCCCAGCCCCCAATTTGGCGACATCGTCGTAGCGCAGGTCAACCGCCACCCGGCCACTGACCGCATCGACATAATCATGGAATCTGGTCGTGCCGCATGGCACGGCAGTTTTTGTTCTGTTTATTTGCTTTAGGAGACGAGCATGAAATTGCGTCCTTTGTACGATCGCGTCATCGTGAAACGCTTCGAAGAAGAAGAAAAATCAGCCGGCGGCATCGTCATTCCCGATGCGGCCAAGGAAAAGCCGATCCGTGGTGAAGTCGTGGCCGTCGGTCAGGGCAAGCCGCTGGACAACGGTGAAGTGCGTGCGCTGGCCGTCAAGGTTGGTGACAACGTGCTGTTCGGCAAGTTTGCCGGCACCGAAATCAAGATCGACGGTGAAATCCTGCTGGTCATGAATGAAAGCGACATCATGGCGGTGGCCGAGTAACCCCGGCTGCCTGAGCAATCTGCTGACACCATCCATTTACCAAACATAAGTTTTTGAGGAACATCAATCATGAGCGCTAAAGAAATCCGCTTTTCCGAAGACGCGCGTCAGCACCTGCTGCGCGGCGTCAACAAACTGGCCAACGCTGTCAAGGTCACGCTCGGTCCCAAGGGCCGCAACGTGGTGATCGAAAAGAGTTTTGGTGCCCCCACCGTGACCAAGGACGGCGTCAGCGTCGCCAAGGAAATCGAGCTGGAAGACCGCCTGGAGAACATGGGCGCACAGATGGTCAAGGAAGTGGCTTCCAAGACCTCTGATACCGCGGGCGACGGCACCACCACCGCCACCGTGCTGGCCCAGGCCATGCTGCGCGAAGGCATGAAAGCCGTCGCGGCCGGCATGAACCCGATGGACCTGAAGCGCGGCATCGACAAGGCCGTAATCAAGGCTGTGGAAGAAATCAAGAAGCTGTCCACCCCGGTGGTCGACAACAAGGCCATTGCCCAGGTCGGTACCGTATCGGCCAATGGTGACAGCGAAATCGGTGACATCATCGCCAAGGCCATGGACAAGGTCGGCAAGGAAGGCGTGATCACCGTCGAGGACGGCACCGGTCTGCAGAACGAGCTGGAAACCGTGGAAGGCATGCAGTTCGATCGCGGTTACCTGTCGCCCTACTTTGTGACCGATCAGGCTTCCATGCAGGTCGAGCTGGAAAACCCGTACGTGCTGCTGCATGACAAGAAGATCTCCAATGTCCGTGAGCTGTTGCCGGTACTCGAAGCGGTGGCCAAGTCCGGTCGTCCGCTGATGATCATCGCCGAAGACATCGAAGGCGAAGCACTGGCCACCCTGGTGGTGAACAACCTGCGTGGCATCGTCAAGGTGGCAGCGGTGAAGGCTCCTGGCTTCGGCGATCGCCGCAAAGCCATGCTGGAAGACATCGCCATCCTCACCGGCGGCAGCGTGATTGCCGAAGAAGTCGGCCTGACGCTGGAAAAAGCCACGCTGGAGCAGCTTGGTTCAGCCAAGAAGATCCAGATCACCAAAGACAACACCACCGTCATTGATGGTGCCGGTGAGACCAAGGCCATTGAAGACCGCGTCAAGGTTATTCGCGCCCAGGCCGAGGAAGCCAGCAGCGATTATGATCGCGAAAAACTGCAGGAACGCGTGGCCAAACTGGCCGGTGGTGTGGCGGTGATCAAGGTCGGTGCCTCCACCGAAGTGGAAATGAAAGAGAAGAAAGCACGCGTCGAAGACGCCCTGCACGCCACCCGCGCAGCCGTGGAAGAAGGCGTGGTGCCTGGTGGTGGCGTGGCGCTGGTGCGCGCACTGCAGGCCATCGGCAAGCTCAAGGGCGACAACGATGATCAGACCACCGGTGTACGTCTCACCGCCCGCGCCATGCAGGAGCCGCTGCGTCAGATCGTTGCCAATGCCGGCGGCGAAGCCTCAGTGGTCATCAATGCCGTGCTCGACGGCAAGGGCAACTACGGCTACAACGCGGCCACCGGCGAGTACGTCGACATGATCGAAGCCGGTATTCTGGACCCGACCAAGGTGACCCGCACTGCTCTGCAGAATGCCGGTTCCATCGCTGGTCTGATGGTCACCACCGAGTGCATGATCGCTGAACTGCCTAAGGAAGAAGCCGGCGGCGGCGCCCCGGACATGGGTGGTATGGGCGGCATGGGTGGCATGGGCGGCATGATGTAACGCCAACTGGCACCCTTGTTGAAGAACAAAGCCCCGCACTGCGGGGCTTTTTTGTGCGTGGCGAATCCCGCCTGGCAATCTGTGCGGCAATCTTGCGGAATCAATCTGCCAGCAATGTTTCGACCGGCGTGTGCGGCAGCAACACGCGAATTTCATCGTCTTCGCCCGTCATGGCGTGACGGATCAGCGCCAGCGGCATCCAGCCATACTGCAACAGGCGGTCATGAAACTCGCCCAGCACAAATTGCTCGCCCTGTTGCCAGCGTACATCGGCCAGCAGTTGCTGCAGCTGCAGATGACCGATGGTGTAGCCAATGCCGTAGCCGGGTGGTCTGCGTAAGTAGATTTCGGCATCCACTCTGGCCACGTTGGCATCCAGCCCCGGTGTGATCTGCATCCAGTACTCCATCACTTCGCGGGTGCTCATGCGATTGAGCTGCAGCATAACGTCACCGATGCTGCGCACCGCACGAAACAGGCCGAAGTTGTATATCAACTCACGCGTGCGTGGGCGCTGCGCATAGAAGCCGAGTTGCAGCGGCATCTCCTCCAGATACACCGCCCAGCCTTCCGCGCGCACGCCGTCGTACAGCTGCTTGCGAATCGGATGTTGCAGACGCTGACGCAGCATGCTGTCAAAGCGATGCCCCGGGATCACCGCGTGCCAGTGATCCGGCGACGGATCACGGAACTGGATGTGCTCCCAATAATTGGGTCCATCCGGGCGCACGATCCAGGGCGCATTGAAACCCATCTCCATAAAGTCTTCGGGTATGTAATCGGGCACACTGAGCAGCTGCTGGGACTCGATGAACGCGCGGACCTGGGCATCCAGTGTGCCAATGCGCTGCACATACTCGGCTTCGGATGTGGCCAGCTCCAGCTCGGGCAGATCGCGGTTGCGGTGCCGCTCCAGTGTGTAAAACGCGCGCAGACGATCCAGCTCACGGCGCGACATCAAAAGGATGTCATCGGCATCATACGGCAGCATTTTGACCTGCTGCAGATACCAGTCAAAGGCTTCTCTGCCAACGCCTGCGGCTGCCGTCATGCGCGGTCGCTGTTGTTGCAGCCAGTGCTGGAATTCGCGCACCGCGCTGAGCGCCGCCGTCACCGCCGGCACCAGTTCAGGCTGCTGCTCGTTGGCCCGCTGCAGCAGATCCTGATACCAGCCGATCACCCCGGCCGGCGGCTTCGACCGGCGCGGATGACCGTGCCCGACCCCATCGGCGTGATTGAGTGCATGCAGGGCCAGATCGGCATAATCGGCAGCGGCTTCGCTGAGATTGGTGCGTGCCTGCCGACTCAGACTGACGGTCTGCTGCAGACGCGACAGCAGTTGCTCCTGCTGCTCACCCTGTACCGGCAACTCGGTGAAGGCCACACGCAGCATGCGATCGGCGTACCAGCCCGGATCGCGGAACCACGGCCGCGAAACCTGTAACATGAAGTCCATCTCGTCCATCTGCGCACGCACGGCCAGGACGTCGGCACGTTGTCCGGGCGACAGTTTATCCAATGGGATCGCGGTGACCCGGTTCTGGAAGGATTGCAGCGCATCGACGCGCTGGCTGACCGACGCATGGTCGGGCACATCGTCGCGCAGCTTGTCGCGCCAGTCGATGAACTGGGCGTAGGACTCGACCAGCACCGGCAACGGAGTGTCCTCGGCAAGCGTGGCGATCGGCAACAGGATCAGGGTGGCCAGTAGCAGGGCACGCAGGGGTGTGATCATGGGCAATCCTCGGGTCAATGACGGGTACACCCTGCATGGTGGCCGAGCATGGGCGGCGGCATACGGGGAGATCGGCCAGCCTGCGACAGGGCGCAAGCCGGTCACGCTGAATGGGTCAGGATAACTCGAAACCATCGACGAAGAAGGTCTCTCCCAACCCGATATTCGGCACGCAGCCTGAATCAAAGGCACCAATTACATTGCCCCATTTCGTCGATGCCGTGTTGTTGCGGCTGTACTGGCCGAGGTACCAGGTCAGGCCGCCGTCGAAGTCGCTGGTGGCGCCGGTGTAATCGCCCCAGCGGTTCGCCTCGCCGGCGCCCTGAAATGACGTATACGCCACCTCGCCCGCCTGCAGCAACGCCTCGGGTTGCACTGTGCCGGGCGGGTCGGTCGCCAGGCGCCCGGTGAAGTAGACACCCGGAAACATCGTGGTATTGGTCTTGGTGTAGCCCAGCGTCAGATCGCCGCAGTCGTTGACGGCCGCGTCCGGGAAACTGCGGAAGTCGCCGTCAGTGCCGATGACACCGCCATCGACGAACGTGGCAGTGACCGGATCGATGGTCGCCCAGCGCACGCAGTTCACCGGGCCGCCGCCGGGGTTGCATGCGATCGTTTGCGTCATTGTGATCGTGCCGTTGCGGTACTCGGCGTCCTGCGGCCGGAAATCGTTGCCGGCGAGCAGCGTCGCGCCGTCCTGCGGCTGATCTAGTGTAGTGTCCTAAACTTAATCAAGAAATGTTATACTATCGGCATACTCAATGACCAACCGAGCCCAGTATGCCAGCACCTATAAAGATCAATTTAAGTAAAGATGAAATTAAACTGCTG
>Ga0180009_10003511_pt1 | contig 17779 bp, 24 predicted proteins | sample OS_PC_MetaG_FD_123537 | JGI IMG/M metagenome (GOLD analysis project Ga0180009, IMG submission 123537) | Groundwater microbial communities from the Aspo Hard Rock Laboratory (HRL) deep subsurface site, Sweden - OS_PC_MetaG | ecosystem: Environmental > Aquatic > Deep subsurface > Groundwater... | reverse complement strand
CGGGAATTCTGCAGCAACAATAGAAACAGTTAAATGCAACGGCTTTAATCTTTGGGTTGAAAAAAATCAAGACAGGATTGAAAAAAGATTGACTGAATGGATAAGCCGCATGAACGATTATTTTAAATAATAAAACCAACAGCCCGGTGAAAGTCCGGGCAAAGGAGAATCAATCATCATGAACCATTTCACACTCAATAAAATATACGCCGCAATCATCGCCTTGACAGTGGTGGTATGTGGATATAACGCAATAATGATTATGGTAGGGATAGGTGGATAATATGAAAGAAAACAATAATAACCAAAACCAAATCACCATCACCCTTTTTCCCGGCACAGTGGCGTGGCTGATGGAGCGTATAGCCCAGGATCAAGCCCAGGATCAGAGCCAACAAAACACCGTGTCAGATATGAGTGTATCAGGATTAATCCAGGCTATATTGACTGAATACCGTCATAAAAATGCTTCAGTAGGAAGAACAGCAGTCCCCTTCTCCCTCTCTTCCGTAATAAAAGCATGATTGCAGTATAAACACATCCTGACACGTTTTATCACATTTTTATTAACCGGGTGTTTCGTATCTATCACCCGGTTATTTTTTTGGCTGGTACCTCGTTTGTATTTTGGGCATAGGATCATGGTTTGTTTCCCTTGTTTTCCTTATCATTCAATTTAATAATATTGGATGGAGATGGAGCCGGTTCTGCTATGATGTTTGTGATATTACCATTACCATCAAGCTTTCCAGCTATGGCATGTTGAATAAAATATTGAGAAATAGCGCTTTGAGCCCCGAACATAATCTGTTCTGCTTTGTTTCTGTTTTGTGGGAATCCGCTCACTCTTAATTCTCCTTTTTCGTTAATCGTGATAATGATTGAATTTTTTGGAATTATAACTGTTTTGTTTTTACTGTTTTTCATGATGATTTCCTTTTTAATTTTTAGTTAATTAAATTCAGCTTTGCCTTGCTTTATTTCTCCTATCCTGTCTCCGCCTGTCATTTTTCGTACCACGTCCACATTGTTTAAATTTAGAATAATTATGGTTAATACATTCTTTTATTTTCCGTGGGGCGCAGATCGGATAGTTGTGACATTCAACACAAGATTTTTTTATCGGTTGGTCATTCATTTTTATTACCTCCGTTTGTGATCCACCGCCAATTTTTAACCTTTTTCCAGGTGTTTGAATTTTGGATGGATAAAATTGAAATACTGATAAATGCCATGATTATAATTGCCCAGACAATAATTCCTGTAATTACCAAAATAAATAGTAAAACATATAAAGTTATTGTTGTTGTCGTCATAACATTAACTTTTCCGGATTCATGTGTAATGATCCGCCGTGATGTGTTGAGGCCATCGGGTCCATACCTAAATTGGCCTTTGTATAGCTTTGGCAATCTTTGCATGGCACCGCATTATATTTGATATATTTTGTTAAACAATCACTTCTGAATGAACAATCCCACCTGGACAAGTCAGCCATGTCAGAATTATTGAGGATCTTTTTAATCTTGCGATAATTTTTTTTAACCCTATCTTTTTTATTTTTGCCCCAATAACATACATTACAGTTTTCACTTGATCGCACCCGGCTTGAAAAATACACCTGGTCACATGCGCATTTTTTAAACTTGTTTAATAGCCCATATTCTGAGTGTTCCGGGCAACATCGCAACATCTGTTTTTTTTCAGGAGACCAGTGCAGGTTGTTGGGATCATCCTCATTTTGATACACACAGCCATCCAGGTATATGTTGTATGCCTTGCCGGGAATAATGGTGATACTTTGGCTGTTGATATAGGCCTCTGCTGTGTCGATTGTTATTTGGTCGATGTTCATAGGCTTCGCTCCTTTGGCTTCATGTTTTTGTTTCGGGTTATTGTTTTGATGGCCGAAAAATAATCAATCGGTTTATAGTTTTTATACCGGTCCCAATTTCTTATAATAAATTCAGCCGTATTTATCGGTGTGTTATTGTCCTGAGAAGATTTAACTATAACCACCATGTCAGCATCTAAGATGGATATAAACAGCACAAAAACAGCGCTGAGAATTAAAATTTTCATTTCGATTCCCATTTTGAAAAAGCGTTGTCAATGCATAAAGTCATATCGTCCTGGCAGCCACTATATTGGAAAAATTTATTACACGTTGAACAGTTTTTTATGAAAATTGCATCAGGGCAGGAGTTTATTTTTAATATTTGCAGGTTTTGGCAATTGTTGAAATATGCTGAATTGTAATGGCTGCAGGTAATGTTGTTGCAGTTCATAATTAAGCCTCCAGTGTCAGTTTATCCGGGCACCCATGATAATTCCTATGGCTGCATGAATAAAAATTATCTTGATATGTAGATGTGCCGCCATCAATGGTTTTATTTTGATGAGTGAATTTTTGTGGACTGAAACAAGAATAATCCGGACATAGCTTGTTTGATACATCAACTTCAATCAACTTGTCCCAGTATTTTGTTTTAATTTTCATGGTTTATTCTCCTTTGATTCTTTTATTAATTCTCATCTCTTCTTAACCCCCGGCCCCAATATAATTTCCGTAATAACTCCAGAATCAGACACCCACTTATACCATTTACTGTGATTATGTGGGCAGATTAAAAAATCATCGCTATAAACAGTCTGATTATTAATCATGCAGATATCATTTTTGTATGATCCACAGTATTGATTATGGATACAGGCGGTTGATACTGGTTTTGGCTGTGGTGGATCTGGTGGTATCAGGTCTGGTACGGAGGCCGGTCCTATTACCAGGTCAGATGATAAGGCTTTTATTCTTGTTTTCTGATTATTAAAATCCTGATAAATAGCATCTTTGAAGCTTTCTGGTTCTGAATTATTGGTTTTTGCAATTTTATTATTATCTGGAAATGCTTCTTTTAATTTTTCGAGACCTGCAATCCCCCATGATCTTATATCAATTCCTGATTCAAAGTCCTCGCCCGGATCCTTGCCGAATTCTGAAAAGTATGGTAAACACAACGGATATGTTTTTTCCCACCATTTTGATTCTTCTCTGCCTGATAAATCGTCATCCAATGATATCAGCCCAGGCATGTCTTTGATATAATTGTGAGTATCAATATCAGGTCTTGATGTGCTATTTCCAATGGCATATATTCTGAAAATATCGCTGAGTTGTTCATAAAGCAAAAGTGCATCAAGCTCGGATTCAACCACAATCCAAGGCTTGTTTATCTCTATATTTGATAGATTGCCGCCAATATCCCTATCACAATCAAAAAACCCCATAGCACTTCCAGCAACAAGAATAAACCGATTTGCCGTGTCAGGATTTGATTGTCTGATTCTCAACCTTACTGACTTGCCTTTATGAAATTGTGGGATAACCAATCCAGAAGGAAGCCATATTTGCTTTATAGAAACGTCGTACGTTGTCGTATAATCGTTTTTAGGGTTTTTTGATAGTGGGATACCCCATGCCTCCGCATCAAACGAAATTGAGTTACTATTCCAGCCCAAACGCGCTATTTTAATCGTCTCGTTTGATATACCGCGATTATTCAGCCAATGTCGATACGTCCGCCCGGATTTTGATAATAAGAATTTATATGACTCGAATAAAAATGCCTCAGCTTTTGATTGCCATGTCAGGGATGGGTATGTGATAACTCGTGGTGTCCAGATTATTTCGTTCTGACCAGGTTTTTCGTGGGTGGTATTCAGTGATTTGAATTGAATATTGGGAGTTATGTTGAGATGGGCACAGGCCTGAATATATGTGAGGTTTTTGTATTGTTTTAAAAATTCGATACTATCACCAGATTGACTGCATCGCCTGCAAATATACCTATCTTTTCCCGGCAAAATTGACATCCTATCAGTTCCACCACAACCAAACATAAAACAAGGCCCACCATATTCTGTTGATGACTTTTTTTTATAAATTAAGCCGGTTTCGCTGGATATGAGATCAAAGATATTCACAATCACCCCCTAAACCTAATACACAAATAACGACAATCACCAAATTTATTCAATTCAAGACAAAAAACAAGCGGCACAAAATCAATGAATTGTTTTTCAGTCAGTATATTTTTATGCGGCATTTTAAATTTATCTCTGCAATACAGCCTGAAGTGTCTATATACTATTTTTTTAGGTGTTTGATGTTCCTCGTCTTCACAATATCTCTGGTCACATTTGTCTTTTATAAATGCTTTTAATAATCCCTGGTGATTATCTTTTAATTTTACATATTGTTGAGCCTGCCCATATGTTCCATCAAGATAATTTCCATATTTATCTTCAAATCTTGCCCTGGCCATAACAGCCCAGATAAAACGATCATGATATTTTGATTTATATTGTTTTTTCTTAAATGTAAAAGTAGCAATCCATTTTTGCTTTTTTTTGTTGAAGGATACGCCGGGGACATTAACAGAATTAGTTATTTGATTTTCTTTTGGCATGATAACCTCTCATAGTTATTGATCTCAGATTTAAAGGCATGTGAGTCCTGCTGAGATACAGATAAAGGCTGCCGCCACCTCACATATTAATTTGTAAATAAAATTTAGCATAATGTCAAGTTTTTTCCTATAAAAAAATTATCTAATAATTTCAAATACTTATTCTTATACACTTAAAAAGCCCTTTGGCTGTACCCCTGAAAGCCTTGTCAATAAAGGCATAGGGCATAAGGGCATTTGAAAACCTGTTTTAAAAGACTTTTTGCCTAGGGTTTTCATAGATATGATATGTATTATATGTCTTATATATATGTTTTATACTATATATTATGCCCTTATACCCTATATATATAATATATATAATAATATCAATAACATATAAAGAAAAAAGAAAGGGCAAGTAAAGGGCACTTACAGGGCATAAGGGCATTTTAAAAGTTATTTTTAGTCTAAATAGACCTATTTTGCTGAAAAATAGCTGTTTGTTTTTTTCAAATAAATCATATTTATTTGTAAAATCATATTTATTTGAAAATCTTTTTTTAAATTTCTTCATTTCTATCCATATTTTTCACGCTTCCAACACCAATCCAACATTAATAAAATACCTCTGGCCATCACTTTTTAAATACTCAAACCTGACCCTCATATCCTCTAAAAATCGCTTTTTGCTCATAGGATAATGCCCTACTTCATCACACCATTTTTTATATGCTGCATAAAAATCTTTAGTGGTTATTCTCAACATCGGGTTATCATCCTCAAAACAACATTCCTTAATAAAATCGCCTAAAATATCTTCATTTTGCCGGTATTCTTCTGTGGCTGCATTGATAATATTAGGTGGGCTTATTCCGTATTTTTGCCACAACAGGCACCCCGCCACCAACCACGCAAGGATGCCGGGAGCCTCTTTTTTTAGCTTTGATAATAGCCTTTTATCAGCCTTAAATTCATGCGGTTTTTTAGGATCAGGATTATCGACAAACGAATTTTCAAGTGGTATCAAGTGAAGTCTTTCCCATAGTGGCCTGTCATTTGCCGGCACCTTCGGCCTCTTGTTCAGGATGATGAGGAGAAGGTGAGACGGTGTAAATTCAACCTGTCGTCGTGCATATGGGGCCCTGGCTGATAATGTATCCCCACCTACCAGCTCTTTCAAATTTGCCACGTCCAGCCTGTCTTTTTCGTTTGTTTCGGAACACCAGACTATCCTTTTGCCTCTCAGTCCTATTTTAACCGCATCAGGGCTTGCACCACTGGTCTTAAAATTTTGTTCCATCAAAAAATTGGCAGGGGCTTTATAAGCAAAATCCCCCAGGACATACTTAAGAGTTTCAAACAGGGTCCCTTTCCCGTTCCGGCCTTCAGACCCCCAAAAAATAGGAAATATATGCTCAGTATTGAGGCCTGTAATACCATAGCCTAATAGCCGCTGAACATAATCAACTATATCCTGGTTGTTACTCAACATTTGAGATAAAAACTCTTTCCAGATCGGGCAGGGTGTTTTATATGATTCCCATTTTATGGGTGATACTGTTTTAATATAATCACCCGGTATGCCATCCCTGAACTCCCCTTTTTTAAGATCAATACAGCCATTCCGGCAAGCTAATAACATCGGGTGATTGTCCCAATTTTCGCCGGTAATGGCCAGGGAATTGAGACCGGAACAAGCAAGCCGCAACACTTCTTTTTTGCGTGTTAATGTCCTAAGAGATTGTATCCTGGTTTCTAATGACTTGATTAGATATTCATGTTTTTTTTGGGCGTCCTCGTCTTTTTCTGACCCGGCGTTTTGAAGTGCAAGAATCTCATATATTTTTTGGGTTCCATATAAATCAATCACCTCTTTTATAAGTGTCGTGACGTGATTTATTTTATCTAACCGCCAAAAATTATCATTCCAGTAGAACCATTCTCCGGCAGAATGATCGAAAACGTATCGGTCTTTTAAGAGTTTTATTAAGAGGTATGCATCACCGTCCTCTCCCTCTTCGAGTGCTTTTAAAACGGTTTTATTGCTGATAGGAAGGATTGATATATTGTCTAATTTATTATTCTGTATCTGTTCTTTTTTAAGCCCGGTTATCATTTCATCCTGGAGGGAACGTGGTGGAGTGGTGGGTGGCGGTGATGATTGAGGTTTTGGTGGTATTGGCTGCGTTGGTATTATAATTTTCTTTTTAGAGTTTACTAAATTCAAGGCATCCTCCTATTTGTCGATCTAAATAAAAGCGCTGTAATGTTAAATAAACATGTTTTTCTAAAAATTGTCGATTAGGGCAGGGCCATACCTTGACGTTATATCGCTGTGAAAATGCAAGAATAGTCCTGTATACAGATTTGCTTTTTATTATGGATAAGGGAGGGGGATTACAAAAAATATCTCTCAAATCCCGTTCTATGACAAATTCTGCATGGTCAAATTCGGTCATTCGGATAAATTCTTTTTCTAACCGTTCCCGGCCCCGGCCTGTTGATCCAAAAAGATCATCAATGGATTTTCGTTCTATACAGATTGAATGTTGGTGGATTGCCGGGTCAGACATGAACTTGATAGAATAATCCCCGGTCTTGAGTGTGCCCCATTCTATTTTTAGATTTGGGAAATTAGGGTCTCCGATTTTATCAACAAATAGCGGATTTTGTTCGCGGGTGTCGATTAAAATGGTTGGTATTGTTATGTTTTTAATGGCCACAATTGATAAAGCCTCCATGAGCTTTCCAGGATTGAGTGTGGAACCCGGCCTGGATACCGGGCGTCGGCTGCCGCCTATCCACATGGTTAGGATATATATTTAGGTTGGTGGTGTCAAGTGAGAATATCATTTTTGTATTATGTTTTATATATTATTTGGTTGAATTTTATGGTTCAAAAATCCGGCCACAATTATGACACTTAAATCCTGGGTAAACGTCTTTATGGCGCCAACTGCAATTACATGAAAAATTATAAATAGGTTTTGGCTTTAAGCTATCTTTAAAACCCCGTTTGTATCCAGCCTCGAAAGCGAATGATTGTGGCTGATCATATTCGGTTTCACCATTTAAAGATGAAATCCATTCTTTGAACGCAGCATCCAGTGTTTCTTTTAAATATGGCATAGTTTTATTTCCTTTCACTTATATACATCATTAAATTTATTCTATATTCCCTCAAATTCCTTCTCCATCATAGCCCGGTCAGCCTCAACCAACCGTTCTCTCAATCTCGTAACCCGGTTATTAGGCACCCGGTTTCTTATAGCCCGTTCCACAGTCCCAAAACTGCCAATGGTTATACAGATAGCCTTTGCCCGTGAAATAGCCGTATATATCCACGAGTTACTCAAAAAATAATTAAACTGAGCACAAACCGGAATAATTATAACCGGAGCCTCTGACCCCTGGAATCTGTGACAGGTAATACAGTATGCGTGCAGCAAATTCTGTTCGCTTTTCAAAATATCAACCTGTCTATCTGGATCAGCAAATAACACTGTTATGGTCTTGACTCCCACTGATTTGACAATACCAATATCACCATTGACAATGGCAACCTCATCACCTTCAGTTGTTGTGGCTTTGGCATTTTTTGTATTGATTACCTTATCATTAATTCTAAATTTATAATCGGTAATTTCATTGTCTAATTTTAGTGTTTTCCTTTCCTTAACCGGGTTTAATCCATCCCGCAAAACCTCATTGATACTATCACAGGACAATATACCCTTGCTGTTGACCGGAGAAATTACCTGAATATCATCAATCGGATCAAAGCCATATTTTTCCGGCACGATATCACAAACGAGCTTTTTCACCCCTGACAAGGTTTGTTCTGGTGTAAAACATTCAATATGGATTAAATTAATCGGCCCTTCGTCCCGGTCAGAATCTAAATCAAGCTTTCGATATGGCGTGTATAATCGGCCTTCTTTGATTTTATGGCAGGCCGAAACAATCTCCCCGGAATTTCGGTGGATTATGTCCAGCTCAATATGGGGTATGGTTTTGGATAATAACAGATCCCGTAATACGGCCCCGGCACCAACACTGGGGAGCTGGAACGCATCGCCTATCAATAATAACTTTGTCCTGGTCATGTCGATGGCTTCGAGAACCCTGGCCATAAGATTGACGGTTATCATGGATATTTCGTCCAGGATAATCAAATCAGCATTGAGTTTATTATTTTCGTTGTGGATGAATATGAATTTATTATCCTCAAAAATACACCCCAACATGGAGTGTATAGTTGATGCATAGTAATCCGTGGATTCCATCATACGCTTAGCGGCGCGGCCCGTAGGACTTGCTTGAAGTATGGCTAAATTCTCAGATAGTGCCCAATTTATAATCTGTAATGTGGCTGTTGTTTTCCCCGTTCCCGGCGATCCAGTCATGATACTGACACGGTTATTTTGTACCATTGACAAAGCGGCATTTTGTTGTTTTGTGTATATCATTAATTTAACCTTTCAGATTCAACCCATCTTTGATTTTTCAAAACCTTGCTAATTGCTTGACGTTTAACCCCATAACATTCTGCAACATCTCTTTGAGACAAAGAAGTACCCCTTTTAAAAAGAAGTCTTATTCTCCTGGCTTTTTTCATGGTTAATTTTGTATTTGGTCTCTTTCTTGAATTTTCAGCAGGTGTTAAAAATTGACAATTTTCAGGACAGTAATTTCCGCTATTATTCTTCCTGTCAATTTGTAAATTATCTCGATAACCATTATTTAAAGCCCAATTTTTAAAAACAACAAAATCATTTTTCCAATCTTCGCAAACAATAATTCCTTTTGATTTATACCACTGACAATGATTAGGATCATTTCCATAACATCTATTTTTCATGCTATGCCATGTCTGAACAAGCCTATTGCCAGATCTATTATTTATATATTCTCCATGAGTTGTTTGGGTACATCCACATGCTTTTTGCCTTATCCCATTATGATAGTCTTTTTCAGCTTTTTTTTTACATACTGGGCATAAAAAAATTCCCCATCTTAAAACCTTATGGTCTTTATGGTTAGGACTTTTTCTTTTTTCTAATTCTTTAATCAATTTCATAATCAACACCCCATCAAAATATCACTAATCAAAATTTCATCCATAGCCGGCTTGTCCAGTGCATAAAATCCTTCATCCTTCACAATAACCCCTTCACCTACCAAAACCCCAACACCATCACTCAACCCAGGCACCTGTATCAGCACGTGAATATTATTAATCAAATTCTCTTCAGATATCCACACTGATCCTTCCTGCATATTCTCTTTCATACAGTGCATACAGGCCGCCTTTTTGCGTTCGATACTGTCCCTGGCATATCCTATATTCAGTGCTACCCGGTCAGCAAGGGGAAAGCCTACGCCACGAAATGAGGTCAATATATATGGGTTTGCTTTAACTGCTTCGGCCGCCTGGGATTTAAACTCTTTAATTAATTCAGATGATAACTTTTTCAACATGCCGGGAATATTTAGGATGGATTCCAATTCGATCATGACTTTTTCGGTCTTTTCATTTTCCATTAATACTGATTGAATTTCTTTTGCCCGGGCAAGAGTGATGCCGGATATTTCGGAGGATAATTTTTCAGGGTTTGATTTCATCACTGACAAGGTTTTTTCGCCATATTTGTCAATGATGGCATTACCAACCGCCGGGCCCACAAATTTACATATTCTGACGATGTATTTGAAAATACCCGACGTGTCAACCGGCATAACAGTTTCATAAAATGAAAATTTAAACTGTTCACCGTATTTATTATTTTCTTCAAAATACCCGGTCAGGATATAATTCATGTTGATTTGAGGATTGATCATGTTGCCAAGGCCGGATATCCGGTTATTGTGTTCGTCCATGAACGTGCCGATTATAAAGCCGGTGTCAGAATTTTGGAAGACGATACGGGATAAGGTAGCTTCTATGGTTTCGGATTCGTTGTTATTTGTTGACATGGTTATTCCTAAAATTTTTTATATCCATGAGCAGGACAAATCCATACCAATTGATGATTACATGACATTTCTTCACAATTACAATCAATATTATCACTATTTAATACAACACTATCAAGGTATGTTGATTCTTTATTTATTTTAGATATAAAAATTTTAACATCTTCCCATTTGACCCATGAACCATTTTCATCATCTGTTGTATATGATTTTAAATCAATATTATATCTTTGCATTATTTATTTCCCCTTATTAAATTTTATCAATTCCAAAATCTCATACTCAAAATATTCCAATTTTATCGGCACCACATTATCAGGTAGTAAATGAATCAATGCCCGTCGATATCCCCTTGCCTGTGGAAAATAGTTCTCACGGATTATAATATATTGGTATAAACTCAACTGTAATGTATATTTTGATATATCAGATCCTTCCAAATGTTCAATCGGAAAAAGACCATTGTTTTTTTTATATTGATTTCTATATTTTATTTCTTTGTTCTGTTTCCAGTCAAGAATTATTATTTCTTGTGTTGCCGGGTCCCACATAATTTTGTCTACTGTCCCTGCGATTTTCAGACCAGGAGAAAAAACAATCATTTCATTTGCAATTAAAATAAATCCCTTTGCCAACAACACTCTATTTGCAATATCAACCTGCTTGAACAATAATGCACACCGGGCAGATATCGGCTTGATCGACTGACCCGGTGGTGATGCCCAAAATTCCGCATATTCATGCACGTTATCTCCTTCTGAACTTCCACGTTGTGCCTCTGCCCACCATTCTGCCCGGATATCTTTAGGATCACGTCCAGCATATAATGGATTTGTACCGGCAGCACATTTGATTGAGATAGATATTGCGTCAAATTTTGGGAAAAATGGACGGATAAAAGAGGTTCCAGAAGTATACCGAGTACCATAATTATCTGTATAGGTATGGTATCGCTCCTGGAACCTTATCGACCTGATTCCGTCTGGATGATATGCGGTTTTATCAACCATGGGTTATTGATTAAATGTCAAATTCTTCCACATTAAAAGACGTATCAGCACCCGTGCCCTGCCCACCGCCCGCACCAATAACAGCATTGGCGGTATAATCATATCCAGACCATCCCACCTTAACATTCCTTCCAATTTCACCGGTTTCAATTCCGGTCGCCTTGTCTTTTATTTTCCAGGAATTATGCTCAGTCTCAACAATCACCTGCCTGCCAATTGATCCAGGCCATGCAGAAGTCGGCAAACTTGTTGCCTGTGGTGTAATCAATCCAAGCCGTTTTGCAACAAAAAGCCGCCTGTTTTTCATGGCTTCTTTTTCGGCAGGATTGTATAAATTAATTCCGTCAAAAATGAATCGTCCGGCATAAAGGGCATTAATTTTTGCTACCTGGTCAGCAGGAACGTCCAACACTTTTTTGACGGGCTCGCCATTTCTGACAATTGGTTTTTTATCCTTGTCGAAAACAGGCTGTTCGATCTTCACAACCTTGTCAATCCGCATTTTAAGGTTTGCCTGATAGCATGTATATGCGCTCATTGCATTCTCAATTGCATCACATGCGACGACGGTGCAAAGGAATTTTCCAACCGGCGTTGACATTGATATGTCATTTGATGCCGCCTGGTCGGTCTCGGAAATCTCCTCGTCTACGTTGACTTGATCCCATGGGGTTACTTGTACATCGGCCATTTTTTTACTCTCCTTTGTTGTTGGTTTTTTTATTTTTAATTATTGTTACAACTTCGATAAATCTTTAACATGCTTTTTCAAAGCAACAATAAAAGTCTCTCCCTGAATCGTGGTCAGCATGGTAGCCTTCTCAATCGGTTTCCCGGCTGCATCGGTGAAAACCTTCACCTGGTCAACCCACTCATTCGGCTTCAGGGTCCCTTCGCCCTCAAGGATGACTTTTAATTTTACCAGTTCACGTAATTGCATTTTTTCAATGGGGCCAGAATCATCCCAGGAAGTATCCGGATCATTTAATTCTTCAGATTCTTTTTCTGACCCGGCATTGTCAGTTTCTATCGTTTCGGTTTCAGGTTCGGGCTCAGGTTCTTTTTTTTCAACCGTGTCAGAAGTACCTGTCTTTTGTTCAGGCTCAGGCCTGACATTTTTCAAAACAGATTCCAAAACATTGCCGATAAAAATAAGCAATTCCGGCTTTTTGATGTTCACGTCAAAATCGTCATCAATGACATCCGGATAAGTGTTGACCAGCCAGTATAATAAATTTCCTTTTTGCAGTCGATTGGCAAACAAAAGGGCTTTGGTCAGATCTTTTTCCATAACAAACTGGTCATAAACCTTTTTGTATGGTCCGACGGGCTCAAGAATTTTAATATCCGGGTTTATGCCCGATTCATTATCTGACCCGGCATTTTCTGGATCGGGTTCTGGTCCTGGTTCTGTTTTTGTTTTTGTCTCAATCTTTTTTTCTATCTCTGGTTCTTTTTCAACCTCCTTTTTAATTTCTTTTTCTTCTTTTTTCACATTGTCAGCAATAACCTGTTTGTTGTCTTGTTCGCCTACCACAACCGCATCCGGGAAAAACTCCTCTACAAAATCCCTTTCATCTTCAGAGTCAACCACCTCAACTTCAACCGCTTTTTTTGCATCAGCTTCAATGCTGTCCATGCTGATCAAATATTGCTTTTCCGTTGACATGAGTTGGAGAACCTCACTTCTCAAGTCTGACATGCTGCCCCGGTAACAAATTGATACTATAAAAACTGTAGTCGCAACTCCTTGTGGTGTGGTTGTTTGTTTGGGATTCATTGTCAGCATGAGGGGCAGACCGGCAATTTTCCCGCCTGTGGCTGCTTTAATCAATTCGATACCGCCCAGGATACCCTTGATTGTGTTCATACTGGTTGTGCGGAACTTGTGGGCCTGACCAAATAACCCAGCCTCATCAATTATGACGGTAAGGGTTCCAGTAGGCTTGCACTTGTCTTTTCCGTCATATCCAGGATCAACCCTGGTGCATGGGCAGGGATGGTCTTTTTTAAAATCGTCAATCCGTTTTGTGCTGGCTTCGCCATCCCCGGTACATGACATTTTTCCGCTGACATAGGATACATAACGATGCGGGAAATTTAATTCTGTATCATTATATAACAGCCGGATAGGAATACCGATCAAGCACCCATCTTTATTAGTGATACATGATCCGCTTTCTTTGATCTTGTTTTGCAGGTCAACGTCCACAATAAAATCACCGTTCTGGTCTCGCTCTGTTGTGACGAGCTGAAAGTGATCCAGCTTTTTTGGTGGCCTGAACTCATTTCCCTGGGCACTGGTTATCATGGTGCCTTTTTTTCCAATTTTGATAAACCCTCCTGGATTCAATTGCCTTATTAAATTTTTGATCATGGTTTTTTCTCCTTTGTTGTGAATTAAAAAATGGCGGGGCGGGGGTAGTCGGTTCACTTGTTTTATCTCAGACTATGCGCTCCCTATCGCTACTTCCCGTTCAGTTCATGACCCTAATAGGTTTTTGCTCAGACGCCCCATATTATGTATTGTTTTTTTAAATTAAAATTAATCACTCCAACAGCCCAGCAGCTTCAACCCTCAAATAAAGCCGATACGTCAACTCGCAATCTTTTTGACAATATTCTGCAATTTCTTCCGTCAAGCCCATCTCAAAATAAGATTGCACTTGATCACCCGTCATCCCCTCAGTTTTCTGATCACCAAGAAAAAGTTTACAGAAAAAATCAAGTTTTCCCTTGGCGAACATCCCGTCCCCGGCAAGAATAGGTCTTAGGTCAATGTGATTGCCTCGATTATATTTTCCATGGTCAATCGCAATAGCAGGTCTAAGCCCGTGAGTAATCCCATGGAGCAACATGCAGCGTATATCAAAAGCCCTGCTATTAAATCCCACAAACACATCATACCCGGACAGGATTTCCCAAAAATCAATCAATAGTTTTTTTTCCGCCGCATATGTGGCTTCTTCTATTGATATTGAACCCGGTCCATCTTCGGAATGCCACCCAGCACAGCATATCATATTAAGCATTGGGTCCATGCCCATGTCAGCAATTTGTTTAATTTGCTTTTCCTGGATATCAGCGGCAATCTTTTCAGGATCTTTTAAATTACCCTTGGCTGTGACTTCTGGCAGGATGTCAAATATAAAAGGGTTTGCAATAGTTTCAAGATCGAAACTTACGATTTTTTTCTTTTTCATTTTTGATTTTCTCCTTTGGTTATTTAATTATTATATTTCCTATGCCAATCTATTCAATCTTGCCTGGTCAGCCGACATTTTAAGTGCAAGTATATGATCCAGTATTATTGCTACAGAAACTTCTCCCGAAAAACCAGCAGATTCATATAGCTTCATAATTTCTATTATTGACTTGGCTATCGGCTTTAATATTTCAGATGTGATTTTCATTTAATTTCTCTCCTTTGAATAATTAATTTTCAATCCTTCTCTATCAAATCAAACGCCCGGCACAATTCATTTATTCCGGCGTTTTTCCATTCCTTCAAACTTTTCCCTGGAAATAATTCACACAATTTTGCAGCCAATGGCCATGATATTTTACGCTTTCCAGATTTGAATAATGAAATGGTTGACTTGTGATAACCAAGTATATCTTGGTTCTTTTGATTATTTTTCAATTTTTTATTCCTGATTTTATTTAGTTTTATTTTTTCCATATTTAAATAGATATAGGTTAAAAATAGCCTTGTCAACAATTATTTTGCATTTTGCAAACTTTTTCTTGACAAGGCTGTTTTTTATGTTGTAAAAGGAAATAACAGGGGTAAGCCCCAAAGAAGTTTTTTATTAATTGTTCTTTTAAAAGAGGTGTAAAATGTAACAATCCGGAAAAAGCCGGAAATATCATGGTGGGTTAAAATCTAAATATAGCCCACCATGATACCACAAATTAAATTAAATTGAACAGGAGAATAAAAACAAAATGGAAAAATTGATATTGAATAGTACAAATACAAACCAAACCCCCATCATCCTTGACGCTAACCCTGACACAGCTATTTTACCCGGTCAGATGAATAATCATAATCAAATAGCCGCATATCCAGCCTATCCATCATCCTGCCATGAATTTTATAACCCTGACCCGGATAAACGTAAAAATGTTATTAAATTTAAACTGGCGGCTGGCGGTGATGTTTTGGGGTGGATGGTATGAGCGAATCAAAACCAACAGATCAGAAAAAAAGAGAAATTATTATTGTCGGGGAACCAATTATTATTGACTCAATAACAATCAATAATAACAATCTAAATCATGATAAAATTATAGTAAGAACATGTATTGAGTGTGATAATTTTAAGGAAGAATGTATGTCCTTCTCCTGTGATTGTCCATATATTACCGACTGACCATGTTGGCGTCGGCAATTATTAATTAACAACCACCACACATATGCAAAGGATTTATGATGGAATATACTGAGTTTATTGACGCAAAAATACACATAGGTCAAGAAAAAGGGTTTGAACCATTATGGATACCTGATTTTTTATATGACTTCCAAAAATTTATAGTTGAAAAATCAATCAGGATGGGGCGCTTTGCTGAATTTGCTGATACAGGACTTGGTAAGACTCCCATGCAACTTGTTTTTGGTCAAAATGTAGTTGAGAAAACAAACGGGAACGTCCTACTTTTGACTCCCTTGGCGGTATCACATCAGACATTACAAGAGGCTGAAAAGTTTGGAATTGAGGCGGCAAGATCCAGGACCGGAAAAGTGACAAGCAAGATAACCGTCACGAATTATCAACAACTTGAAAAATTTGATCCGGCCGATTTTATTGGCTTGATATGTGATGAATCATCAGCAATCAAAGCGGCCACAGGACAAACAAGGCTTAATGTAACACGCTTTGCAGCAAAGATGAAATATAGATTATTCTGTACTGCCACGCCTTCACCCAATGACTTTGTTGAACTTGGCACGACATCTGAAGCCCTGGGGGAATTGCAATACATGGAAATGCTTGATCAGTTTTTCCGGGATACTTCAAACGACAAAAACCCTCAATGGTCAACTCCAAAATATGAATTGAAAGGTCATGCAGTCGATAAGTTTTGGCGATGGGTGTCAACATGGGCTATGGCCATTAAAAAACCGTCTGACATTGGGTTTGATGATGAACGATTTATTTTACCGCCTTTGGTTGAAAAAGAACACTGTTTAAAAGTGACAACTCCTGCCGATGGTATGTTGTTTGTTGAGCCTGCCAGGACATTAAAAGAGCAGCGAGCGGAGCGTAAAAAAACATTGATTGACCGGGCAGAAAAAGCACGGGATCTTTGCGCCGGGCATGATTTGTCGGTAGTGTGGGCTCATTATAATTATGAAACTGATTACCTGGAAAAAATAATCCCGGGCAGTATAAATATTCAGGGATCAGATAGTGACGATGCCAAAGAGGAGAAATTTATAGCTTTTTCAAAAGGCCAGGTCAAAACCTTGATCATAAAGCCTAAAATAGGATGCTGGGGTCTGAATTGGCAACATTGCAACCATACCGTTTTCTTTCCTTCTCACTCTTATGAGCAATTTTATCAAGGTGTCAGGCGCTTTTATAGATTTGGACAAACAAGGCCGGTATATGTTGATATCGTCACAACCGATGGAGAGCAGGCGGTCACTGAAAACATCAAAAGAAAAGCAAATGATATGGAAAGAATGTTTCAAATGTTGGTCAAATATATGAATGATCCGCACTTGGCAAAAAAGACTGAGAAACTTAATAAGAAAGTTCAAATACCTAATTGGTTATGCCAAAAATGATAGAAATCAATAAAATATATCAAGGCGATTGCCTGGAAATCATGCCGGATATTCCAGACGGTTCAATTGATATGATTTTATGCGATCCGCCATACGGCACTACTGCTTGCAAATGGGATTCTGTTATACCATTAGATAAAATGTGGCTGCAGATTGAAAGGGTTATAAAACAAAATGGTGCAATAGTTATCACTGCAAGTCAACCATTTACAACTATTTTAATTTCAAGCAATATAAATGAGTTTAGGTATTGTTGGTATTGGGAAAAATTACAAGGCACAGATCCTTTTATGGCAACAATCAGACCGTTAAATAATGTTGAAGATGTTTGTGTTTTTTATGGCAAACAACCAATATACAATCCTCAATTATCTTATGGTGATCCGTATAGAATAATTAGAGATAAAACAAAAAGGCTATTTGAAATAAATGGGCAAACAATGAAACAAACAGAAACCGTTAATAGAGGCAATCGTTTACCATTGAGAGTTTTGAGGTTTGCACAAGAAAGGGGCAAACACCCAACTCAAAAACCCACAGTATTATTT
>Ga0180009_10003510_pt1 | contig 17781 bp, 7 predicted proteins | sample OS_PC_MetaG_FD_123537 | JGI IMG/M metagenome (GOLD analysis project Ga0180009, IMG submission 123537) | Groundwater microbial communities from the Aspo Hard Rock Laboratory (HRL) deep subsurface site, Sweden - OS_PC_MetaG | ecosystem: Environmental > Aquatic > Deep subsurface > Groundwater... | reverse complement strand
TAGCAAAATCTTCTCATGGGTGAGAATGGGCTCCAATTACCCGTCGGAACCCATGAGAAGATTTTGCGGCAAAGTTAATAAATCATTTTGGAAAAAGGCGACATCTTGCTTGACAGCCACCGATATTCAGGGTAGCTCCCCTGCCGAGGCTTGTGAACGAGACAAGATAGTCGTTTCTTTTGTTTCATCGTCGATGTCTTTAGACCCGTTGAATATTATTTGGAATGGAGCAAATATTCCTTTATTGAATCTGACGCATTCAGGCAAGCTTACGGAATTCCTTTGGAATAGCAATTTAATTTCTTTTAAATCATATCTAAAAGTTAGATTTTCAGGAGGCAAACTTGATTTTTCGAAAGTTGATGAAAAGATGAGTTTTTCCGCCATTCAGCCTACAGAACAATCTATTTTTATTGACACTTTCAGAAAATTCGAGACGTTGACCTGGACTCAGATTCATACTGACAATGGGCTTGACTACAAAGAATATCATGAAAACATCGGTGTTACCTACCGTGACATAAAAACATATAAGTTCAGGGCTTCACAAAAATTTCGTTGTCATGGTTTTCGAGAAAAAAATTTATTCATTGTTATTGGCTTTGAGACCGACCACAAACTGAGTGATCGAGGCTGATCGGTGATTTTAATCCTTTCATTGAACAATACCCATTCAATAAAAGAGATCGAAAATAAGAAATTCTGGCGACACAATACTTAATTTCAAACTCAAAATCTGCAGTTTGTTCGCTGCATTTTGATGGTTGACTATACGTCCCGTGTTTTTTTGGGGGATTTTGAGTCCTGATTATAGCCAGAAGCCAACCCTATAGATTTCCTCGATTTTATCTGTCTGTCAGACCTTCAAAAAGTTCATCAAGATTTGAACTGGTATCATTGATACTCTGAACGTCTTATGGCAGTTTCCATAAGGATAATATCCTTACCTTCAGGAGAAAAGGTGTAATCGAGCGGCCAAACAAATCATCCTCAAACACATGTGAAAATTTATTTCAAAAACAGTCTGCCATTGCTATTAATTTTTATTTCTATTTGAATACAGAATTTCTTTGATTACTCCTAAATATACATCTTTGAATTGAGCATGTATTTGTTTAGATTGTTCGGCCACATGGGAAAGCCCAATGCCAGTTTCCAAAAATTTAAAATTCTCCTTTCTGGCGATTAAACTATCCTTGCTAATTCCTAATTTTGAAGCGATGGCATCAATACCAAAAATCAAATCGTCTGATCCAAATTTATAAAGAAAAAATGCAATGATATCATCTTTTACAGTCCAAACATGGTTAACCATAAGTTTTTTCCATCAAATATAGTTTGTAAGCCATTCAAAAAATTCTTTATGAAGTCCTTAACAACTATGCTGAGGATTGGATCTGCTACTTTCCAGGCTACTCTTTTTCAAAACCTTGGCTGGTAAATTTTAATGTCCGGCTGTTTTCAGTAACGATTCGAACCACCTGATCCGGTACGCCGCCAGAGACTTCTGCTGCTATTTCCAGGGTCACTTTAACTTTTGCACCCATAAGCCCTGAGAGATGGACAATCACTTCTTCTGCTATTCGCCCGGCATCACGACCGACACGGGTGGTATCAAGGGTCACTGTACCATGAAACCGTTTTGGTTTGTCTGTAGCTTCTTCTGGTTTACTGGATGAGTCTTCTCGGAATGTTCCTGGAGTTTCATCATGTCCACCGCCCAGATTTTCTTCTTTTTCAGTTGAGAAAGAGGGTGCCGTGGGTTTCTCCGCCTCTATCTGTTTTAGCGCGGCTTCAGGTTTAACCAGCAATCCCTGAATATCCTCAATCATCAGTGATACCGGTTGCATTGTTCGCAGCCCCCGATACCGCTGTTCTGTGTCATCAAAACTCTCGGCATAGGCAAACGAGTCTTTTGTCCAGGTGATCAATGACAGGCCGGACTGGATGGCGGATATCAGCACGGCAGGATTTTTAAGTCGTGGCAGATAGGGATAACGGGCAAAATCTTCCACAACCTGCCTGACTGCGACATGGTTCTCGCCTCGCCAGAGCGGCACTCGATCCAATTCCATCCGTAATAATGTGGGGGCGAAACTGATGATCATCAATTCATCATTCTTAAGTTTTTTGCCAGCTCTGACTGCCAGGGCATCCTGGCCAGTAAGGCGGAACGCCTGCCATTTGATGGCCGCCGCAGGGTCCTTTTGTACCGGCACCAGCATCCATTGATACGTCTCGGGCAGGCGCGCTTTGACCGCACCATCGGCCATGGATTTCTGGGTTTCCGCCTGTTTCACCTGCTGAGGATCAAGATTGAGCTGTTTTACTTCAGCCAGGATCGATTCCCAGGCAAGGTATTTTCTGACAGCTTCATCAAGGTCCTGCAATCGGGTTTTATCTGCTGCCAGAAAAATGAGGGAATTTCCATATAACCTGGGGGTCGTGCCACGGGATTCAAATATGGCCCTGGCTGCAAGTTCGGCAGCACAAGAGGCTTCTTTGCTGTAGGGAAAATCAATCCCCAGAACCACCAGGCGGACATCCGGGTCATCGGGCACATCCTGGCCGGATTGGGGCATGGGGTGGATGCGGTTAAAGTCACCCATCTGTTTCAGATCCTCGCGCAGGCGATGGTTCAGCTCCTGGATGATCTTGTCAGAATCCCGTTTGAGCTGTTCAGCACGGTCATCGGCCAGTTTGGTCACTGTGGGCTGGGTCGAGTACCAATAGCGCGGGCCGTCTTGGTAGAGGTAGGTAGCAACGCCTGCCAGACGCCGCAGGGCATCACCGAAAATGGCCGGTGACTCACCCGGGATAACACACCCCAGCTTGATGCGGCGATCCTCAATTCCCCGGTGGGCTGCCTTGGCCAGCGGCGCTGACCCCATGTAGATGGTTCGGGCCACCCGTCGGCAGGCTGCAAATTTTCCTAGGTTCGGTACCTCGCCATCCATCTGCAGGGGCAGGGAGCTGGGGCCGTCCACATCCTTTTCAATGACCGGAACCCAGTTGTCCGTGAGATAACGGGTCAGTTCAAACTGCACCCTGGGGTCATCAATTGAGATATTGGCCGGCATAATCAACGGGTTCTTATCCCCTTTTTCCCATAAGCTGTGTATAACCGCAGCCATCAGCCGCAGGACGCCCCGGGTTCGCTGAAACTTCACCAGGGTGGACCAGTCGGTATACAGACGGTCGAAGATTTCCGGATGGATTGGGTAGGCGGCCTTGATTCGCTTTTCATAGTCAACATCCCGGCACTCAGGCGGGAATTCCGCAGACTGGGTGCGGTATAAATCGGCAAAGCTCCGGGCCACCACATCCCGGTCTTTGAACTGGGCAGGATCAGCCAGCGGTTCAAACAATCTCCGCCGGACAATCTCGAAGCCTTCTTCTGCACTGGCCGGTCGCCAGGAAGACTCAACCCGGCCAATCACATTGCGCAGGCGGTCCAGGGCTTCCCGTCCGCGCTGCCCGCCGACCTCGACATCATCGGCCCGGGTGTGGGGGGACCCGGTGGTATCAGAAGCTGGCAGACTGATCACCAGCAGGCAGTTTCCAGCCAGCTTGGCTGATTCTGTAAGCACCTGGGCAAAGGTGAACTGGGTTTCAAAACCGCCCGCCGGCAGATCACTCTGGTCATGGAGCTGGCGGGCATAGGCCACCCATTCGTCAATCAGAATCAGGCAGGGACCGTATTCTTTAAACAGTTCGCGCAAAATATCTCCAGGACTTGTGGCTTTCTCATCATCGGCCTGGATGCGGGCATAGGCTTTTTTGCCGCCCAGTTGCCAGGCAAGCTCCCCCCAGAGGGTATGCACCACCGTACCATCGGGTTTGGTGGTTGGGTTTCCCGGGGAAATCTTGTTGCCCACCAGGACCACCCTGCAGGCCGTTGGCACACAAGAAGCTTCTGCCTCGTGCATCACCTCATCAATACCGGAAAGTTCCGTAGGGCTGATACCTGAAAACAAATGATACAATGCCAGCATGGAATGGGTTTTGCCACCGCCGAAATTGGTCTGGAGCTGGACCACAGGATCGCCACCCTGGCCTTTCAGGCGCCGAACCCCACCCACCAGCATATTCCTGAGACTCTCGGTCAGAAAGGTACGGCGGAAAAATTCACTTGGATTGCGGTACTCATCTGTTCCCTCACCCAGGTGGACCTGCCAGAGATCCGCGGCAAATTCGGCCTGCTGGTACCGGCCGCTGGCCACATCTTTGTGGGGGGCCACCACCTCCCGCCAGGGTTTAAGATTGCCTGTTGCAGCGCTTTCCACAGCCGTTCCCGCGCTCCTGCGTTTTTCACTGCGCACCTGCTCATCAAACCGCAGGCGTAAAAGCTCCATCTTCATTTTTTCAATTTCATTGGCTTCAGGGGCAGAGACAGCCGTCAAAAGCCGTGAGGCTGAATCCAGGACCCGGTAGGTGTTATCTCCGGTGAATGCTTCCTGGTGGGCCCATTTGTTCCGGCAGTCCCGCAGCTCGCTGACCAGGCTTCGCTCCGTATGGCCCAGGGTGAGGCGGAAAACCGTATTCCAGGAATCCCACATGAGCTTGAGCAGAACCGCCACATCCCATTGGGCCATGGGTTTATCCGCGTTGATGCGATCGTCAGCCACTATCTTATGGATCTCCTCGTCAGCCCGATCCTTGTAACTATTTTTAAACTCTCGTTGGGCAAAAGGCCCGAGACCGGTTTTGAGAAGTTCCAGTGCCTTGCCGACGCGTTCGTGGTTGGTGATCGCCATGGGTGCTCCTATTAGAACATTTCGGGTTCTTTATATTTTTGAGGTTTATTTATTTTTTCTTCTCCGGCAATCCGGGTGATTTCAGGCCAGCTCTGCACCAGGCCATTGTAGGCCATGGCCTCGCTGGCCCGTTTTTTCCGTTCACACAGGGTATAGAGGCGGTAGCAAAGTTCCCGGGCTGTTTCAGCCTGTGTCCCCAGTTTTGCGGTAAGCGTTGCGGCTGCGCTTTCACCCCCAGCTTCAAGTACACGGATAAGCTGATGCACCATCTCCCAGACCGTGAGACGATGGTCGGTTGCGGGGTCCCAGTCTGCCGGAAGTTCAGCAGGTTTCAAGAGACGGACCCTGCCGGCCTTTGACACCAGAATACCAGCCTCTACCATGCCGGATACACTGGTATTTCTAGATATGGAGAGTTGTTCGGCCACACCGTAATCCCCCTCGTCAAACCCCATCTGCTCAAACCAGGTCAGGGCCCAGCGGCTGTCCGCGTCAAAGTCGCCTTCCTGCTCGGCCAGGGCCTCATCCAGGATCTGGTTGATGAGTGAGAGCGCCTCCCGCACGGTAAGGGTTTTGCCGTCGGCATCCAGAACTTTGGCATAACGGGTGTAGACGGCCATGCCAGGTCCGATGGCAGCCTGGGCCAGATCCACCGGCGCAATGTTGCTGCGCTGGAGATGGGCAAGAGCTTGGGGCAATTCGGATTTGAGGGCGGCAACAAAGTCTCGGCGGATGGCAGTGGGGGCAGTGGCTGAACGTTGGCGGCAGACAAGAATGATGCTGGAAGCTAGGGAGTTTGTGCCCGACCGTTCAAGCGCACGAGCCTTCATTTCTGTCCTCATTGGCCATGTGCCACTGATAGTGAAGCCAGCATCAATGACAGCAGCCAGGAAGGTATCCCAACCAGTATTGGTAATACCGTCATCGCTATCGCTTTCAACCTGTTTGAATGCGTAATAGATGGTGACTGGAAAAGTTGGATGCGCCTGCTCAGCGAGTCGGTGCATGGCTTGAGTCATGCCATTGAGGAAAAAAGCCTCCGCTTTTGCCTTGCTGCCATGGCGGTATGGTGTCGCAACCAACTCCTCGGCCTTAGGCACTGCGAGCGTGGCGAAGAGATTGGGGAAAACAGGCCGCAGCGTGCGGCGTAACCAGACATAGAAGAAGTCGGAAAGGTCAGCGTAGCCAATGTTGTCGTAATAGGGCGGGTCGGTGGAGACAACTTTATAAATGGAATGTGTCTGGTTCTGTGCATCAGCCTGTTGGACGTACCCGAAAGCTGAGGCTGGAAATCTTTCTAACGCCTTCCACGTCCAATCAACCATTGCCATCCAATTTCCAGTCGATTCGCTGTAAGGATTGACTTCTGCATAGTCCCATGCCATCGCAATAGCTTGTCGTCCAAATACCTGCTGCATCTTTTCTCCTCCAGCATGCCAAGTGCTGACGGAGTTACAGTTGCTTGAAATTTTATCTACCGCAAACGCCAAATATACTCCCACCGCATCAGCATACGCAGTCGCACCAACTCCAACTTTATCCAGTGGACTACCATCATCGGGCATTCCGGCTTTAATAGCATCATGCTTCACCCGCTCGCGTGCTTCCTGCACCAGATCTGAAAAGGTTGTCAGTGCCACGAGTTGGCGGGGCGTGAAAAGGTCAGCGAAGGTGGTTAGTCCATAGTTCGGAGTCTTGAAATCACGCGGATTTATCGGCAGCGCAATTTCCGGCTTCCACTTCGGTTTTGCGGTCAGGGCAATGGCTTCCATTTCCGGTGTCGGCGCAAGATAGACCCGTCCGCGCACACCCTCTGCCACGATTGCCATGAGCCGTGCCCCCATACGCCCGGCCTGTCCTTCAGATCGAATATAGTCGTAGGGAAGCGGGGTGCCGGATAACACACATTTAAAGGCTGCGCGTTTACCGGCCGAGGTGCCGCTCTTTGCGGCCGCCGCATCTTTGGGCTTGCCCACCTTCACCGTAAACCGGTACCCGCCATCTTCAATAACCGGTTCCACATAAGCCTCTTTACCCGCCTTGGTCGAGAGCATAAAGGTCGAGGCCAGCGGCACGTCCGCATCTGCGAAAGCCGGGTTGGGGCTTTTCACTGTCCGCGCCCAGAGCCAGGCAATCACTGTGAGTTTCTGGCCCACATATTTGTCCAGATCCGGCCGTTCCTTTGCCATGTCCTCTGTAATCTCGATTTTAGGGTACAGATGACCAATGCGTTTTTCCGCCTCATCCCGCATCCATTTCCCATAGTATCTCACATCTTCGGCCAGGCCCTGGGCACCCTGCCAGAGATTCAAAGACTGTTCTCCCTTTGATTTGGCCTGCCAGTCCGGGTTCACCGGCTGCTTTCCTGAAAATTTGGGCGGAATTTCTATCATGGCCTTGTTAATAAGCACGGCAACGGGATTAAGATCCGAGGCGTAACTTTCCAGCCCCAGACGCTGGGCTTCCAGTGGCAGGGCGCCGCCTCCGGCAAAGGGATCATGAAAGGCCGGCAGGACGTGGCGGTCAAAGAGTTCCCTGGCCCGGGGATGATTGGCATATTCGGCGCAGGTGCGGCGCCAGCTTTGCCAGATCTCGTTCCTGGCCTGCTGCAATACCTTTTCATTGGTGGTGTTTTCCCACAGTACCAGATCCTCAATAATTCCAAAGAGGCGCTGCCTCTCCTTTTCCTGGGCTTTTTCCGTCTTGAACAGGTCCGGCCAGCCGGACGGGTCATCCACCATCTGGGCAAAGATCACGGCCCGGGCTGCTGCCAGGGGACGACGTGCCCACCAGAGATGCAGGGTGGAAGGATGCCCATGGCGGATTGATTTTTCACGGGCACAGGCCTTGTTAATTGCAACCAGGGGCAGGGCCACTTCAATGAGTTTCTTTTTCATATGTTTATTATTTTCACTTTCAACAATTTCAGTTATCTATTGGTATCCCACAAGGGCAGATCTGTCCAGTTTTCATTAAATCCCATGGAAGCAGGCTGTATGCCGGGCGCATCCAGAATCAGGTTCCGCATCCGTTCGGGCCAGCTGGTTCCAGGGCTGATCAGTTTGAGAAAATACCCCAGCATGATTACGGCATTTGCGATATAGCGGTCCGTTTTCGGGTTGAGCATGGCGGCCAGTGCCTTGGGCTTTTTGGGTAGTTTCATGGTGATGGTCATGCGGCGGTTCCAGAGTCGGCCATGGTGGGCTGTGATATTCCGGATAAAGGTTAAATGATGCATGAATGAACGCAGAATGACCTCATCAATGCCATACGATTTGGCTACCCGGTTTCGATCGCTGCGGGTCGCAAGATACTTAAACCATAGAGACAGCTGTCCAAAGGACATGACTTCTGCCGCGGCCCAGATGGGAGGCAGGGAGGGATCATCATAGGTGTTGCGATAATGTTCAATAAAAAGTTCGGTGCTTCGGTCAATTTCAATCTTAAGTGAATCAATGAGCCTGGCATGAACCTTTGCATTATGAATATATTTAGCATCAAGATAAAAATGACTTCCATAACAAACCCCCAGTTCGTTTGCAAAATGCGCCCGGAAAGATATCTCCACCCGTTCAATGGCTTCAAGGATGAGAAGTCTGAATTTTCGGTCAAACAAATAGAGTTCAAGGATATTATCAAAGGATGTGCCGTCCCTGAAATGATGCTCTTTTCTATTGTCTGCATTTTCAAAAGGAATCCAGTAGCCGCGAAGGCGAAAATAACTGATATGGGAAAGATAACGCCTTGCCCGGATTGAATCGGGTATGACCATCCCCCGGGAGGTCAGCAGATGGATCTGATCGGCGATGGTCAGCGGAGGCTTGGTATATTTCACGCCAACCCCCCAAAATAAGTAACCCGCCGGGGTGCGCATTCAGGGTCGAAACCCCAAGAGGCGTGGCGGGTGTTATTCAAATTAAGTATTGTCGTTACAATAACACCAAAAAGTCCCATTGTCATCATTTTTTTTATTATGATTATCATGATGGACTTTCAGCCCGTGCTAAAAGTTCGGCAAAATTATAGTTGACGCTGGTCACCCCGAAGTCCGGCTCCCGCCGGAATGGCTGGCGCAGATAATAAACCTGATGCTCATTGTCTCCCATGAATTCCACAATGGCCAGAATGAAATCATCGGGTTTGTTCAGGGAATAAAGGATTTCGTTCCGGGTGACTGTGATAGACGGAGCACCGGTGATCCGGCCTTTTACTTCAATAAACCGCAATTTTCCAGTATTGGGGACATGACTTTCAATGTCATATCCCAGTTTTTCCATTTCCCGGTCAACAGGTTCAAAGCCAAGGCCACGTTCCACCTCCATAATCACAGATCGTGCTTTGGCCGCTGCGGCCTGGGTGTCCCTGGCCCGGCCTACCGTTCCCTGAGTTTCTTCTGTGTGACCGGTCATGTGGCGCATGAGCCCTGCAGGCACAATCAGAAGCCCCCCGATTACCACGGGCGGCAACGGCGAAATCTGGGCTTCGAGCTTGAGTTCTTCAAGCCTTTTTTGCAGGCGGGCCTGCAGGGCGTCAGCCCGTTTACGGGCTTCGTTGGAATTGAGGCGGGCATTAATTTTCCCGGCCTGCTCCTGTAATTTGAGCTGTTCAGATCGATGATCCCAATAGGTGATCTCCTTTGTGAGTCGCTCTTTGACAGCAGCCTCGGTTTTGCCGATCAGGTCAAGGCGGCCTTTACGCACTTCGGCTAAGTGTTCCGGCACCACATGGGTAACAGCATACCCTTGAGCCTTGTGCTCAAGTTCCCGGTTAATCCAGTTGCATTCGGGCCTTGCAAGGATTTCTTCGATGGAAGGCTCTTCCTTTTTCAGGGGCCTGTAGTCAAGATACGGTGCATACTGCATATGGTGGCTGTTGTCATCTACATCCAGCTCCACGTAGAGCATTTGTCTTGAAACAATCCGTCGGTCTCCTGCCCGGGTGGTGCCGGCATCCTGGATGGCATGTTCCAGATAAAAAAGCACCCGGGGATTCAGGCCGGCATCATGTTCATCTATAAGGACTGCACCCCGTTTGAGAAGATCCCGGTGACGTTCCAGTGTTAAATCAATGACCGCATCGAGAAGCGGATGACCCGGGCAGACAAAGGCAGCAAGCGCTTGGCCCTGGGGGTTGATCAACTCTTTTTCAAAGGTGATTCGTTCATATCGGGAAAGAACCGGTTCGCCCATGCCGATCAGACGGTCCCGGTTCCGGATGACAGCAGGCACATGGGTGATTTCATAGCGCCGGGGTTCTCGTTTCCTGTCTGTTCCGCCCAGATGTTGAAACGCCTCGCGGAAAAAAGATTCAATATAATGGGGTTGCAGACGTCTGGCATCGGCCCGTTCCATATCTTCCCGGACCCTTCGGATTCCACTGGCATCCATGGCATCGTGGGCAAGCGCCCGTTCATCGAGCAGATCCCGCAGCTGTTCCCTATCAAGGGCATGGTCCAGAACCGTGGTTAAATAGGTCATGACCTCGGGTTGTTCGCCATACCGTATGGCCTGGATCAGCAGATCCCGCAACGGTTTTCCCTCAAACTGGAGTTTGCCCAATACATCAAAGACCTGACCGCCAAGGGACTGGCGTGCCTGCTCCAGTTTGTCCAGAAGTTTCCGATAGACATCCCCTTCCCGGGTTTCTTCAGCCACGAGGTTCCACAGATGGCAGACTTCGGTCTGGCCGATACGGTGAATCCGTCCGAATCGCTGTTCGATCCGGTTGGGGTTCCAGGGCAGGTCATAATTGATCATCAGGTGAGCACGCTGCAGATTGATGCCCTCACCTGCCGCATCCGTGGCAAGCAGCACCTGAACTTGTGGATCATGCCGGAAAGCCTCCTGGATTCTGAGACGCTCCTCACGGCCAATAGCACCATGGATAACCACAACGGCCGATTCACGGCCCAGCAGAGCGGTGATTCTGGATTCCAGATAGTTAAGGGTGTCGCGATGTTCGGTAAAAATAACCAGTTTCTGGTGGACAGATGCCTTGTGGGGAGGGATGGGGCCAGACCCATAGGGTTTGACCTCTTCTTCCGCCTTATCCACAGTGAGTCGGGTTGTAAAAATCTCATTTAAAAGGCTTGCCAATTGGCGCCATTTGGTATCAGCACCGCTGTTTCTGACTGTAAGAGCGAGGGATTCGAGGTTTTTCAAGGTTTCTATTTCAGCCTTCAGCTCCTGGAGGGATCGAGCAGCCGTAGCCTGGTCAAAGATTTCTCCTTCTGCGGCTTCGATTTCATCTTCCGGCGCATCTTCAAGATCCTCCATGTCTTCTGTGTCCAGGAACGGAAGCTGGGCAGAAAGGAAGGCCTCGATTCTACCGGCTCGTTGAAGCACTTCCAGCTCCCGCAGACGGCTTTCAAGCTTTTGTCGTCTGCGCTGAAGCGATTGATGAATCGCCTCGGGTGAAGATGCAAGACGCCGCTGAAGAATGGTCAGGGCAAACCCAACGGTTCCTGCCCGCTTGCCGTTCTCAAGCGCTTCCGCCCGGTTGAACTCTTCACGGACATAGTCGGTGACAGCTTTGTAAAGAGAGGCTTCTTTGGCAGAAAGTCTATAGGGAACCGTGTAGGCAATACGTTCAGGGAAAAGCGGCGTTCCATCAAATTTAAGCAGGTTTTCCTTAACCATACGCCGCATGAGATCTGAAACGTCTGCAGAGTGGACACCATCCCGGAAGCGTCCCTCAAAACGGTCTCCATCGATCAGTGCCATGAATAACTGAAAATCAATCTCTTTGCCATTATGCGGTGTGGCCGTCATCAGCAGAAAGTGCCGGGTAAGACTTGATAAAAGCTGCCCGAGCCGATAGCGTTTAGTGAATTTTGCTTCTGTGCCGAATACGGTTGCTGACATTTTGTGGGCTTCATCACAGACAACCAGATCCCATTGACAATCCGGGGCCTTAAGCTTCTGTTGCACTTCTTCATTGCGAGAAAGTTTATCCAGACGGGCAATCACAAGGTTTGCCTCAAGGAACCAGTTGCCGGTGCGGGCGGCTTCAAGCTTATCGTTTGTCAGAATCTCAAAAGGCAAAGAAAAACGTCGGTAGAGTTCATCCTGCCACTGCTCTGCAAGACTTCCGGGGCACACAATCAGGCAGCGCTGAAGATCGCCGCGGGCGATCAGCTCTTTGATCAGAAGACCGGCCATGATCGTTTTTCCGGCACCTGGATCATCCGCTAAAAGAAACCTCAGCGGCTGTCTGGGGAGCATTTCTCCATAAACGGCTGTGATCTGATGCGGCAGAGGATCTACCAATGAAGTATGAACAGCCAGTACCGGATCAAAAAGATGGGCCAAATTGATTCGATGCGCCTCAGAAACAAGCCGGAACATTGCCCCGTCGCCATCAAAACTCCATGGCCGCCCTTGTTCAACAAGATCAAGTCGTGGTTCATCGCTGCGGTAAACCAGTTCATTGGCAACTCTGCCATTCGGAGTTTTGTAGGTCAATTCCAACGCTTCGGAACCATACCATTGGATATTAACGACTGTGGCCAGGCAGTCAGGTAAAAGCCCTCTTAACACGGCATTGGGTTTAAGGTCTTCGAGTCGAATCATATAGAGCCTTTGAAAACATCATAAAAATAAATTTAAATTATTACAGTCGTAGTGTTTTTTTTACCTTCCTTCAATTGAAAACAACCCTTCATCCAAATGTGCTGAAATTGGCTTTGACATGGAACTTATTCTTATGAAAACAGTATGTTCCGAAAGCGCATCAAGATATATCATAGCCGGGATATTATTGAAAGAATGTTTTACAGGAACATCAAATAAGGTGTATTTATTAATTCATGTTATTATCCATCCCCTTTTGATGAACAACATCACTCTATACGGATCATGTATCATGATCATATACAATACGGAAGCTTGCTGAAAATAGGGTCAGTCGACCATTATCTTTGAGATCACAAATCCGCATGCCCGAGTATTCAGATGGAGTGCCGTCAAGCGAGCTCAGAATAAGTGTATATTTATTAGGATACTTGATGCACAACTCCCACACATCGGCATCAATCTGTAGAGGTGAACGCTCGATGCAGTGATTTTTTATCCAGTAACATTGCATCAGTTCGCCTGATGCCGAATATTTTTCCCATGGAAAGCTGCTCCCACTTACCCATTCAATCCGGCTACCGTTCCCATGAATAAAAACATTATCATCGCTCTGTTTGACATAGCCTTGGGCCTTGGCGAAGAGTTCCATAAGTTTCGGTTTCCCTTGAGGTTGCCTGCGCGGCTCAAAAATGCTGTCAGGAGCTTCTCTTTCATCTGATTGAGACTCTTTTTGATCCTCAAAAAAATTATCTTTCTCTAATCCATAATCAGCAGAATCGGGATGAAAAATTTCAAAATCCCCTCTTGTTGTGTCCTCAGTTTCGATCGACTCTTTAACTGTTTGTGTAATCTCATCTATTTCATTAGACGGCCCAGTCCCCTCTTTTCGGTCAGGCTTTTCCTTTTCATTAGTAATGACATCTTCAATAGGCTTAAGTTTGAAATTTTCCTGCAGATAATCAGTAATAAAATCCTTATTTCTTTCGAAACAAATTTTAATTGCGTCTGTTATATCTGGTCGACCGAACGTACGCCCCAATTCCTGTGCAATAGCTTTGGCCATTTTCCCAATAGATTTGCTTTTGACATAAAGGGTTTTGTCCTTCCAAAGGACTTCGATGCGGCGAGGAGTTCCCGATGGTGTTCCATTAATAAAGGGAGTGGCCTCGAGGGTGTCCACAAAATACCACTTGGTATCTGCAAGTCGATGCCCGAGCTCACATATCTGGGAGCTTTCAATTTCATCTTCCTCCACAATGCGTGTAAATCCTTGTCCCAAGGCAGACAGCCATGGTTTGGGCAGCGATTTTTTTGAATTCACGATTCCATTTTCAAGTCTTTCTTCAATACTGTCAGCTAGTGTTGGTAAACCGACAAACGGATATTGTCTACATCTGTCCGCATTCAGCTTCTGTAAATCTGCTGTTCTTTGTTTAACATGCTGAAAAAGGTTGCCCCAGGGTGTGAGTGTCTGCATTGTGAGTTTGTATGCCAATTGATCCACAGGGACCCATTCCCCTTCCAGGTTGAGCCAATGCTTGCATTCAAGCCAAACTCGATCGGCATAGCGTGGTAGAAGTGTGCGTACTCGACGAAGCTCATCTTTGGAAAGTTTTTTCTTGGATTCTATGTTTGCCAGCCATTTCAATGATAATTCAGCTGTCGGGAGTTCAGCAACACCTATTTTGTGCCAGAGGGAGAGGTTCTGAATCCTAGGATGGACAACCGCCGCGCCTGGCGCATCATCTTCATTTGCAATTAAGAATACTTCCAATGGAAGCGCCCACTCCGAATCGGCAGTCAGGATAAGTTTGTGCTGTGTGAATGCATCTTTGATTTGTTGAAATTCATCGGTATTACATTGATTTGAAATATGATCGAGACGGCTGCACCATTTTTCCACCTCGTAAATTGGAGGATTTTCTGAGATTGCCAAGGCACGAATCCTATCTATTAAACGGTCAGGTCCTGTTGGAGTATCCCTTACGCCAACTTCGATAATAAGAGGTCTTGTTTGTTCATTATCATCTTCAGCACGGACGAAAGGTTCGACATCAAGTAACGATTCTGTGTCCGGTGTGCGCAGCAATAAGTCTGCTGGTTGATGGTAATAGCCTCGCGTATCTTTCAAACAGGGTAGAGCTCGGAATTTTATAATCCAGGACGCCGGCAGCTTTTCGTTTGTTACTGGTTGTTTATATTTCTTGCCGTTCTGAAAAACCTTTGCATAGAGTGATTTTGCCCAGTATTCTTTTGATTGGGCCAAAATACGTGTAAAAAGACGCCCCCAAATTTCTGTATTATTCTGAGCGGAAAGCTGCCAAACCTGCCATAGATCTTTATCAAAATCCCAATCTTGAATTGTAAAATTATCTCTTGAATAAGGGAAGGTTGGCTCGCCATTAAATCCACGTTCTTGTAAAAATTCAAAAATTCTATTCCGCCAATATACCCGACGTTCAGTTTGAATTAAAGGAACAAAAGATTGCAACCTGCTTCGACCTGACTTCACCCATTGCCACCACTCATCTTTTGTACAGGACAAGGGATCGCTATAGTCCTTGTGAAGCACATGCTCATTGTACCATTGGATAGGAACAAATAGATCAAGGTCATTTTGTACATCATAGACAATAATTTCACTTACCGGTTTGAGGTTGCCATCCTGAGTAATGAACTTAAATTTTTCTGATACTGACGCTCCCAGAGTTGCCGCTAATTGGGCTAAACGAATGCAGCTTTTAAAATCACAATTGCTTTTTTGAAAAAAACTATCGGTCACTTGGTTAATTACATGGCTAACATCACTGGACTGATCGAGATTAAGAGTTTCAAGAATTTTATAAGAAGCTTTTACCTGCCACTCGAGTTCTCGAATTGTTTCCTGCTCCGTTCTGCGCCGTTGCTCTGCTAAATAGCGCGGCCAATTTTGATTAAGAACCAGTAGGTAATCAGACAAAAACTGCCAATCTTCTTTTGATTGAAGGAGTTTCTTTTCACCAAGACGGATAACTTCGGCGGCTGAAAAAAGCACGTCTTTACCATGTACTGGAAGAATGTGCATCCTATTGCGATTACGGTAATAGCGGTAACCAGTTATGTCATCTGCAACATAACCCCACAGCCGAAGAAGCTGTGCCCAAGTTTCGGGTTTAGGTAATTGCTTTAAACATAGTGAATCCAGAACAAATTCTTTATCAATTTCATCACAGCAACTCCAATTGATCAGTTTGCATCTATGTTTTGGCTTTATATATCGGGCAAGAAGATTTAAGCCATTTTCGCTGAACAGACACTTCAGTTGATCTGGCGACCATATATCGAAAAGATCCCTTGGGATGGCAATGCAGCAACTTCCCCTTTCAATCGTCCCCTTTTCGGTGAGAAGATAGGATTGTTTCATCAAAGAATTTTTACAAGCATCTTCAACAATTTGTCCACAGCCATCTTCAATCGAGCGGTCTTTCGAAATCAAATCGGGAAGAAGTGCATAGGCATCACATCGGTTTTTAACATCCCAATCAGTTCGATTTAACCATTCGAGCATAACTTTTGATGATAAAGTGCCTGCTCGTTCTAGAAGCCAACGGTTTGTCGGTGATATCTCCGGATCTTTTATTTTCAGACGGGCAGGGTCTTGGATAAACGGGGCATTGATAGCAAACGGAAGATCAGTTTTTACACCAGTTGGTAAAATCACAAACAACCTGCCTTCATAACCCAAAACGATATCAATTTTGCATGGGGGGAAAGGAGCCTCTTCATCTATAGCGACCATGCGTTCTTGTTTAATTTCTGCCAATGCGTCCCCTGGGAAAGCTTCTGGTTTCGATTGTATCATCAAATATTTCTGATCTGGATTGGTTGAGAGTACCATCCAGTTCGAATCAGGGATAGGCCCTTCAGATTCTATTTCCCATTGAATTTCTTTTCCATGAATAGACAAAGAACGAATGGATCGAAAAAAAAGCAAAGATGCGGGGCTATTCGTCCAGTCTTCTAGATTTTTCTCTAACTCTCTAAGTCGGAGCTTATCGTGTATAGCCACACGGATTTTCGTATTATTTTCCAAACTTTCATTATGATTTTGCCAAACGGGTTCTGTAAATCGCTCACGATAGAATTTTACGGACAGTGAAGGCGTTTTTAAACTAATTATATCACCGATGCTGAATGTACTCTTAAAACCGACACCACGAAACCCAATGGTGTGCAGAGCTCGTTTATTTGAGTATCCGAATCGGCATAAAGAAGCAAAATGTTCTTCAGTAAAATCCTCACCATTGTGTACAAAGATGAAATCATTACCATTAATACCGACAGACGCTTTTGTTGCGCCCGCATCATCTGCGTTCTGTAGGAGTTCAGAAACAACATGCCTTGGGCTCTGAACCTGCATAAACAACTGATGCCATGGCCCTGCGAGTTCCGGGTCTTTTTCCAACAAATCCCACCGCTCGGAAGCTCGGCTGCGAACCTTTTCAAAATATGATGGGACACCTGTCATCTTGGCTGTTCCTCCTTAGAGAGAAAAATTGAAAGCCTTAAGTTGAAATTTCATTATTAAAAACAATCAATGCCTAACCGATGGATTGCCTTTTTTAGTTCACAATAATTTCCGCAAAAGATAGCAATCTATTTTCTATTAATGATATAGGAAATGCTTGTATGGAACACAATAGGCAGAAATACATATTTTTTGTTTTGTTAAAATAGAGTTGTAGAATATGGAAATTTAATAAAGAAACTGGACCATTAAAAGAGCAGTAATTTTCAAAACAAATCTGAAGAATCTTATTTTTTAACATTTCTCATGGTTATCCATTCTGATATGGTGTGGACTTTGTCTGTCATTATTTTGGAATTCCCATAATTTAAAGGGCCGTGACTTATTTTGGTATTAGTCTGTATTCTCAATGAATGATCAAGACCCTATAAAATCAAATCCAGCAAACTCGACACAGTTATGGGGCCGGGTAAATATTATTTTTGCTGGTGATGGAACGGTGAGGGTGTCGAAGAGCTTATCCGGGAAGTTTGTAAAATACTATCAAAATTTTAACCCGGGCCGATGATAACCAAAAGAAAAATACAAAGCCATTAGATGTTCCAAAAATAGTCGCTTCTGCACTCTATTCTGATTCTCCATAAAATAAAAAGATGTCATACTAATTGGCGCAATTTTTTTTGATCCAGGACACAATTTTATCATTATTGATATCTTTTAGAAGCTTAGAATGTAAAAGAATTCGTTTGAAATTTTTTTTCCCGCCACCTGCCTCAAAATATCCTTCTGCATAAGTATTGATCATTTCTTTTTGAATTTCAAATATCTCTTCCTCCGTTAATTTTTTCTTAGCATTTTCAAAAATCTTTTGAATCGGTGTTTGTATTATCATATGAACTCCTGTTCTATTTCAGGTTCCCAATTGAATTATTTTTTAAACCTT
>Ga0180009_10003509_pt1 | contig 17782 bp, 13 predicted proteins | sample OS_PC_MetaG_FD_123537 | JGI IMG/M metagenome (GOLD analysis project Ga0180009, IMG submission 123537) | Groundwater microbial communities from the Aspo Hard Rock Laboratory (HRL) deep subsurface site, Sweden - OS_PC_MetaG | ecosystem: Environmental > Aquatic > Deep subsurface > Groundwater... | reverse complement strand
TTTAGCTATTATTTGTTTAGAAAAAGTAGGATGGGCTACTCGTTGCCCATCAATAGAAAGCAATGTTGGGCAACAAGTAGCCCAACCTACGAGCAGGTGCAATTTTCTAACCGGACAATGCTGAATAAAATATGACTATATTGAAAAAGGTCATCTGTACAAAGGTAGAGTTTAGGTGAAAATTATGATAATCTTTACCTGATTTTGTTTTTTATAAGACAAATTTTGTGTCTCTTGAGACCAATCTTTTTTTGATACGGCATCGAGATTATGGCCAGTTATTTGATTCGCAGGTTGCTTTTAGTCATTCCCACATTTTTGGGTATCACACTTCTGGTCTTTACTATTACTCGATTTGTTCCTGGCGGTCCGGTAGACAAAATCATTACGGAGGCTCGTCAGTTAAATCAATCCAGTGGAACCGCGACGAACGTTTACCAGTCAGAAAACTCCGATTCCCCTTTATCACCTGAGCAAATTCAGGAATTAAAAGAGTTTTATGGTTTTGATAAACCGGTTTTGATCAGCTACGTTCAATGGCTTGGTAAAATTCTCCAATTGGATCTGGGCACCTCAACCCGTTACTATGATCCGGTCTGGGAAACCATTAAAGGTAAAATGCCGGTATCCATTTACTATGGCACCCTATCAACCATCCTGGTTTACTTAGTCTGTATTCCGCTGGGAGTTCTCAAAGCCATTAAACATAAGACTTTTATTGATAATTCCTCTTCGGTACTCGTTTTAGTGGGATATGCACTGCCCGGTTTTATTGTTGCAATCATTCTGTTTGTTTGGCCTGCCGCACATTGGGACTTATTTCCCTTGGGGGGGTTTGTTAGTAACAATTTTGATGATCTGGCATTCATGGACCAGGTGTGGGATATTATCTATCATTCTGTTTTACCGATGATCGCTTATATGATAGGCAGTTTTGCAACGATGACGTTTCTGATGAAAAACACCTTGATGGACAATCTCTCTGCAGATTATGTCCGAACGGCGATTGCCAAAGGTTTGTCTTTTAAAGGAGCGGTTTTTAAGCATGCCTTCAGAAACAGTATAATTCCTTTGGCGACTCATTTTGGAAATAACATCAGTATGTTTCTAGCCGGATCATTTTTGATAGAAAAGGTGTTCAATATTGACGGGTTGGGATTGCTCGGATTTGAATCATTGGTTGAAAGGGATTATCCGGTTGTTTTGGGTGTTCTTGTGATTACAACTGTTTTAGGTTTATTGGGGAATATTTTATCCGATTTCTGTGTTGCCCTGGTGGATCCACGTGTAAAATTTGAGTAACTATGCGATTAAGATTAAACCCGCTAACTAAAAAAAAGCTAAAGCGTTTTCAGTCAATAAAGCGTGGGTACTATTCATTTATATTGTTCTGTGCATTCCTGCTGATATCGATTTTTGCAGAGCTGCTTATCAATAGCAGGGCTTTATTGGTTTATGATGGTGACCATCTCTATTTTCCAACCTATGGTTCAATGATTCCGGGTAAAACATTCGGATTGGACTATGACTACGAGACCAATTATCGCGATCTGAAAATCCGATTTAAAAAACGATCAGATGGTGCGTTCGTTATTCTGCCACTTGTACCGTATAATGCTTTTGAGCTGAATCTTCGCGATGGTGAGTTCCCGCCTTATCCTCCTTCTTTTGAAGAGCAGCATTACCTGGGAACAGATGTTATCGGCAGGGATATGGTCGCTCGTCTGGTATACGGATTTCGTATCTGCATGGCATTTTCCCTGTTGCTGTTGGTGCTAAATTTTTCCATCGGCATCACGCTTGGTTGTATCATGGGATACTATGGTGGAAAATTTGATCTATTTTTTCAGCGTATTATCGAGATATGGTCGGCTGTTCCCTTTCTGTATATCATTATGATTATCTCCTCAATTATCATCCCCAGCCTTCTTATTCTTGTTTTGATTTCAGTGGTTTTTGGCTGGATGGGATTGACCTGGTACATGCGGACAGCAACCTACAAAGAGCGGGCACGGGAGTATGTGCTGGCGGCAAAAGCTTTGGGGGCGTCAAATATGCGTATTATTTTTCGTCATATTCTGCCAAATTCAATATCACTTATTATTACATTTGTTCCATTCTCAGTGGCAGGGGGGATTGGAGCTCTGACAGCACTTGACTATCTTGGTTTTGGGCTACCGGCACCAACGCCAAGCTGGGGAGAATTATTACAGCAGGGAACGAATAACCTGCAGGCTATCTGGATTATATCTTCCACGGTGCTTGCCTTAATTATTGTGATGGTGAGTATCACATTTATTGGTGAAGCCGTTAGAGAGGGCTTTGACCCCAAGCTTCATACAACATTTGAGTAGTGTTAACGGTCTTAAAACCTTGAAAAAGGAGTACAAATGGTCAAACATCTTTTTCGTTTTTTTTTCATTGTGATTGGCATCATTTGCCTCGTTTCACCTGCTTTTTCTTTGGAGATATTGCCGACTGATATCCAATGGTTGACCAATGAATCAGCACCTATCATTGCATCACCAAAAGCCAAAAAAGGGGGAACTTACCGGAGTTATTTGACAACGTTTCCCATAACCATCAGAACTGTCGGTCCCGATTCCAATGCCGGTGTCAGAGGCGCGATTTTGGGTAACCAGTTAAGTCTGACAAATATCCATTATAACACCGAAGAGATTTTACCTGAGTTGGCAACGCATTGGGCGTATGGAGATGATAAAAAAACAATGTATTTCAAGCTGGATAGACGTGCTCTCTGGTCGGATGGAACAAAAGTAACAGCCGATGACTACCTTTTTACATTAGAGTTCATGAGATCAAAAAATATCGTGGCGCCCTGGTACAATAACTATTATTCAGAAGAGATTGACCGTGTTATCAAGTATGATGATTATACCATTGCCGTGGTCTCCAAAAAAGCGATTCCGGAGCTTCATCTGCGAGTGGGTATCAGTCCAACCCCACGCCACTTTTATAAGGGGACTGTTTCCGAAGATTTTGTAAAACGATACAACTGGGCGATTGTTCCCAATACAGGACCCTACCAGGTATCAAAAATCAACAAAGGGAAAAGCATTGAATTTGAAAGGAATAAAGACTGGTGGGCAAAGGATCTGCGTAATTTTAAAGGTCGTTACAATGTGGATAAAATTATCTATTCCGTTATCAGGGAGGAGACGGCAGCCTTTGAGTATTTTAAAAAGGGGGAGGTTGATGCTTTTTCCCTGGCGCTTCCGTCTTTCTGGCATGAGAAAGCTATGGACATGGACGTTTACCTGAAAGGGTATGTGAAAAAACTGTGGTTTCACAATGATGTTCCCAGAAGCGCATTTGGGTTTTATCTGAACCAGGACAAAGAGATTTTTAAGGATCGTAATGTTCGCTATGCCTTTGCCCACTCTATTAATATGCAAAAACTGCTGCAGGATGTGTTGCGAGGGGACTATGCGAGATTACAGAGTGGGACGGTTGGATATGGAAAATACAGCAATAAGGGGATTCGAGCCAGGACCTATAATATTGGGAAAGTCGATCAATTGATGACACAATCCGGATGGAAAAGGGGCGCTGATGGTATTTGGGAAAAAGGGGAATTAAGATTCTCAGTAAAACTCCTGTTTGGCTATAAGGATTATACCGAATGGCTTGTCGTTCTTAAGGAGGAAGCTAAAAAAGCCGGTTTGGAATTGAATCTTCAGCTGCTGGATGGCAGTACTTTCCTGAAAATGGCTTCTGAGAACAGGCATGAGGTAGCGTTGATGGGATTAGGGGGCGGTCTGCGTCCGCAATTCTGGGGTAGTTATCACTCCACAAATGCCCATAAGCCTCAATCCAACAACCTGACGAACACGGATGATCCGGAGTTGGATAAGCTTATTGACCGCTACCGGGAATCCACTGATGAAGAGGAGCGGATTCAGCTGGCAAAAGAGATTCAGGTCAAAATTCATGAAATTGGAGCCTTTGTACCCACTTTTACACGGGATTATTTTCGGGTCGCTTATTGGCGTTGGTGGCAATTCCCTGAAGTTCCGGCAACCAGACTTTCAGACGGACTCTTTGACTCATTCGGAACCGGCTTGTACTGGTTTGATCCCGACGTTAAGAAGGAAACAATGGAAGCGATGCAATCCGGAAAAACATTCAAAGCGGAAACAATTACCGATACAACCTTCAAGGTTAACTGACTTTCCTGAAAGGACATGCCAAAACAAGAAATTATCCTGGAAGTAAAAAATCTGGTAACAACTTTTAAGACCGATCAGGGCGTCTTGAAAGCGGTTGATGGTGTCAGTTTCCAGGTGGGAAAAGGGAAAACCCTGGGAATTGTGGGGGAATCAGGTTGCGGGAAAAGTGTAACCGCGCTCTCTGTATTGCGATTATTACCTAAACCTTCGGGAAAAATCGAATCCGGGAATATTATCTTTGATGGCATTAACCTCACGCAATATCCGGCCGATCAAATGAGGCGAATTCGTGGTAACCGGATCTCCATGATATTCCAAGAACCAATGACGGCATTAAATCCTGTCCATTATATCGGGAAACAGATACAGGAAGTTTATCTGCTTCATCATCCCGAAAGAAGTCTATCCCGGGTTTATGCCGATTCAATTGAGTTACTGAAAAAGATCGGTATCCCGGAACCTGAACAACGTTTTAATGATTACCCCCACCAGTTGTCCGGAGGAATGCGGCAAAGAATAATGATAGCCATCGCATTAGCCTGCGGTCCTGAAATTCTCATAGCTGATGAACCGACTACGGCACTCGATGTTACCATTCAAGCCCAGATACTGGATTTAATGAAATCCCTGCAAAAGGAATCGGGGATGTCTATTGTTTTAATCACCCATGACTTGGGAGTTATTGCCGAGACCTGTGATGATGTGATTGTCATGTATGCAGGGCAGATCGTCGAAAGTGCTTCCGTCATCGACCTGTTTCGGTCCCCGCGACATCCCTATACAAAAGGGCTTCTGAACTCCATTCCCAGGTTGGACACGCCAAACAAACAGATCCTGAAAACGATCGAAGGAATGGTCCCGGATTTGAGGGATCTGCCTTCCGGTTGCCGGTTCCAGAATCGATGTTCATTTGCTACGGCAGAGTGTTCCCGGCAAGCGCCACTTATCGAACCAGCCGGTGAAAATCACTCGGTTGCCTGCTACCACTGGAAGGAGATCAAAAACTAGATGCCAGACATTATCCTGAATATTGAGAATCTGAAACAACATTTTCCGACCTACGGAGGGATATTCCGGCGGCAAGTGGCAACGGTTTATGCAGTGGATGGGGTCTCTCTAAAGGTAAAACGGGGTGAAACCGTGGGAGTGGTCGGAGAATCCGGGTGTGGAAAAACGACCTTGGGTAGAAGTTTGCTGCGCTTATACAATCCTACCGGCGGCAGGATTATCTACAATGGACAGGATATCACCGCTCTTCCGCAAAAGCAGCTCAGACCCATCCGACGTGAGATGCAGATGATATTCCAGGATCCGTTTGAATCGTTGAATTCTCGTCACACGGTTGGAGAGGTTCTAGAGGAGCCGTTTATTATTCATAAAACAGGAGATTCAAAGGAAAAGAATCAAAAAGTCCGACAATTACTGGATAGGGTAGGGCTAAACGCAAAATCAACGGATCGCTATCCCCATGAGTTTTCAGGGGGGCAGCGGCAACGAATTGGAATAGCGCGGGCAATAGCTTTGAATCCAAAATTGATAGTCTGTGATGAGCCGGTTTCCGCTCTTGATGTCTCCATTCAATCTCAGATTTTGAACCTGCTGCTGGAGCTGCAGCGGGAGATGAGTCTGACCTATGTTTTTATATCCCACGATCTGGCCGTTGTGAAACATATTTCAGATCGAATTGCCGTTATGTATCTGGGAAAAGTTGTTGAATATGCATCCTCAAACCAAATTGTCAGGTCGCCACTTCATCCCTATACCCAGGCTTTGATTTCAGCCATCCCCATTCCCGATCCTGAAGCCAGGCACAGCAAGGTGATCCTGACCGGGGATGTCCCCTCACCCATTCATCCTCCTTCAGGATGCTGTTTCCACACCAGATGTCCGGCAGCCAAAGAGATCTGTAAAACCAAAGTCCCGGAACTTGTGGCGTATCCTTTGATGCAGGAGCATGAAGTTGCCTGCCATTTTGCAGGCGAGATCAATCTGTTGAGATAGGTGCTTGATTCGAGAAGCTGGATTGATAAATCGCTTGCTGCTCTGATTAATTATCCTCTAAAATTAGGCTGATATGATTGACAGATCAATAAGATGACTCTAGGTTGACTAACATGTCTGTCATCACTATTTCATATAAGAGAAAAATATACTTCTGTGGTTGAAGAACAAGGATGATGGAGCATCAGGAGAGAAAATGAATAAAGATTCAGGGGAAAAGGGGAAAAACATCAAAAAAATGCGGAGATGGCTTTGGGTTTACAGTCTGCTTTCGATAAACCTTGCAGCTTTTATTGCTTCCCTGTTTCTACTTCAACCGGTCTGGTTTGACACTAACCGGTTTCTTTCCTGGGCTTTGGGAATGGAGTTCTACTGGGTTTGGCCCATTCTTTTCATAACTTTTTTAATGGCAGGATACGCCATTCATATATCGATCAAGTTAATAACAGGATCACGAGTAGGTGATGGCTTTGGATTCGAGTTGCGCCGGATTCATTATATTATTCCTTTTCCGGTTTTTATCATCTGGAATTCGATGCTGGCTTTTTTGATATCCGAGCTGGGCGATGAGATCTGGCTTTTCAGGACAGAACTGGAGTCAGCGACTCCCTGGATCATATTGAGTGCTGTCTTCCTGGCATTACTTTTCGGTTCAGTTGTATATAAACCTCTGGGCAATCCTCGATTTAAAATAATTATATGGATTGTTCTCGTTTTTTCGATAGTCTATATCTCCAAAGATTTTGGTTCAATCAAGATAACAACGGGTCCCTATCTGCAGAGTGTTGATCCTGACACCATGACCATCAGTTGGATCACAAACAAGAAGGCGACAGGTTGGGTGGAATATGGAACCGATGATACGCTTTCTTTTTTCGCCAAACGTTATGTAGATGGTCTATGGGATGTGAACGACAAGCTGCACCGTATTACTCTGCACAATCTGACCCCTGACACGAAATACTTTTATCGGGTGGTATCACAAAAAATCCGGAATCTGTATCCAAGCAATGTGGAGTTTGGCGATACGGTAAAAAGCGAAACCTTTGGTTTCGAGACGCCGCCAGAAAACGTTGCAGAGGTTTCGTTTCTTGTGATTAACGATCTTCATGGTAAGCGTGATTTATTGCCGAAGTTAATCGATATCGGCGGCAAGGATTCATCTGATATGGTTTTTTTCAACGGGGATACTTTGTCCCATATCGATACGGAACGGCAGATCGCTATCCAGTTTTTTGATCCTTCAACTGAGAGTTTTGCTACCCGAATTCCGTTTGTTTTTGTCAGAGGAAATCATGAAGCCAGGGGAAAACTGGCCAGACAACTTCAACGCTACATTGAAAGAAAAGATGGCAGATACTATTACGCCTTCACTTATGGCTCCATGCGGTTTGTTATTCTGGATACCGGGGAGGACAAAGAAGACGGTTATGAAGAATATGGCGGTCTGGTAAATTTTGCATCTTACCTGAATGAGGAAACCGAGTGGCTGAAAAACGAAATCGACAGTTCGGACTATAAAACAGCGAAGTATCGTTTCGTTTTCATGCATATTCCGCCTTTCGAAGATCCTGGTGAGAAAAAAGCACCTTCCGATTACCAGACTTATATAGAAAGCTGGGCTAAGATACTGGATAAAGGGAAACCCGATGCGGTCTTTTCCGGTCACACGCATCAACCCAAAATAGTTCTTCCCCAAGAAAGCGGCTATTCGTTTCCAGTTATTATCGGCGGTGGCAGTAGTTATAAGAAGAATCAGTTTGCGCTGGTTCGGGTCAGAGTTGACAAAACTCATATCGAATCCGATCTCATCCTTGAAGACGGAACTGTCACTGGGCACTACCAGTCAGCTGGAAGATAACAGGAACGGATTATGTCTGAAATTCGAAATGGGAAGTAGTCTTGCTCGATCGTTAGTATTGTTTCGTTTATATCGCGGGAGTATCAAAACAGGTTTTTATGTTTTATAGTAACCTGAATATTGGAATTAACTTGATTTCTTTTGAAACAACAACCGCTGTCAGTTATTGAGGAATTCCAGGTTGCAATTGTAGGAAAAATCCTAAAAAATTGAAGACACTGTTTTTTCACAAGTGATTTCCCGTAGGACCAGATTAGCAGATATCACCTCTTCAAAATCCACTATTTTATGATTATATGAAATTGTTACCAGTTATTTACCGTTTTTATGAGAAAATTCTTTGGTCCCAGATAAAAGATGGTCCCAGACCTCACCATATTGGAGTAATATTGGACGGCAACAGAAGATTTGCCAGGGGAAAAGGAATGGAAGCCACCAAAGGGCATGTTTTTGGCGCGGATAAAGTTGAAGATTTGTTAAGGTGGTGTTGGAAGTTGGATATCAAAATTATTACTCTCTATGCTTTCTCCACCGAAAATTTCAGTCGCAGTGAAGAGGAGGTGAAAACGCTAATGGAGTTACTCGCTAACAAGATAAAAAAATTCCAGGCTGAACCCTCCATCAAAAAAAACAAGGTCAGAATCAAAGTCATCGGCAGACTTGAATATCTATCCAAAGAACTGAATGAAGAGATTGCGAGGGCGGAGGAGTTAACAAAAGATCATGACAATTTTTTCCTCAATATTGCCATCAGTTACGGTGGTAGAGCTGAAATTATAGACGCTGTCAAAAAAATTGCCTGTCAGGTTGAAAAGAAAGAAATATCCGTTGAAGAAATTGATGAGGAGCTGCTGTCAAAAAATCTATATACCAATGGCATACCCGATCCTGATCTGATCATCAGAACCTCAGGTGAAGAACGACTCAGCGGCTTTTTGTTGTGGCAAAGTGCATATTCCGAATTGTATTTTACCGAGGTATTCTGGCCGGCTTTCAGAATGATCGATTTTTGGCGGGCAATTCGTATCTATCAACAGCGGGAACGGAGATACGGGAAGTAGAGACGGTTATTGTCTTACTTCCCTGATCTTTCAATACCTTTCTCTCCTGACCCGGACAAACTGAATCAGTACCCCAAGAAATTATTTTCTGCAAAAAACCGCAGAAAATAATTTACAAGGTGCTAATGAACAACCAGTGAAAGAATGGCAAAAGCGTCGATAATGTATAACATAATCGGCAGTTCACTGATCTTACCTTTTAAAATCTTCAAAATTGTATAAGACAAGAATCCCCAGACAATCCCCTGGGTAATTGAATATGTCAGGGGAATCAGGATTAAAGCCAGAAATGCCGGAATGGATTCTTCATAGTCATCCCATTTTATTTTTGCAACAGGTTTCATCATAAAAAGCCCGATCAAAACCAGAATAGGGGCTGTTGCAACTGTGGGAACAAATGAAAGAAGCGGTGACAGAAACATAAAGGGGAGAAACAGTAATCCGGTAACCACTGCCGTTAATCCGGTTCTTCCGCCCTCTTCAACACCTGATGCGGATTCAATGTAGGTGGTACCGGAAGAGGTTCCGAACAAACCGGATATTGTTGTTGCGATGGCGTCAACAAATAGAGCTTTACCCACATTCCTGGGCTGCCCGTTTTTCTCAATAAATCCCCCAACTTCCGAAACTCCCAGAAAGGTGGAAAGCGAGTCAAAAATATCCGTAAACAGAAAGGTGAAGATGGGCACGATCATGCCAAGGGTTAGTGCTCCCAGGATATCAAGTTGAAAGAAGACATCCAGGCTCGGCAGTGCAACTGCTTCTGTCGGAATCGACAGCAGAGACTCAGCGCCCGGGATTACCTTGGAGGCTATCAAAGCCAGTATGGAAGTCGAAATAATACCGATAATCAGGGAGCCTTTTACATTTCTTGCCACCAGAAATCCCGTTATCGCTAAACCGATGAGGAACAGGACCGTTGTGGTATTTAATCCGCCAAAAGCAACGGTTGTAGCCGGACTGGAAACAATAAACTTAACGCTTGTCAACCCGATGATTGAGAGGAAAAGTCCGATGCCGGCTGCGACGCCGTATCTTAAGCTTTCTGGGATGGATTTTATGATGGACTCCCTCACTCCGGTGATTGTCAGGATCAGGAAAATAATTCCGGAAATAAACACAACACCCAAAGCTGTTTGCCATTTCACACCCATTCCCAGGCATAAGCTGAAAGCGAAAAAGGCGTTTAAACCCATTCCTGGAGCAACGGCGAATGGCAGATTAGCAATCAATCCCATCAGGATGGAACTGATGGCTGCGACCAATACCGTTGCAAATAAGATTCCTGCAAAGGGCATCCCTGTTTTTGAAAGAATAACCGGGTTTACAATAATGATATAGGCCATGGTCAGGAAGGTAGCAATTCCAGCCCGAACCTCTGTGCCAATCGATGTTCGGTTTTCTTTGAGCTTAAAAAACTCAGAAATTGAACTCATGATGTATTCTCCTTTTTTTTGATGGCGAAATCTCCATCGATTTTCAATTATGCATTCAAGGTTTTAAGCACATAACCAAATAGGGGATAGTGACAATGAGATCAGAATTTAACGGCATCCATACAACCAGATTTGGTACCCAATCTTTTTCCTCGGCCTTGCCCCGTTTATTCCGTTACTTCTGCTATATATGGTATTTGCCGATATTTTTGATCCAAGTCTAATCCATACCCTACAACAAACTTATCTTCAATAGTGAATCCGACGTATTTAATGTCAACTTCCTTAATTCTGCGGCTCGGTTTGCTTAACAGGGAGCAGGTTCTTAATGATTTTGGGTTTCTGCTGTTCATGACGTCCAGAATTTTGGTTAAGGTCAAACCTGTGTCCACAATATCTTCAACGATTAAAACATGCCTGCCATGAATATTTTCAGCTAAATCCTTGAATATTCTGACTTCTCCGGAAGTTTCCATTCCCTGGTAACTGGAGACCACCATAAAATCAACAATGACATCACTTTCGATGACACGTACCAAATCAGCCGTGAATATAAATGATCCCCTCAATAATACTACCACTACTATTTCTTCACCTTTGTAATCATTAGAAATTTCTTTTCCTAATTCAGCTACTCTTTTTTTGATATCTTCTTCTGAAATAAATACTGAAAGCATATTCATCCTTAATTTTAAATTGACTAAATTATTGCTACAACCTTTAATTACAGGCTTGGTAATGCTTGAGGTCCCATCTAAAGCCCGAGATCTACTTTTTTCCAGTGGAAAACTTCGTCTCGTATTGCAGCTGCTTTCTCAAAATCGAGCTCTTTTGCTGCTTGTCTCATCTCTTTTTCCAGCTTTTTGATCTGCTTTAAGATGTCTTTTGGTTTTGTTCCATAAATGGTGTCCTTTTCAGCCACACGGTCAACTTTTTCTTTAACCAGTTGATCATGGATTTTTTTGACAATGGTGGTGGGAACAATATTATGTGTCTGATTATGTTCCTGTTGCCGTTTTCTTCTCCGTTCGGTTTCATCAATCGTCATCTTCATGGAATGGGTGATGGAGTTGGCAAACATGATAACCCTGCCGTTCACATTCCTTGAGGCTCGACCGCATGTTTGTAACAAAGATCTATAAGAACGCAAAAATCCCTCCTTGTCAGCATCAAAAATGGCGATAAGACTCACTTCCGGAATATCCAGACCTTCCCTTAGAAGGTTAATTCCAACCAGCACATCAAATTTGCCAAGTCTGAGGTCTCTAATTATTTCAGTCCTTTGGAGTGTCTCTATGTCGGAATGCAGATATTTTACCTTGACACCCATGTCTGTATAATATTCAGTCAGGTCTTCCGCCATTCGTTTGGTTAAGGTAGTGATGAGAACCCGTTCATTATTTTCCACGACTTTTTTGATTTCCGCATACATCTCATCAACCTGACCGGTGGTGGGTCTCACTTCGATTATGGGGTCAATCAGACCAGTGGGGCGAATGATCTGCTCCACAACTTTGTTATTGACCTTTTCCAGTTCGAAATCGCCCGGTGTGGCGGAAACATAGATCACCTGGTTGATGATCTTTTCGAACTCTTCATATTTCAAAGGACGGTTATCGATGGCTGAGGGAAGACGGAAACCATGTTCCACCAGAGTCGATTTTCGGGAATAATCACCCTTATACATCCCGTTTACCTGGGGCAGGGTAACGTGGCTCTCATCAATTATAAACAGAGCATCCTTGGGAAAATAATCGATCAGGGTTGGCGGTGCCTCACCAGGATTTCTGCGGTTGAATATCCGTGAATAGTTTTCTATTCCGGAACAGCGACCGGTTTCTTCAAGCATCTCCAGATCGTAATTGGTTCTCTGCTGAAGTCGCTGGTATTCAACCAGTTTATTTTGACGATGAAGCTCTTCCAGTCTTTCCTTCAACTCGTTTCTGATCATCTCCAATGAGCCCGGCATTTTATCCTCCGGGGTAACATAATGACTTCCGGGGTATATGGCTATCTTACTTAAGGTGTCCAGTGTTTTCCCGGTCAGGGGATCAATTTTAAAAATCCCTTCGATCTCATCACCGAACATCTCAATCCGTATGGCGTAATCGTCATATGCCGGGTATACCTCAATGGTGTCTCCACGAACGCGAAAAGTTGCCCGGTGGAAGTCCATATCATTTCTTGTGTACTGAATTGCCACCAGTTTTTTTAGTATCTCGTTTCGTTCAATTTCATTTCCAACCATCAGGTACAGTAGCATTCCCGAATAGGCTTCCGGTGAACCTAGTCCATAGATACACGATACGCTTGAGATGATGATAACGTCTTCCCTCTCGAACAGTGACCGGGTAGCCGATAGCCGCATTTTATCAAGATCATCGTTAATCGCCGTATCTTTTTCAATAAAGACATCCGTTCTGGGAATATATGCTTCGGGCTGGTAATAGTCATAATAGCTGACAAAATATTCCACGGCATTTTCCGGGAAAAACTCCTTGAACTCATTATACAACTGTGCTGTAAGGGTTTTGTTGTGAGTCATAATCAGAGTGGGCCGATTAAACTGCTGGATTACATTGGCCATGGTAAAGGTCTTACCGGAGCCGGTTACACCCAGAAGCACCTGGTATTTCTCTTTTGCGCTGAGTCCTTTTAGAAGCTTCTCAATAGCCTGAGCCTGATCTCCGGAGGGAGCAAAAGAAGCGTTTAATTTAAAGCGATGTGTCATGAATTCAAGAAATGAGTGGGGGCAATAATTAGTCTGCAGTGAAGAATATGACAGATTTCCAGTTTGGAACAAAAACTGGCGGAAGTCTGTAAATTTTAATCAAGTAAATATGATACGTTGGTCTGGTTTTCATTACAAGGTGTAATTATCCAGCTGAAACCATTTGTTTTAGATAACGATTTTAACTCAATCGACTAAAACTCATCTCCCTGAATTAAATAAAATTGACTTGTAGAAGATCGAGATTCTTACTACGCTGAATAAATATTTGAATCTTTGTCACGACTCTTGAACTAAAGTTAAGGCATTTTTTTCTTTTATTCCCAAGCCCGAATGTAATCGATCATACTGTCTGTCATTCTCGATCAGCCTGGGCTCTATTGCAACAACCATAAATCCAAAAAAAATATGAAAGTACAAAGAGCTCTTATAAGTGTTTCCAATAAAACAGGAATTGTCGAGTTTGCCAGGGAATTGAGCAAGTTGAAGATTGAAATCATCAGCACCGGAGGTACTGCAAAAACTCTGAGAGACGAAGGGGTAGTTGTCAAAGATGTCTCCGAGCTTACCGGCTTTCCAGAGATTATGGACGGCAGGGTTAAAACGCTGCATCCCCTGGTACATGGCGGAATACTGGCACGAAGGGATGATCCGGTTCATATCAAGGCAGCGGAGGAATTGAAGATTCCCATGATCGATATGATAGTCGTAAATCTGTATCCCTTCATGGAAGTTACCAAGGATGAAGGGGTGCCTCTGAATGTGGCCGTTGAGAATATTGATATTGGGGGGCCCACCATGCTGAGGGCTGCGGCCAAGAACTATGAGTATGTTACCGTTATCACTGATCCGGCAGATTATGAGCCAGTTTTGGAACAATTAAAGTCCAAGGGTGAAGTTAAAAAGCAATTGAGGGAGAAGCTGGCAATTAAGGTGTTCCATCACACAGCTCAATATGATGCATCGGTTGACACCTATCTCAGTCGATGTATTCTCCAGGAAAACAGGTTACATATGGACTTTGGAGAGGGTGAAGTCCTCAGATATGGTGAGAACAGTCACCAGCACGCAACATTCTACAGAGACAGCCGTTCCAAAGAGATGTCGGTGGCAAATAATGAGATTCTCAGTGGGAAGGCAATGTCATATAACAATTATGTTGATGCCAATGCAGCCCTGGAGGCGATTAAGGATCTACCGGAAGATAAACCGGCGGTTTCGGTAATTAAACATACAAATCCATGCGGAATGGCAACCGGTGAAACCATCGGCGAAGCCTTGGAAAGAGCATGGGAGGGGGACCCGATTTCGGCGTTTGGCGGAGTCCTGGCAACAAATGCAACGGTTGATATGGCATTTGCCAACTTTCTGAAGGGAGAAAACATTAAGCATTATTCCTATAGTATTGTAAAGGGTGAAAATATCAGACAGGAAGTTCCGACCGGAAAATTTGTTGAGGTGATCGTTGCCCCGGATTTTACTAATGAGGCGGTTGAGTTTTTTAAACAGAAAAGCAAGATGATTCGCCTGGTCAAAGTATTTAAAAGCGAAAAGAAAGACAAAAAAACATTCCGGGCAATTACCGGTGGTATACTGGTGCAAGATCGTGATGCTGAGTTGATGGATAGATTTGAAGTGGTAACAGAAAAACAGTTTCCCGAGGGGTATCGACAATTGGCTGAATTTGGTCTTGTTGCCTGCAAACATACCAAATCAAACGGGATAGTACTTAGCCGCGAATATGAGCCGGGACAATTCCAGGTGATGGGTATGGGTGCCGGACAACCCAATCGGGTGGATTCCATGCGAAAACTTTCCATTCCAAAAGCTACGGAAAACCTGAAAAGAGAATTTGAAACAAAGAAAATTCAAGGTGATTTTAAAGCCTGGTGTGAACAGGAACTGGGAAAAATGGTGATGGTATCAGACGGCTTTTTCCCTTTTGATGATACAGTAAGAGAAGCAGCTACTTTCGGGATTAAATATATTGTTCAACCCGGGGGATCAATGAGAGACGGCGATTCCATTGCAGCTTGCAATGAGTTGGGAATCGCAATGGCTTTTTCAGGACTTCGTCATTTTAATCATTAAAACCCGTTCGTTGTTCTAATCACTAATAAAACCTGAACAGTTTTTATTATGCGACAACTATCCCTGTCTTCCGATTTTTTTTCCAGGAATCGAACTGCGCTGGCAGAAAAAATCGGATCTGATTCTCTTGCCCTGATTCAAGCTGCGCCCCATGCAATAAGAAATTCAGATAACCTGCACCAATGGCGACAAGACTCCACTTTTTTCTATTATACAGGGATTGATGTTCCCGATTGCAGTTTGGTTTTGGCACCCTCATCTGACGGCAAAAACAGCGAGCTATTGTTTATCCCAATGGTGGATCCCGAAAAGGAAAAGTGGGGTGGTAAAATGCTGACAAAGGAAGAGGCGACTCAAATCAGCGGCATCAAAGCAGTTCATACTAATGACAGTCTTCGCCAGGCGCTATTTAGAGTACAGAAATGGAGGGAGACATTGTATTGTGATCTGGATGAGTTTTATCCGGACCTTTCCCTAACGCCCCAGCACCTTCTCCTTTCCGATCTAAGGCAGCGCCTGCCAGGGTTGCAGCAAAAGAAACTCTCATTTTTCTCCTCTCCGATGAGAATCAGGAAACACCCGGAAGAGATAGAATTGATAAAGGAATCCCTTGGAATCATTGGTACAGCGCTTGAGACTGTTATGACCAAATTGAGACCGGGATTGATGGAATATCAGATTGAAGCGGAGTTGACCTTCCAGTACTTATATAACGGTTGTGAACGTCACGGCTTTGACCCCATTGTTGCCGGCGGGAAAAATGCCACGGCTCTGCATTACATAAAAAATACAGATCAATTAAAAGATGGAGACCTGGTTCTGATTGATACCGGCGGTGAATACCGTATGTACAGTGGGGACATAACCAGAGTGTTTCCAGTGAACGGCAGATTTTCCGATCGCCAGAAGCAGTGCTATCAAGCAGTCTTGGATGTTAATAAGGCTTTTATCGGGGAAATAAAACCAGGATCTTCCTGGAATCAACTACATGAATTGGCAAGTCAGATAACCGGGGAAATATATGCAAAACAAGGATTTATTGACAATCCCAACAATCATTTGACAGTGAGCTATCATAAGATTGGGCACTTCCTGGGGCTCGATATTCATGATGTTGGCAGGCCTGATGAGATTATAGGACCCGGAACAGTCATAACGGTTGAACCGGGATTGTATTTGTCGGAAGAAGGAATTGGTATTCGAATTGAAGATAATGTGCTGGTTACGGAAACGGGTTGTGACGTTCTTTCAAAAGAGATTCCAAAAGAGATTGAGGAGATCGAAACCCTGATGAACAAATAAACTAGACGGCGTATTCATTAATTAAATAATCTATATGCTGACTGTTTAGTTCATCAATTGTTTCAATAATAAAACCGGTTATAAAGATGCTTTCATGGACGGTTTCCCGGCATCTTATACTTTTCGCATCGAAAACAATTTCAAGTTTTTCATCAGCTTCATCCGGTAGGCGAATTAATATGGAAAACAACGTATCTTCCTGGATGGGGTCGTCGCTGACAACCATGATTCCTTCATTGGTAATATCACCTAAATCGCCAATGGTTTGACCCGTAGTGTTATCCAAAATCTCTATGTTTAAGATGAAATTTCTGCGCTGTAGTTTTCGCTTTTCATGACCTGGCTCGGACTTTTTTATTATGGTTGAGAGTTTTTTATCAAACGCAACAGTTTCCACGTTCTGCAGACTGGAAGATGTCTTTGGTTTTTGCTTGATATTAATGGGGGCCCCAAAACCGGTCAATGTAATCTCCTGGTAGGCAGTCAGTCTTTCGATGATGAGAGTCACAACTCGGTTTAAGCCTGATTCAGCTTCAGATTTTGGTAAATCAAGACTACCTGCCAAGGTGGCAATCAGCTCTTGTTTTGTTAGGTTTTTTGGCATTGTTTTATCGGACCTCAGTAACCTGTTCTTTTTCGAACTTGTAATATTCAATTTGTTGAAGATAATAAGTATAATACTATACGATTCTTATCATTCAGTAAAAAACAATCTTTTCTGATGTAATCGCAGGTAAAATTTAGAGAATCGATATATTCTTCGCAAAATGTGAAGATTTGGTATATCATGAGACAAAGTTCGTCTCATCGCGGAGAAAACTCTCTGGACAGTATAAAATATTGTCTGATACATCTCCAAACAGGAAAAAGTCTCCAGTATGATAATATGTAATCACTTTATAATATACATGATAATAGATAAGATTGTCTCAAAAAGACAAAGAGATTTTTAAGCCATGTGATCCTAATGATTAGCACGTTATTAAATATAAACTGAACAGTTTTGAGTTCTTATATAATTTATTGAAATTTAAGACTATAGAAAGCTGATATGTTGTCATTCCGTGCTCGATACGGAATCCATAATTATTTCAAAACGCTGGATGCCG
>Ga0180009_10003508_pt1 | contig 17787 bp, 17 predicted proteins | sample OS_PC_MetaG_FD_123537 | JGI IMG/M metagenome (GOLD analysis project Ga0180009, IMG submission 123537) | Groundwater microbial communities from the Aspo Hard Rock Laboratory (HRL) deep subsurface site, Sweden - OS_PC_MetaG | ecosystem: Environmental > Aquatic > Deep subsurface > Groundwater... | reverse complement strand
CCTTTTTGGCCGCCCTTGACACTGAACAGCCCCCAAAGTAGACTTCGGCAGAATTATAGGAGGGTTGCATGTTCGGCATCGGCATGCCCGAGCTTTTAATAATTTTGGTGGTCGCGCTGATCGTGGTGGGCCCCAAAAAGCTGCCGGATATGGCCAAGGGCCTGGGCAAGGGCCTCAGCCAATTCCGCAAGGCTGCCGACGAGATCAAGGATGAGTTCGCCGACAACGAAACCTACCAAGACCTCAAAGGGCTGAACAAATCCTTCCGCGACACCCTGGACGAGGTGAACCCCCGCAAGCTGCTGGATGAAGTCAATCCTCTGGTGGAGGCCAAGGAGCCCACCCTGGACCTTTCGGGCCGAGAAGCCCTGATGCAGGAGATCAAGCAGCAGAGCGACAAGCCCCAGGAGCAGGCCACCGTGGAAGTGGCCCAGCCCGAGGCCGAGCCGGCGCACAGCGAAACGGCGCCGGCCGAAAAAGCCAAACCCGCCCCCCCGGCCAGCACCGACCAAAGCCGCAAAGAATCCTAGATGTCCGAACAGGAAAAGACCCCAAAAGCCGCGCTGCCGGAGCCGGAAGAAGATCGCCAGGAGCATCCCGGGGAGGATGAAGAATCGCGCATGCCCTTCCTGTCCCATCTGGAGGAGTTGCGCTCGCGCCTGGTGCGCTCGGCCATCGCGGTGGGGGTCTGCTTTTTGGTCACCTACCTGTTCAAGGAAGAGCTGTACCAGGGCCTGGCTCAGCCCCTCAAGGCGGTGATGCCCCCGGAAGCCAAGCTGATCTACACCGCCCCGGCCGAAGCCTTTTTCACCTACTTGAAGATCGCCCTGCTGGCGGCCATCGTGGCGGCCTCGCCGATCATCTTCTACCAGTTCTGGCGTTTCATAGCCCCGGGGCTTTACGACCACGAGCGCAAGGCGGTTTGGCCCTTCGTGCTGGTCTCCTCGGTGTTGTTCATCGCGGGCGCGGTGTTCTGCTACGTGATGGTTTTCCCCTACGCCTTCCAGTTTTTCATGAGCTTCGCCACCGACGACATTGTGCCCATGCTCAGTTTGAAGTCCTATTTGAGCTTCAGCGCCACCTTGCTCTTCGCCTTTGGGATAATCTTCGAGATGCCCCTGGTGCTGGTGTTTTTGGGCCGCATCGGGGTGGTCAGCTCCAAGGGGCTCAAGAAGAACCGCAAGTACGCCATCCTGATCATGTTCGTGGCCGGGGCCATGTTGACCCCGCCCGACGTGGTGACCCAGGTCATGATGGCCGTGCCCTTGATCATCCTCTATGAGATTTCCCTCTGGATGGTCGTGGCCACGGAAAAGAAAAAGGCCGAGCGCAAGGCGGCCGATGAAGCCGAGTTCGCCGACAGCGAGGAATAGCCCTCCCGTCCTTGACCCGCTTTCGGGCCAGTCTTAGTATTCTAATAGGCAATAGATTTCCAAAGGGTGAGGTGGTGTTATGCCCGCTACGGCGTGGCTGGCCCTGTTGGCGGTTCTGTGTTTCAGCCTTCCGGCGGCGGCCCAAACCGAGATCAAGACCTTTGAGGGCGTGAAACTCAGCCCTTACCACCGGGACTACGACAACTCCATCTGCGGCCCTCAAAAGGTGGAGAGCGCCTCCTACCGCCTCAAGGTGGACGGCTTGGTGGAAAAGCCCCTCAGCCTGAGCTACCAGCAGGTGTTGGCCTTGCCTTCGATCCGGGAGGTGGTCAAGATGCCCTGCGTGGAGGGCTGGACCGAGACCCTGCTCTACCAGGGGGTGCGCCTGCGCGAGTTGTTGGCTCTGGCGGGGCCCAAGGCCCAGGCCACCTGGGTCATGTTCCACAGCGCCGAAGGCTACTCCACCGGCCTGCCCCTAAAGCGCCTGCTGGGGGACAAGGTGATGTTGGGGTATAAAATCAATGGCTTGCCCTTGGACGCCGCTCGCGGATGGCCCTTCCAGTTGGTGGCGCCGGGCAAGCTGGGCTACAAATGGGCCAAGTGGCTCGTGCGCCTGGAACTCACCGCCGAGCCCCAAAAGGGCTACTGGGAAAAAAGGGGCTATTCCAACACCGCCGACGCGGCCGGGCGATAGGCCTGATATCGCCATAGAGGTTGTGCGTCCGGCTGCGCTCGGTCCTCGACGTAGCCCGTCAGCTACGCCTGCGTCCCTCGCTCGCCCCAGCGCGCCGCTGGGGGCAAAGCGCGTCGAGCAACAGGTTGCTTTCACCCACCTCGACTGCTCCCGGTGAAACTTGTTTGGGAGCCCAGGCCTTGGGCCGCCTTGTCTGCCGGCGGCTGGCTGTGCCGGTTTTGCTTCCAAACCTCATTTAATTGTTTTTCCATAAAAATAGCATAGATAATAATGCACCGTTCGTTGGCTTCCGGCCTTAGGTGGAAAATTATGGTTGGGCCCACCGTTTTTTGCCCTTGACAAAAAACGGTCAGGGGCGATACTGACACCATCAAGGGAGTTGTATACGAAATGCAAAAAGTCCTAACCAACCCGGCCGACATGAGCGCCCGCCAAATGGCGAAAGGCGCTTTCGCACCGGTGTTTGGTGGCTGGCTTTATTGGTGGCGTTCACCCATGACGGTGCGCTCCGCCGGGGAGAAGCCAACCTAGGCCTTTAAACTCCCAAGCCAGACAGCGAGCCCACCGTCAAAGTGACGGTGGGTTTTTCTTTTGCCGCGAAGGATAATAATGGGAAGCTTGCAAGCCTACACCAAGGAGCTTTTGGCCGACGCCTACACCCCGGTATCAGCCTATGTGAAGCTGTGCCAAGGGGAGGGAACCTCCTTCTTGTTCGAGAGCGGGGAGGGAGTGGACAGCGTGGGCCGCTACTCCATCGTGGCCTGGGAGCCCATAAGCTCCCTGCGCCTGGAGCACGGCCAGACCCTGGTGGAGCACGACGGCCGGGAGCAACAGCGCCCGGAGAACGAGTTTTTCGACGCCGCCCAGGAGGTTGGCGAATCCTTGACCGTCCAGGAGCTGCCCCCGCTGCCCTTTGTGGGCTCCTTGATGGGCTACGTGGGCTACGAGGCGGTGCGGCTCATGGAGCGCCTGCCTCCGGGCCCGGTTCATCACCTGCCCGTGGCTTGGCTTTGCTTCCCGGCTTGCTTCGTGGTGTTCGACCATCTGCACCGCAAGCTGACCCTGGTGGCCCTGGCCCAGGGGGAGGAGGGGGGCCGGGCCAAGCTGGCCGAGATGGTGGATCGGCTGCACCGCCCCGTGCGCCTGGTGTCGCCTCCGGGCACCTTCGAGGTGGTGCCTCCTCCCCGGGAGCCTTTCCTGGCGGCGGTGGAGCGGGCCAAGGAATACATCATGGCCGGCGACATCTTTCAGGTGGTGCCATCGGCCCGCTTCACCGGCTCCACCGACATCGATCCCCTGGCGGTGTACCGTTGGCTGCGGGTCAAGAGCCCCTCGCCCTACATGTTTTTCCTGCGCTTCCCGGGATTTTCCCTGGCCGGCTCCTCGCCCGAGACCCTGGTGAAGGTCAAGGACGGCATGGTGTACCTGAGGCCCATCGCCGGCACCAAGGGCCGCTCGGCCGACCCGGAAGAAGACCTGGCCCTGGAGCGGGAGATGATGGATTCGGCCAAGGAGCGGGCCGAGCACATCATGCTGGTGGACTTGGCCCGCAACGACGCCGGCCGGGTGAGCCGCTACGGCACGGTGCAGGTTTCGCCCTACATGACCGTGGAGCGCTACAGCCACGTGATGCACATCGTCTCCCAGGTGAACGGCCAGGTGGCCCCCGAGGTTTCGGTGTGGGACGCTTTCAAGGCCTGCTTCCCGGCGGGCACCCTTTCCGGCGCGCCCAAGGTCAGGGCCATGGAGATCATCAACGAGCTGGAGGGAGTGGCCCGGGGCCCCTACGGCGGGGCGGTGGGTTGCTTTGGGCCGGGGCAATACATGGACACCTGCATCGCCATCCGCATGATCCAGTTCGACCAGGGGCGTTTCACCCTGCAAGCCGGGGCGGGCATAGTGGCCGACAGCGACCCCCAGATGGAATACGAGGAAATCTGCCACAAGGCCGCGCAGGGCCTGGCCGCCCTGAAGCTGGCCTCGGAGGGTTTGGCATGATCTTGGTAATCGACAACTACGACTCCTTCACCTATAACATCGTCCAAGCCCTGGGCAGCCTGGGGTGCGAACTAACCGTGTTGCGCAACGACGCGGTTCAGGTGGAGGCCATAGAGGAGCTGGAACCCGAGGCCATGGTCATATCCCCGGGCCCCGGTCGGCCCGAGGACTCGGGCATAACCTGCGCGGCCATCGAGCGCTACGCCGGGAGTTTCCCCATCCTGGGGGTGTGCCTGGGCCATCAGGCCATCGCCCAGGTGTTCGGGGCCCAGGTGGTGCGCTCAAATAAGCCCATGCACGGCAAGGTGAGCGAGGTGTTCCACGACGGCAAGGGGCTGTTCAAGGGCCTGCGCAACCCCTTCGTGGCCTGCCGCTACCACTCCCTGGTGGTGCCCGAGGCCAGCGTCAGCGCCCCCCTGATGATATCGGCCTACACCATGGAGGGCGAGGTCATGGGCCTCAGGCACCGGACCTTGCCGGTGGAGGGGGTGCAGTTCCACCCCGAATCCATCGCCACCGCCCAGGGCATGACCCTGTTCCAGAACTTTTTGCGCCAGCATCTGGGCGAGGCTCCCGTCAACGGCCGGTCCGTCCGCGAGCCGGCCCAGGCTTCGCCGCCGCGGGCATAAAGGAGAAACACCATGGTCATCACCATGCAGCCGGGCTGCCCCAAGGGCGACGTGGCCCGGGTTATATCGGCCCTGCGCCGGGCCGGCCTGGAACCGCGCATCATCTCCTCGGACCCCCGGGTGGTCCTGGGAGTGGTGGAGGAGATCAGCCCGGCCGAGGCCGAGCGCCTGACCCAGGATGTGGGTGGCTTGGACGGGGTGGAGGAAATCACCAGTTTCGAGAAATCCTGGAAGCTGGTGTCCAAGAGCTTCAAGGCCGAAACAACCCAGGTGCAGTTGGGCTCCTTGAGCGTGGGGGGGCCGGAGGTGCTGGCGGCCGCCGGGCCCTGCGCGGTGGAGAGCCGGGAAAACTTTTTGGAAACCGCCCTCCTGCTGCACCAGGCCGGGGCCGGGGCGCTCCGGGGCGGGGCCTTCAAACCCCGCACCAGCCCATACTCCTTCCGGGGCATGGGCGAGGAGGGGCTCAAGATCATGGCCGAGGCCAGGGAGATCACCGGCCTGCCCATCATCACCGAGGTGCTCACCGCCTCGGAGGTGGATCTGGTGGCCCGCTACGCCGACGTGTTGCAGATCGGCACCCGCAACATGCAGAACTTCGCCCTGTTGGAGGCGGTGGGCGAAACCGACCGTCCGGTCCTGCTCAAACGGGGCATGATGGCCAGCATCAAGGAGCTGCTGCTCTCGGCCGAGTACATCGTGGCCCGGGGCAACTGGCAGGTGATGCTCTGCGAACGGGGCATCCGCACCTTTGAGACCGAGACCCGCAACACCCTGGACCTCAGCGCGGTGCCGCTACTCAAGCAATACACCCATTTGCCGGTGGTGGTGGACCCCAGCCACGCGGCGGGCAAGCGCGAATTAGTGCCGGCCCTGGCCCTGGCCGCGGTGGCCGCCGGGGCGGACGGCATCCTGGTGGAGGTGCACCCCCGCCCAGAGGAGGCCCTGAGCGACGGCCGCCAGAGCCTGAGGCCCGGGCAGTTCACTGACATGATGGCCGGCTTGCGGCGGGTGGCGGCGGCGGTGGGCCGCCAGTTGCGGGAGGCCGGGGCATGAGCATCAAAGGCTCGGTGAACCCGCCGGGGGACAAATCCATCTCCCACCGGGCGGGGCTGTTCTCGCTGTTGGCCACGGGAACCTGCCGGGTGAGCAACTTCTCACCCTGCGCCGACTGCGCCAGCACCCTGGAGGCGGTGAGCCGCCTGGGGGGGCGGGTGGAGCGCCAAGGCGAAGAAGTGGTGCTGCACGGCGCGGCCGGCAAGCTCGTCAGCGCGGCGGTGGACTGCGGCAACTCGGGCACCACCATGCGCCTGCTCATGGGCCTGTTGGCCGGGCGGCCGGGGAGCTTCACCCTGGACGGCGACGCCTCCCTGCGGCGGCGGCCCATGTCCCGGGTGGCCGATCCTCTAATGCGCATGGGGGCCCAGGTGAGCACCACCGACGGCCGCCCGCCGGTGACCATCGAAGGCGCGGCCTTGAACGGCCAACGCCACGAACTGGCCGTGGCCAGCGCCCAGCTCAAGAGCGCCCTGCTCCTGGCCGGGTTGCAGGCCCAGGGCGAGACCGTGGTGATCGAGCCCCACCTCAGCCGGGACCACACCGAACGCCTGCTCACGGCCATGGGCGCGGACATCGCCCCGGCCGACGAGGGCGGCTGGCGGGTGCGGCCCTCGGCTCTGGTCCTCCCCCCCAGCCTGCGGGTGCCGGGCGACGTCTCCGCCGCAGCCTTCATGCTGGTGGGGGCGATAATCACCCCGGGCAGCGAGGTGACCACCCTGGGGGTGGGGCTCAATCCCGGCCGGGTGGGCCTCATCAGCGTTCTGCAACGCATGGGGGCCAAATTGACAGTGACCGAGGAAGGCCGCGATCCCGAGCCCTGGGGTAAAGTGAGCGCCGCCTACACCCCGGAGCTGAAGGCCACCGAGGTATTGCCCCAGGAAATTCCCCTGCTGGTGGACGAGGTGCCCATCCTGGCCCTGGCCGCCACCCAGGCCCAGGGCGTCACCGTGATGCGCTCCATAAACGAGCTGCGCATCAAGGAGTCTGACCGCATCGCGGCCATAGTCACCCAACTGGGAGCTTTGGGCGCGCGCCTTTGGGAAGAGGGCGAAGACCTTTTTATAGAAGGCCCCGCGCCCTTGAAACCCCAGGGGCGCTACGATTCCTATGGCGACCACCGCATCGCCATGACCCTGGCCATCGCCGGGGTGCTCTGCGGCCAAACCCTGGAGGTGGCGGACGCTGCCTGCGCCGGGGTATCCTATCCCGACTTTTACCGCGACCTGGAGGCTCTGCAACAGTGATTCGTCTGGCGGTGATAGGCGACCAGCGGGTGATCCACTCCTTGTCGCCGCGCATGCACAACGCGGTGCTCAAAGAGGAGGGCCTGGCGGGCAGCTATGTGGCCATCCCCGTGGAGGCGGACCAGCTGGGCGCGTTTCTGGGAAGCCTGGCCGGGGGGGGCTTTGCCGGAGTGAACGTGACCGTGCCCCACAAGCAGGCGGTGCTGCCATTTTTGGACCACCTGGGCGAGGAAGCCACTACCTTGGGAGCCGTGAACACCATCGTGGTCAAGGGTGAACGCCTGGAGGGCGGCAACACCGATTGCCCCGGTTTCGCCCAGGCCTTGACCGAAACCGGCTATGCGGCCTCGGGGCGTCCCGCCCTGGTGGTGGGCGCGGGCGGGGCTGCCCGTTCGGTGGTGCTGGTCCTGGCCCGGCTGGGGGCCGCGCCCCTGTGGGTGGCCGCCCGGCGTCCCGCCCAGGCCCGGGCCCTGTGCGCCGAGCTAGGCGGCGAGGCCATAGACATGGAACAGGCCGCCCTGGCCGTGGCCGACGCCCGCTTGCTGGTAAACGCGGCTGCCGCCTCCAGCCCGAAGGAATCGCCCGAACTGGCCGCCTGGGCAGGATCTCTTAACGCGTCCCGCTTGGAGCAGGTGATGGACATCAACTATGGACGCAACGACAACTTCTGGGCCGAACTGGCCCAAGCTCACGATGCCCGCTTTGCCGACGGCCTGGTCATGCTGGCCCATCAGGCGGCCCTGAGCTTCACCCGCTGGACCGGGCGGCCGGTGGCCGGGGCGCGCTTCCTGGCCGCCCTGGAGGGTGCGGCATGAGCGGCAACATCTACCTCACCGGCTTCATGGGCGCGGGCAAGAGCACCGTGGGCCGCCTGCTGGCCCAGGCCCTGGGCCGCCGCCTGGTGAGCCTGGACCAGCGCATCGTCCGCCGTTTGCGCCAGCCCGTCACCGAGGCCTTCGCCCGCCGGGGCGAGGAGGTTTTTCGCCAAGTCGAGAGCGAGGAGCTGGCTAGAGTGGCCGGGGAAAAGGGCCTGGTGGTGGACCTGGGCGGCGGAGCGGCGGTCAGCGAGCATAACCGCGAGCTGATGCACGCCAGCGGCGGCATCGTGCACCTGGCCGCCGGCCTGGACACCTGCCGCAAGCGCCTGGGGCCCCACGAGGTGTCCACCCGCCCCCTGTGGCGGGACAAGAAAGCCGTGGAGCGGCTCTTCAAGGCCCGGCAAGAGGCCTACGCCGATTGCGGCCTCAGGGTGGAGGTGGATCAGCTTGACGCCGGGCAGGCGGCCCAGGCCGTGGCCGCCGGTTTGTTGGGGGTGGAGGAGTTCACCCTGGAGATGGAGGGCAAGCCCTGCCTGGTGCATAGCTCCTGGGGAGCCCAGGCGGCCCTGGCCGAGGCCACCGAGGGCCGCCGGGTGGTGCTGCTCACCGACCGCAAGGTGGCCGCCCTGCACGGGGCCCGCTACCGCGAGGCGCTGGGCGATCATCTGCTGATAACCTTGCCGCCGGGCGAGAACAGCAAGAGCCTCAAAACCGCCGAGAAGGTGTACCAGCAGATGCTGGCCGCGCGCATCGAGCGCGGGGACATGCTCCTGGCCCTGGGCGGCGGAGTGATGACCGACCTGGGGGCCTTTGTGGCCGCCACCTACAAGCGGGGCATGGACTTTCTGCTGGCCTCCACCACCCTGCTGGGCTGCGTGGACGCGGCGGTGGGCGGCAAGGCTGCGGTGAACCTGGGCCCGGCCAAAAACCAGGTGGGCTGTTTTACTCAGCCGCGCATGGTGCTCCTGGACCTGCAAGCCCTGGCCACCCTGCCCAAGTCCCAGCGGGTGGAGGGCCTGGCCGAGGCCTACAAGACCGGCCTGGTGGCCGACCCCGAGCTGGCCCGTTTGTGCCAGCAGGATATGGACCTGTTCTTAAAGGGCGAGGTGCTGGGCCTGGCCCAGGTGGTGCGCCGCTCGGTGCGGGCCAAGGCCGAAGTGGTGGGCCAGGACTTTCGCGAAGGCGGCCGCAGGGCCATACTTAACTTCGGCCACACCTATGGCCACGCCCTGGAGGGCTGGCACCGCTACCGCCTGGGTCACGGCCAGGCCGTGGGCGGGGGCATGCTGGTGGCTACGGCCCTATCCGCCGGGCGCGGTATGCTGACGCAGGAGCAGGCCGAATCGATTTACCGCACGGTCAAGCCCCTGCTGCCCGCTGACCTGGCCTGGGCCCCGGCGGAAGAGGCCTGGGAGATCATGTTGGACGACAAAAAGAACATCAAGGGCAAGGTGCGTTTCGTGCTTTTGAAGGAAGTGGGCCAGCCGGTGGTGGTGGACGATGTGACCCCCCAGGAACTGGCCCAGGCCCTGGCCCAGGCGCGAGAGATATAATCATGAGCAGCTTCAGCGGCGAAATCCTCAAGGTGGCCACCTTTGGCGAGTCCCACGGCCCGGCCGTGGGGGTGGTGGTGGAGGGCGCTCCTGCCGGGATCGCCCTGGAGCGCCAGGCCATCCAGGACGAGCTGGACCGCCGCCGCCCGGGAACCACGCCCTTGGCTTCGGCCCGCCAGGAGGCCGACCAGGTGGAGATACTCTCCGGGGTGGCCGATGGCCGCACCCTGGGCAGCCCCATCGCCTTGCTGGTGCGCAACATTGACGCCCGCTCCAAGGACTACTCGGCCCTGGCCGACAAGTTCCGCCCCGGCCACGCCGACTACACCTACTGGCGCAAGTACGGCCTGCCGCCCCAGCCCGGCGGGGGGCGCTCCTCGGGCCGCGAGACCGTGGGCCGGGTGGCCGCCGGGGCGGTGGCCCGGGCCATCTTGGCGCCTTTGGGCGTGGAGCTTGCGGCCTACACCATTCAGGTGGGGCCGATTAGGGCTGGGGCCATTGATCCGGCCTTTGCCCGTGAGCATCCCCTGCGCGCCGCAGATCCCAACCAGGCCGAGGCCATGGTGGCCGAGGTCATGGCCGCCCGCGCCGCCGGCGATTCGGTGGGCGGGGTGGTGGAGTTGGTGATAAACGGAGCGCCAGCCGGTCTGGGCGATCCGGTGTTCGGCAAGCTGGACGCCCGCCTGGGCGGGGCCATGCTCTCCATCGGCGGGGTCAAGGGGGTGGAGATCGGCGACGGCTTTGCCGCAGCCGCCCGCCGGGGCTCGGCCAACAACGACCAGATGGACGCGGACGGATTTTTGTCCAACCACTGCGGCGGCATTTTGGGGGGCATCAGCAACGGCATGCCCTTGGTGCTGCGCCTGGCCATCAAGCCCACCCCCTCCATATCCCAGGTCCAGCGCACCCAAAACCTGGCGGGCGAGGCGGTGGAGATAAGCATCGCCGGGCGGCACGACCCCTGCCTGTGCGGGCGCATCGCCCCGGTGGCCGAGGCCATGGCCGCCCTGGTGCTGGCCGACGCCTGGCTCATGCAAAAGGCCCAGGCAAGGAGCGAAAAATGAAGATCCTGCTGCTCAACGGACCCAACCTGAACATGCTGGGCCGCCGCGAGTCCGAGCACTACGGCAGCCTGACCCTTGATGAGATCAACCGGCGGATGGGTGAATTGGCCAACGTGCTGGGCCTGGAGCTGGGCTTTGCCCAATCCAACCACGAGGGCGAGCTGGTGGACATCCTGCAAGGGGCGGCCCCGGAGTACGCCGGGGTGGCGCTCAACGCCGGGGGCTACACCCACACCAGCGTGGCCATCCGCGATGCGGTGCTCTGCTGCGGGGTGCCGGTGGTGGAGGTGCATCTGAGCAACCCGGCGGCCCGCGAGGAGTTTCGCCGTTTCTCCTATTTGTCCGGGGCCTGCGCGGGATCAGTGGCCGGTTTCGGTTGGCGCTCCTACGCCTTGGCCCTGCATTGGTTCGCCATGTTACAAGGCGATGAACAATAGGGCCGTTGGCGGGGCGTTGTTCTTTTGCCATTGACAAGCCCGGCCCCGAGGGGTTTACTTAGCACAACCCAACTCGGTCCAAAATGGACTGGCAAGGAACCTAAAGTAAAAATGACGGGCAGAGCGGAAATAATGATTGACGGCCAGGGGCGATTTAGCTCCGGGGACGTCTTTTTTTATTTTTATTATTTTACCGCCGTCTGCCCAAGGGCTGGGGAGGGTTAACGCCGAACTAGGCTAAACCAAGCAACCAAGGCCATGGGCAGACTGAGAAAGTCGCCCATGGCCTTTTTTTGTTTGGGGCAGGCGGGGCGACCAGAAGTTGGCTCTGGCAATAAGAGGAACGATAAAGATGGCACTGGCAAGTAAAATGGAAAGTAAAGTGGCAGCGGTCGAGGCGGTGACCGCCGGGGCGGTGGCTCAACGGCTCAAACCCCAGGCGTTGCTGGTAAGCCGCGAGGCCAAATCCGAGGACACCGTGGTTCACGCCGGGGCGGTGAGCGTGGGCGGCGGCAGTTTTACGGTCATCGCCGGGCCCTGCTCGGTGGAGAACGCCGAGCAGATGCTCTGTACCGCCCAGTGGGCCAAGCGCTACGGCGCGGCCATTCTCAGGGGCGGGGCTTACAAGCCGCGCACCTCTCCTTACAGCTTCCAGGGGTTGGGCCAGGAAGGCCTGGAGCTTTTGGCCCAGGCCCGCCGGCTCACCGGCCTGCCGGTGGTCACCGAGGTGATGGACACCAGCGACATAGAGCTGGTGGCCCAATACGCCGACGTGATCCAGGTGGGGGCACGCAATGTGCAGAACTTCTCCCTGCTGCGCAAGCTGGGCCAGGTGCGCCGTCCCATCCTCATGAAGCGCGGCCTGATGACCACCATCAAGGAATTCCTCATGGCCGCCGAGTACATCCTGGCTGGGGGCAACGACCAGGTCATCCTGTGCGAGCGAGGCATCCGCACCTTCGAGACGGCCACCCGCAACACTCTGGATCTCAGCGCGGTGTGCGTGCTCAAGGAAATGACCCACCTGCCGGTGGTGGTGGACCCCAGCCACGCGGTGGGCAACCGCCGTTACGTCAAGCCCCTGGCCCGCGCCTCCCTGGCGGTGGGCGCCGACGGCATCATGGTGGAGATGCACTGCACCCCGGAAAAAGCCCTTTGCGACGGCGATCAGTCCCTGACCCCCAAGGAATTTTCAGCCATGATGGAAGAACTTAAAGCCATGACCGCCCTGCGCCAGGGCTGGTTGGCCTGCTAAAGGAACACAGCCATGACTACCATGCCCAGCCAAGCCATGCCCGAAACCGGCGCCGCGAAGCTTGACAACCCCGCCGCCGAGGGCATCAAGGTGCTTCGCGAAGAGATAGACAGGATCGACAGGGAGTTGCTGGGGCTGCTCAACCAGCGGGCCCGCCTGGCCTTGAAGATCGGCCGGCGCAAACAGGCCGCCGGAATGCCGGTGTTCGTGCCCGAGCGCGAGAACGACTTGTTGGACAAGCTCGCCAAGAGCAATCGCGGCCCCTTGCCCGACGGCTACCTGCGCAACATCTTCCGCGAGGTGGTCTCCGCCTGCCGTTCGGTGCAGCAGCCCCTACGAGTGGCTTTCCTGGGACCGGAGTTCACCTTTAGCCACCAGGCCGCCTTGCAGCACTTTGGCCATAGCTGCACGCTGGCCCCCCAGACCGGCATTGCCGAGGTTTTCCGCGAGGTGGAGGGAGGCCGTTGCCAGGTGGGCCTGGTGCCGGTGGAAAACTCCGGAGAGGGTGCGGTGGGCGCTTCCCTGGATCAGTTCATGACCACCCCGCTCAAGGTTTGCGGCGAGGTTTTCACCCCCATAAGCCACATGCTCATGTCCCGCGAGGAGGACCTGGACGCCATCGCCACGGTCTACTCCCACCCCCAAGCCCTGGCCCAGTGCCGGGCCTGGTTGAGCCGCAATATGCCCCAGGCCCGGGTGGCCGAGGCTCCCAGCACCGCCGCCGCCGCCCGACTGGCGGCCGATAACGCCGGTTCGGCAGCGGTGGGCGCCGCCGCCGCCGCCGGGCAGCATGGTCTGAAGATTCTGGCCGAGAACATTCAGGACTATTCCCACAACACCACCCGTTTCTTGGTGATCGGCACCCAGGATGTGCCCCCTTGCGGCCAGGACAAGACCACCTTGATGTTTTTGACCGCCCACCGCCCCGGTTCCCTGTACCAGGCACTGGGCGAGTTGGCCGAATTGGGCATAAACCTTAGCCGCATCGAGAGCCGCCCCACCAAGGACCGGCCCTGGGAATACGCCTTCTTCGTGGACCTGCACGGTCATCGGCAGGATTCGAAGGTGGCCAAGGCCCTGGCCGCCTTGGAGAGTCAGGTGGAGCGCCTAAGGGTGTTGGGATCTTTTCCCATTGGAGAGATGTAGCCATGAACTCGGAGGATGATTTTAGAGGCATTGCCTCGCCCGCCCGGCCCGGCTCCGCCGCCGAGCTGACCGTGGGCATAATCGGGGCCCAGGGCCGCATGGGCTCGTGGATGCGCCGCCTGCTGGAGCCGGCGGTGGGCCGTCTGCTCACCGCCGACATAAAGGGCGAGCCGGTCACCCCGGAGTGGGTGGCCGGCTGCCAGGTGATCATCCTGGCCGTGCCGGTGCATGCGGTGGAAGGGGTGATGGAGGCCATCGGCCCCCACACCGACCCCGAGGGAGTGGTGGTGGATATCTCCTCGCTCAAGCAAATGCCCCTGACCAGCATGCTGGCCCATGCCCGTGGAGAGGTGGTGGGGGCCCATCCCCTGTTCGGCCCCGGCGCGCCCTCCCTGGAGGGTCAGGTGGTGTTCCTCAGTCAGGGCCGGGGCCGGCGCTGGCTGGCCTGGTTTCGCGGCTTTTTGCGCCAACAGGGAGCCCGGCCGGTGGTCATGGCCCCAGAGCGCCACGACCGGCTCATGGCCCAGGTGCAGACGCTCAGGCATCTGCTGCTCTACGCCTTTGGCTGGAGCCTGATGCGCATGGGCTACAGCCCAGAGGCCGACGGCGACATCTCCGGCCCCTGGTTCCGCGAGTTGCTGACCCTTCTGGCCCGCCAGAGCGCCCAACCCGCCGAGCTCTACGCCGATTTGGCCCTGAACAACCCCGGCGGCCTGGACGCGGCCCGCACCCTGCTGCAAGGCCTGGGCTCCATGGTCTCGGCCCTGGAAGGCAAGGACCGGGGGGCCCTGGTGCACACCATGGACGAAGTGGGGGCTTTCATGAAAAACAGCCGAGCCGAACTCTGTGCTTGACCGGAGCCGAGTTTGGGGGTAATTTTTGTATACAGAAATTAAACGGAGATTTTGGGATGTTTAACACTGCGTGGCGCTATTGGTGGCGGAACTGGAAGAGGAGTGGTCCACCCGCGCCGAGGCGTTAGGCACCAAAGCTAAAGCAGGCAATCACCGGGGCCGTGGACCACAAGAGGGTTCACGGCCCCGGTTCTTTTTTGAGGCAAGGCAGGACGGCATGAACATCGAGCGGCATACATTCCAAGGCGTTTATGGGTGGCGGTGGTGGCGTTTCACCAAACGGGAGTCCGTTTTGCCCTAGACCGCCCTCAGGCGCCGGGCCAAGCAACCGCGGACTCCCAAGTGGGGAGTTCGCGGATTTTGTTTTTTAGAGGTGGGAGAAAGCAGCCATGATTCAGGAGGCCATTGCCAAGGCGGTTAGCGGGCGCGACCTGAGCGAAGAAGAGATGATCGGGGCCATGGACCAGATCATGGAGGGCCGGGCCACCCCCGCCCAGATAGCGGCCCTGCTGGTGGCTCTGCGCATCAAGGGGGAGAGCCTGGAGGAGATAAGCGGGGCGGCCCAGGTGATGCGGGCCAAGGCCACCCCGGTGATCTGCCGGGCGGCGGCACGGGGCGAGTTGCTGGTGGACACGGTGGGCACCGGAGGCGACGAAGCCGGCACCTTCAACGTATCCACCACCACCGCCTTCGTGGTGGCCGGGGCCGGGCTCAAGGTGGCCAAGCACGGCAACAGGGCCGTGAGCAGTTCCTGCGGGGCGGCGGACCTGCTGGAGAGCCTGGGGGTGCCCCTGGACCTGGACGCCGAACAGATAGCCCTGTGCGTGGACGAGGTGGGGGTGGGCTTTCTCTTTGCGCCCGCCCTGCACGGGGCCATGCGTCACGCCATCGGCCCCCGCCGCGAGATAGGCCTGCGCACCATCTTCAACCTGCTGGGCCCCCTCACCAACCCGGCCGGGGCCACGGTGCTGGTGGTGGGGGTCTACGACCCCAAGCTGGTGGAGCCCTTGGCCCACGTGTTGGGCCGCCTGGGCGCGGTCAGCGCCTTTGTGGTGCATGGCGAGGGCGGCCTGGACGAAATCACCATCACCGGCGCCACCCGCATGGCCCGGCTCAAGGACGGTGTGGTGGATTTGCTGGAGATAACCCCCGAGGAGGTGGGCTTGACCAGGGCCCGTCTGGAGGATGTGGCCGGTGGCACTGTGGAGCAGTGCCGCGCCCACACCCTGGAGGTGCTTTCCGGCCGGCCCGGCCCACGGCGGGACATGGTGCTCATGAACGCGGCGGCGGCCCTGGTGGCCGCGGACCGTGCCCAGGACATGGCCCAAGGGGTGGCCCTGGCCGCCCAGGTCATCGACTCCGGCGCGGCCCTGGACAAGCTGGAGCATCTGATCTCCTTTGCCAAGGGCCTGCGCCTCAAGGCGGCGGAGGCCTAGCCCGCATATTTCATGAGGGTTGGGTGACATTCAACAACAAATCCGTATTCAGAGGGTCGTTATGAAAAAAGTATTCACAATATCAATGTACAGTTTGTACCCATCACCGGCACAGCCAGCAGCCGGCAGACAAGGCGTCTGGCAAGCGAGGGCCGCAGGCGTAGCTAAAGCTACGTCGAGGCCCGAGCGCGGCCAGCAACACCGTATGTCGGTGGCTGGCGCAGCCGGACACACGGCTCTCATGAAATATGCGGGCTAAGATGGCCGCATCCGACCTGGGCGTGCTGGCCCGCATCCTGGAGGCCAAACGGGAGGAGGTGGCCGCGCTAAAGGCCGCCAGGCCCCTGGCCGGGCTGCGCCGGGAGGCCGAGGCCGCCCCGCCGGCCCGCCCCTTCCTGGGCGCCCTGCGGGGTCACCCCCGCGTGCCGGTGATCGCCGAGATAAAGCGGCGCTCGCCCTCCCGGGGAGAGTTGGCCCCCGGGGAGGGGGTTCAGGCCAGGGCCCGGGCCTACCAGGCCGGGGGCGCGGCGGCTCTGTCGGTGCTCACCGATATGCCCTTTTTCGGCGGCTCCTTGGAAGATCTGGCCGCCGCCCGCCAGGCGGTGGACCTGCCCGCCCTGCGCAAGGACTTCATCATCGACCCGGCCCAGATTTATGAGGCCCGGGCGGCCGGGGCCGATGCGGTGCTCTTGATCGCCGCCTCCCTGGAAGCTCCCTTGCTGGCCGAGTTGTACCACCTTGCCAAGGGCCTGGGCTTGGATGTGCTCATTGAGGTGCATAAGGCCGAAGAACTGGAGCCGGTGCTGGCCCTGGACCCGCCCCTGGTGGGCATCAACAATCGCGACCTCAAGACCCTGGCCGTGCGCCTGGACACCAGCCTGGAGCTGCGCCGACTCATCCCGGCGGGCATTACCGTGGTGGCCGAGAGCGGCATTGATGGGCCGGAGCAGGTGAGGGGGCTGCGCGCCGCCGGATTGGACGCCTTTTTGGTGGGCACCAGCCTCATGCTGGCCCCGGACCCCGCGGCCACCCTGCGCGGCCTGGTGGAGGCGGCATGATTACCAGGGTCAAGATATGCGGCATAACCAACTTGGCCGACGCCCTGGCCGCCTGCCGGTTGGGTGCCGACGCCCTGGGCTTCGTCTTGGCCCCCAGCCCCCGCCAGGTGAGCCCGGATCAAGCCAGGGCCATCATCGCCCAGCTTCCCCCTCTGGTGGGCACGGTGGGGGTGTTCGTGGACGCCCCGCCGGTGGAGGTGTCCGTGCTGCGGCGTTACTGCGGCCTGGACTGGGTGCAGCTCCACGGCGACGAAGACGAGGACCAGGCAGCCATGCAGTGGCCCCGGGTGATAAAGGCCCTGAGGGTGGCCCCGGGCCGGGAGCCGGACCCGGCGGCCTATCCCGGCTGCGCCCTTTTGCTGGACACCTACCACCCCCAAGAGGCCGGGGGCACGGGGCAGAGCTTCGACTGGGGCCTGGCCGTGGACATCGCCCGGCGACGCCCGATTATCCTGGCTGGGGGCCTGAACCCGGACAACGTGGCCCGGGCCATAGAGCAAGTTCAACCATATGCCGTGGACGTTTCCAGCGGCGTGGAAAAAGAGAAAGGCGTCAAAGACCATGAGCGCATCGCAAGCTTCATTGCCCAAGTCCGGCGGGGCTAAACCCCTGCCTGACGAACTGGGGCACTTCGGCCCCTACGGCGGGCGCTTCGTGCCCGAAAACCTCATGCCCGCCCTGGAAGAGCTGCACGCCGCCTATCTGACCGCCCAGGAGGACCCGGCCTTTGGCGAGGAGTTGGACGATCTCTTGGCCAACTACGCCGGACGGCCCACTCCCCTGTACGAGGCCAAGAACCTCACCAGGGCCTTGGGCGGGGGGCGCATATTCCTCAAGCGCGAGGACCTCACCCACACCGGGGCCCACAAGATAAACAACGCCCTGGGCCAGGTGCTCCTGGCCCGGCGCATGGGCAAAAAGCGCATCATCGCCGAGACCGGGGCCGGCCAGCACGGGGTGGCCACGGCCACGGTGGCCGCCCTCATGGGCATGAAGTGCATGGTTTACATGGGCACCCTGGACATGGAGCGTCAGGCGCTCAACGTGACCCGCATGCAGATGCTGGGGGCCACGGTGGAGCCGGTGACCAGCGGCAGCTGTTCGCTGAAGGACGCCACCACCCAGGCCATCCGCGACTGGGTGACCAACGTGAGGGACACCCACTACATCAT